>ENA-UOJC01002702-UOJC01002702.1-human-gut-metagenome-genome-assembly--contig:-C104-NODE-2702-length-18517-cov-10.176741_pt1 | contig 18517 bp, 17 predicted proteins | sample MGYA00242339_ERZ723886 | MGnify/ENA metagenome assembly ERZ723886 | reverse complement strand
TGAACGGTCTCCGGGGCAAAGGCGGCGGCTATCAGCTGACGAAGGCGCCGGAGCAATATGCGGTGGGAAACATCCTGCGGCTGACAGAGGATTCCCTGGCGCCAGTCTCCTGTCTCGAGTCCGGCGCCGGCGCCTGCCCCCGGGCGGCGGAGTGCCGTACGCTCTCTTTATGGCAGGGGCTGGACAAGGTCATTCATGACTATCTGGACAATATCACCCTGGCCGATTTGATGCACCGCAATTCCGACGGATATGACTATGTGATTTGATCCGTATTTCCGCTTCCTAAAAAGATGTCCGCCCATTCGCGGGGCGGACATCTTTTTATTTCCTGTTCATTCTGAAAGCAGCTCTTTCAGGAATACCGTCACCGTTTCGGCCACCGTGAGCCGGTAATCCGCGAAGAAGTGGTCTGTCGGGTAGCAAACCGTTTGAAGCGAAGTGCCTCCCGCTGCCTGAATGGTGCGAATCAGCGGCTCGCAGTGCAGCGTCCGCGGCGTGCAAATATCCAGTGTCCCGGCCACGCACAAAACCGGCTTTTGGGCCAGCGCCCCTGCCGCGTTTTCCAGCCGGAAGTCCTCGCTCCGGTCCAGCGCCTCCCGCAAAAGCGCCTCGCCGCTGGTGCCGCTGAGCCACTGGGCACTGTCATCCAGCACCTCCTGAATGGTCCGGCACGCCGCCGGGTCCTCCCGGGCGATCTGGGGAAGCCGCCCGATGTCGCAGGGCATCAGCAGCACCGCGCCCTTGATTTCAGAACGATGCGCGGCAATCTGTCCGCAGACAAAGCCGCCCAGGCTGTGGCCCACCGCATAGATGTGCCGCCTGTCGAAGCCGTAGGTCTCGTCCCGCAGGATGAAGTCCAATACCGTGTTGGCGTCCTCCAGGTCATTCGTCAGGGAGTAAACCCCATCGCTGCCCCAGCTCCCGCTGTAATGGAAGATCAGCACATGGAAGCCCGCCCGGCGCAGCGCCTGCGCCAGGTCAAAATTCCGCTCGCAGCCGGGGATTCCGTGGAGCAAAAGGACCGTGGGATGGGGGCCCTCCCCCGCCGCGGTATAGAGCACGGAGAAGAGCCGCCCCCGCTTTCCGGGAATGAGGATGCCGTGTGTATCCGGGCGGTGGGGACAGTCCCCGTAATGGGTCTCCTGACATCGTGGCTGTTCCTTCATGTTCAGGTCACTCGCTTTCTCCTGTCAAATCTTCGCGTCTTTCTGATCGTTCAGGTTCTTCTGATACCAGTCTTTGCCGTACAGTACCCGGGTCACCAGCATGGAGGCCACAGTGTCGCCGCAGGAATTGATGAGGGTGCAGCCCGCGTCGAAGAGCTGGGTCATCATCAGCAGCACCGGCAGGGCGATGGACGGGAAGCCAAAGGCGGAGATCACCATGGTCTCCATGGCGGCGCCGCCGCCGGGGACGGAGGACACGGCCACGGAGCCCGCCACCGCGATGACCAGGGCAAAGGCGAAGTCCCCGATGCTGTTCAGCGGACGTCCAAACAGGGCGCAGCAAAGCACAATCTCATAGATGGTGGCGATGCAGGCGCCGTCCATGTGGCAGGTGGCGCCCACGGGGACAACGACGGAGCTGACCTCCCGGGGCACGCCCAGCTTGTCGCAGGCGTCCAGCTGCAGGGGCAGCGTGGCGGCGGAGGACCGGGTGCCCAAAGCGGTCAAGGCCGGGGTCAGGATGTTCTTGAAGAAGTTCTTCACGCCCCAGGGGCCGGCCGCCAGGAATGCGTACAGGGCCAGGAACACAAAGAAGTAGACGATGGCGGCGGGATAGTAGATCAGCAGGCCCCGTGCGTAGCTCTTGAGCAGGTCCGGACCGTAGGTGCCGGTCAGGTTGGCGAAGTAGGCCATCAGGCCCAGAGGCGCCAGCTTCATCAGCAGCGCGACCATCTTATAGAACACCAGGGACATATTGTTCAGCCAGGACGCCACAGGCTTGCCCTGCTCCCCGAGGATGGAGACCGTCAGGCCGAAGAACACCGTGAACACGATCAACGCCAGAATGTGACTTCTGGAGATGACCAGCGGGAAGTCGCTGACGGTGAAGGTATTGACGATCTGTTCGCCGATGCTGTCCGTGGCAGCGGCGGCGGCTACCTCCGTAGTATCCAGCTGGATAGAGGTGTCCACGCCGAAAATGCCCGTGACAACAAACATATAGATACCGGCAACAGCGGCGGTCAGCACAAAGATGCCGATGGTGAGGACCAGCAGCTTGCCCACCCGCTTCGTGTCCGCGATGTTGGCGATGGAGCTGGAGATAGAGAAGAAAATCAGCGGCACCAGCAAAACAAACAGCAGGTTCAGCCAGATCTGGCCGATGGGGTACAGGACCGACGCCTTTTCTCCCAAGGTCAGTCCCAGGACAGCGCCGACAATGACGAACGCAATAAGGATCAGCGGATCACGGTAGGACGATTTCTTTTTTTCAACCTGTTTGCTCATAATTTTTCCCTCCATATCACTCCACTATATCATCATGGTATGTTACTCTCAGCGAACAAAGGGCGGCATGCCTGCCGGCGGCTGAAATCAATGCCGGCGGTGTCATCGTCCTTGGCGGGCGACCAGCCGCGCAAGATGCCCCCAAAAACCATGTTGCCCCTTGTTCACTGCGGGCAATCGCATTATGCCGCCGCGCTGAAAAAGCAACCGTTATGTTCCGCTTTCAGCAGATCCAGCGCCGCTAAAACATGCGATATAGTTGAAGCGATTATATCATTTTGCTAAGCTGAATTCAAGAATATCCGGCAAATCTGGCGGATAAAGGGGAAACCAAAGGGAAACCGCCTCCTCAAGGGCATGTGAAAAACCCCGTAACCACTGCGGTTACGGGGTTTCTTCATGCCATTTGTTGCCGAAAAAGATGCAACGCTTGCAGGGCCGCACCCAAAGCCAAATCGAAGCCCAGCGTAAGCGGGTTCGATTTGGAAAGGAGGAGCAGCAGAATGAGCGCGCTCTGACTTTAAAAAAAAGTCGGAGCAAGCGATATGACGCTTGCTCCGACGTGGAGGTGACACCCGGATTTGAATTCGTCCGGGTATTTTTTTGCCCATTTTAGGTCAGGATATTTCGTTGCTTTTCGTGCCTACCACGGCAAATGTTAGGGTTAATCTGTATTAAGTTCTCTCCCCTCATTTTAGCCACTAAAGGGAAAACTCAAGGGAAAACTTTTTTGTTCGAAAGCATCGACATATCAATGCAATAATTAACAGAATACACCCGTATTATCCTTGGGACTATCCGAAAGTTCTTTCGATTTCAGCCATTTATAAAATGAATTAGGCAACAGAAATATAAGGTGGCGTGAGATACGGTAAGATGCAATCTCTGTCGAACACAAAACCTAATTCATTTTAAGGAGGCCTAACGATGGCTACTGTCCCATACATCAAGTACAACGAATTGGACGAGTTCTATACCATCAAAGAAGTTTGCAAGCTGTTTCAGATGGAGAAATCTACTCTCAAGCAGAAATGCAAAGAATATGGCATTGAACCTCGAAGAAATGAAATTGGCGACTATGGTTTCGTAAAATACGATGTCAGAAAGCTGCACAATCTGCTCTATTATGAAGGAAAAGAGCACGCCAAGGAGGATGACCCATGGGCGTAATGAAACTTCTGACCGTTCAGGAAACGGCAGATCTACTGAAAACCTCTAAGCAGCAAATCCGCAAAATGATTCGCAGCGGGCTGCTCCCTGCTATGCGGATTGGGCGTGAGTGGCGTATTTCAGCAGAGTATCTGGAGCAGTTTTTGCAAAGCAGCATGGAATGACATAGCCCCCGGCAGAATGATTTTCTGCCGGGGGTCACTGCACAAAAAAGATGCAGACCGATTTCCGCACCTCTTTCAAAATTCTAGAAATTTATATGCTGGTGTATTCAATGCCTGTGCAATACGCAGCAGCGTTGTCAGAGAGATGGGCTTATACATCCCTGCTGCTTCGATCTGACCGATATAGGAAGTCGCAACCTCCAGTTTCTCCGCAAGTTCTTCCTGCGTATATCCCTGTAGTTTTCGGTAATACGCAACCTTCAGTCCAATTTGCTTGTATTCCTGCTCAAATTCATGTTTCATCAGATGCACCTCACAACTTTATTTTACAAAGTCCGAGGTTTGATTAGTATTCTATAAATATATTGCATTTCCTACTGTAAAGGTTATAATTATATCATAAAAATCAGATTATCACTCTGCCTAAAAATTTTAATAAAATTCTTCAAGTGGCCAATCAGTGTCCACTCTATCTGTTATACTGCTATTATAGGCACGGAATACCAAAGGAGAGGATGATGGAAGATGGCTGATCTGACAGCGGTTAAATCCTCACGGCTACTGGCCATCTATTCATGTTTGGCAAACGGGAGAGTATTGGGAAAAGCGGAATTGGCCACACAGTACCATGTTTCTGCCCGAAGCATTCAACGAGATATGGAATCACTACGTTGCTTCATTACCGAACAGTCACTTCCGCAGGATATTATTTATGACCAGCGGCTACGAGGCTACAGATTAGTAAACCGCTTACCGAAGGGGCTGAGTAACAGCGAGGTTTTAGCGGTATGCAAGATTCTGTTGGAAAGTCGATCCATGTGCAAAGATGAAATGCTCCCAATTCTGGACAAGCTGATTGATTGCGCTGTGCCGGAGGAACGCAGGCGTGCCGTAGCTGAATTGATTGCGAATGAGAAGCACCACTACATTGAGCCGCACCACGGGCAGCACATTTTGGACGGTCTGTGGGAGATTGGTCAGGCAATCAAGCGACAACAGTACATAGAAATTGAGTACGAGCGCATGAAGGAGCCCCGGTTGGTAAAACGTAAGGTCAAACCGGTGGGCATCATGTTCTCCGAATACTACTTCTACCTCACTGCGTTTTTGGAGGACAAAGAAGGCTTTGAAAATCCAGACGACCTGTTCCCCACCATCTACCGCATCGACCGCATCCGGTCCTTCCTGGTGTTGGACGAGCACTTCGCGGTGCCGTATAAAGACCGTTTCCAAGAGGGAGAGTTCCGTAAACGGGTGCAGTTCATGTATGGTGGGAATTTGGAGCGGATCAAGTTTAAGTATACCGGCCCATCCATCGAAGCAGTGTTGGATCGCCTGCCCACGGCGGAGATTGTGGAGCAGGACGAGGCTGGTTGGATCATCACCGCAGAGGTGTTCGGCAAGGGGATTGAGATGTGGTTGAGGAGTCAAGGAGACAGTGTAACAACCATTGTCAGTGCAGGCGAGGGATGATTTGATGGGCAGTGCAGAAATGAAAAAGTTTAAGAAGAAAATGGAATCCGCAAATCAAAATGTGGCAGATTCCCGAGAATCCATGTTTCAGCAACAGCAAAAGCTCAAAAGCGAAGTTACTGAGATGCGGCAGGATACCCAACGAATGGTTTCTGTAATCAATTCTGCTCCTGCAATTATCCATGACATCAACATTCAATTTGAGCAAGCAACGAAACTCCGCGGCAAAGATATTGCGTTTCTCTTTGGGGCAGCCGCATTGCAAACTGCTCGCTGGATCATTCTGCCCAGTTTGGATTTTGATTTCAAGAAAATCCCTGCGGAAGAGAGAATGACTGCCCAGGAAGGCGGAAGGTTTGAAAAAGCAGGCGTACAAGAACTGCTTTATAAGAGCGGGTATAGTAATGCCGACATTGCTGAAATGAGTAGAAATCATTTTCGCACCTATGGTTGGGAGGAGCTGCTGATCGCACCTGTTCCCTATGACGCGATGCATGGAAGCGCCAGAATTGAGATTACAGATCTTTCACCGGTTGGGACGGAGTTATATAGCAAGAACCACCATACTGCTACTTGGGGGCACGACCCAGTGTGGGGGTGGATTTTCGGGCCTTTAAATATCACGGCACGAATGATAACCTTCCGCAATTTCCAAACCTTTCATGTCATGCAAATTGGGCAAACAGCAGAACAAAAAATCACTTATGCAACTTCGCCCGGACACATGATTGAAAAATCGTTGGCAAACTGGTCTGAAGACAGCAGACGATTATTCGCCTCTGTTGCAAAGCAAGGACTTCATCTTCAATCTGATAAATACACAAAAACTGGTCTCCCAATTCCATTTCTTTCAACAGAAACCACGCAGCACTTGTTAATGAATGGTTGGAATAGCTATGAAGTGGAACGACTATTCGGAAAACTGGCTAAAAATTTGGGTATCGTTGGTACCCAGTATATCTTAGCCGGAATCATTGATAGCCTTGTCAGTGCTTTACATCTTCTCTGCTATGATTCCACTCGGGATGGAGCACTTGGCCCATATAATGTGAAAACCAAAAAGGTCGTCTGTTATTCCAATACACTTGCAGAAGTCGCCAATGGGTTATACATTGTATTAACAGGCGATTATGAAAAAATGGATATTGGCGGATATATCAATCTTGCCAAAAATCTAATCAACAATGCAGAGTTTCAACGCAAAGTAAAAGCTGAATTTTTGGAAAGAGAGTTGGAAAAACGACTATACGGAGAAGAATACTATTTTATGGAGGCAAACAGGGATGGTATCTGAAAGAAATGCAAAAAAGCGTGAGGAAATGGCTGCAACTGCGGCTATTCAGGCAACAAAACCAGCGTTTGAAAAAATCGCAGCAGGACAGGCCCATTTGGAAGAATCGCTTACGGATTTGCACCAAAAGACAGAAAGATGGGCAAACGCAATCGACGAACGCCAGTCCGCAGTGGAAGAGTATCTGTCTGCAAAAGAAAAAGCAGAACTATACAAATTAAACACCCCTGTTGACATCGCAGATCTGGGTGACGCTGAAAAACGAATTCTTCTGGCCGTTCTTTATCAGCTCTCTGCCAATGAGGAACCCACAACCCCTGAGCAGCAGAATTATGTCCGTGCAGTACAGCAGTATCTAAAAATTTACAACCCACAAACCATGATTGATTTGGAAGCTGTTGAAAACATCGAAGACACTTCCGCGCAAAGAGCGGTTCTTCAGGCTTCCTTGGAGTTCTTTTATCTCGGTTCCCATCCCAGGACCTATTCGGAAGAACAGATGGAGTTCCTTGATAATTTTCAGGTCGGCCGTAAGAAAAGGGAAGAAATCATCTCCCACATCGAAGCTATTGTTGAGGTGGTTGGACTTCAGGGACTTGCCGAAAAATACGGCATCGTTGCAGAGCAGCCCCGTTCTGACTTTGCCAAATATAATGACAATGGCCCTATTCCCGAAAAGGTCGCTGATTTATGTGTTTCTCACATCAAGCAAGGCTTTCGCCAGTTCCAGAGCGGAGAATATGCATTAGAAACCAAAGACTATCTGGTCATGTGCAAAATTCCGTGGAAAGGATGGGAGAAAATCGACGCCAAAGACAACATTCAGAATTACGGGTTCTTTGGCATCGAAAAGTACTCCGGCAAAGTCACTCGAATTAACATTGATTATAAAAAAGACTTCCCCTTTGCCGCTGTCGAGAATCTCTCTTTCTGCATCCAGGAAAACACGATTTATTTCATGGAAAATGGCGTAGACCGTGAAAAGCGTCCTGAAGTTCAGTTGGTGTCCATTGACTTTGCAAAGAAAGAATTTCAGAAGGAACCCTTCAAGTTTTCCATCAGCAGTTACAATGTCCCTGTGCGTTTCCATATTAGCTGCAGCAAGGCGTATGTTATAATTTATACCTATCTTCTGGTGGATTTCAATTGCACCCACAATGAAGATTCCAAACGCCCTCTAAGCAAAATATTCGTCATGGATCTGACGCAGGGAAAGCGCGTTTTTACCATAGAGCCTGACTTAATCGTTCGGGATGCGTTCATTTATGAAGATCAGTTTGTTGTGGTAGGCGCTACCAGAGAAGAAACTCGCACAGGCTTCCGCTATCAGTCTCTGTTTAGATACGATGTGAAATCGAAAAAAACAGAAGATATGTTCCCGGAATATGAGCATACGCTTAAAGGGATGATGGGTCCACGCCAGTTGGACGGTTTCATGCGCAATTGGATAGATGATTATCGTGGAAACTGTATTGTTGAAAGGCTTCTCCAAACGGAAAGTAAATGGTATTTGCTGTGTCGTATCGAGGATAAACGCAGCAGATATAGTATGGATATTACCACCTATCGGCTGCTCTCATTCCCCCATTCTTATGGAGACAAGCAAGAATACGCTGGTTTAGAGGATATTTTCACTTTGAAGCGTGAATATAGTTGGGAAGAGAATACCCCTGTTCTCTTAGATCATAAGTGTGCAATTAGCTGGGAAAAACTTAATGATACTGTTCGCTTGATGTGCTATGATTTCTCTTCAGGCGAAATCACATATCCTGACAAGGGTGCCGACAGCTACATCCGCCTGGGCGATTACCTGTATAAACGAGTCAAAACCGATTGGTACAAAACAAACATTTCCCAAGGATGGGGACCCCTGCAGTGGGAGCTTGTCTCTTTCTAATCTTCATCGTTGCAGCATACTCCCGATTTCAGCGCTACTTCCGCATATATACTATATCTATGTGCCCCAGGGTAATTCCCTGGGGCTATTTCTATTTAGGGAGGTATCAAAATGCGGAAAAATGCAAGTGAAATTATCTATGATGAAGTGTCTCTGCTCGGCATCCCTGCTCTGCTGACCGACTGGCGAGTGGAACGCTCCACCATCCCCACGGATTTCCATCTGTACGAACTTCGCCACGCTGACGAAGATTGGGGCGATCCCTGCCAATTAGCCCGGAGCATCCTCGTCAACTTTTATGGGAGCATTCTGTCCATGCAGCCCTTCCAACTGCCAGAGCATGGGTATCTGGATTTTGACAGCAAAGATCTTATTTATGTTGAGGCCGATTCCTGCGCAACGCTGGAGGAATTCCAGCAAAAGTACGGTTAAAAGGGGGCATAGACCATGCACAGCACTGTATATGAGTTAGCCAACCATCCTATCCCCAAAAACAGCTATGTGACCCCTGGGTATCTGCCCGATTGGTTCTTTGGCAATATTGCTGACTACGCAACCGAGATGTCCGGTGCTGAACGGACGGACAGCATTGCGGTATTGGCAGCACATTTCGGTCACCTGTGTAATTGTAATGGCGACCAACTCATCTTTTCGCCCCAGCTAAAGCAGGACTATTTCAAGAAAAGTCACCAATATTTCAAAAAAGCTGCCGCAGCTCTGTCTGAAACCGACTACGATGTATTTGCTGGTATCACACCGGCCACGGCTTTCCATCTGGCGCTCAACAGCATTACGGAAAGCTACACAGACAAATACAGCTTCTATATTTACGAAGACGGCGAACTCTCACCTTTGGACAACTGGCTCCGCAGCGCAGATATTTCAAAGCCGTTCTATGTAGGCGGAACGATCAACTATCACTATTAAAACAGGAGGAAATGAGAATGGCAGCAAATGTGGAAACGATGATGTATGTGAGAGAGCGTCCCTGGCACGGATTAGGTACAGAGGTGTCCGAAGCACCCAACAGTGAAGATGCCCTGCGCTTTGCAGGGCTGGACTGGAGCGTCCGGCAGGAAAATATCTTCAACGCCCGTGGCGGCATCATCAAAGGTTTCAAGGCAAATGTCCGGGACAGCGACGACAGTGTTCTGGGCGTGGTGGGTGACCGCTACAAGGTCGTCCAGAACATTGACGCTTTCAAATTTACCGATGACCTGATTGGCGGGGATGTCCATTACGAAACCACTGGTTCCCTGCGGGATGGAAAGCAAATCTGGCTGTTGGCGAAGATGCCGGAGCGGAAAATCGCCGGAGATGCCGTAGAGCCGTACCTCTGCTTCACCAACGCCCATGACGGCAGTAGTGGCGTCCGGGTTTGTATGACACCTATCCGAGTCGTATGCAACAATACGCTGAATGTGGCCCTGGCTACCGCCAAGCGTACCTGGTCCATGCGTCACACCGAAAATGTCCACGAGCGGTTGAGTGAAGCGCGAGATTGCCTGTTCCGTGCCGAAGACTACATGGACGGCTTGGCCGAATACGCAGATATGGCAGCCAATAAAACGCTGCGTGATAATGAAATCAGGGATATTCTCAACGAGCTGTTTCCTGTTACAGAAAAGACAACGGAGCGAGAAAAGGCCACCATTGCCAAATGCAAGGACGAGTTCATGGTCTGCTACTTCGCACCGGATATCACGAAGTTTCGGGGTACGGCATGGGGCGCCATCAATGCCATCAGCGATTTGGTGACCCACAGTATGCCCCACCGGAATACGAAAAACTACGCTGAAAACAACTGGGGTAAAGTGATGAGCGGCCATGTCCTGATGGACAGAATGGCCGCTTTTTGCATGAGGTGAAGAGATGATGGTAAGAGGATTGAAAAAGATATCTACCAAGGGTATGAGCCGTGAGGAATGGCTGGAGCGGCGCAGGAAAACAATCGGCGGGTCTGATGCTGCCGGGATCGTGGGCTTGTCCAAGTGGGCAAGCCCCTTTTCTGTCTGGTCAGACAAAACCGGGCGGACAGAAGATAAAACGGACACGGAGGCCATGCGCCAGGGGCGTGATTTGGAGGACTATGTGGCTCGGCGCTGGATGGAAGAGAAGGGAAAGCGGGTCTATCGGCTGCCAGCAATGCTGTATAACCCTCAGTATCCCTTTGCCCACGCAGATGTTGACCGAATGGTGATGGGCGAAAATGCCGGGTTGGAGTGCAAGACTACATTTTCCCTTGACCTGAAACAGTTCAACGGCGTGGAGTTCCCTGTACAGTATTACGCTCAGTGCGTCCACTATCTGGCCGTGACCGGGGCAGAACGGTGGTATCTGGCGGTCCTGGCCTATGGCCGGGGCTTTTTTACCTTTGTCCTGGAACGGAACCAGGCGGAAATCGACGCTCTGATGGCAGCGGAAGCAGCGTTCTGGAAGCAGGTGGAACAGGATATCCCGCCTGCCGCTGATGGCTCCGGGGCCACCACAGCAGCCTTACAGGAGGTCTATCCAGTCAGTCTCCATACCACCACAGCATTGTTTGGCCGGGATGCCGTGCTGCAGGAGTATATGCGTCTGAAAGAGGACAAAAAGGCGCTGGATTTCCGTATCGGCGAGATTGAGAACACCATCAAGGCCGATCTGGGTAACTCGGAGAGTGGTTCCTGCGGCCTATTCAATGTCAGTTGGAAATCGCAGACCCGGCAGACCTTTCAGGCAAAAGAGTTTGCCAAAGACCATCCCAATATTGATTTGACACCCTATTACAAAAATACAAATCTCCGCCCCTTCAAGGTGACGGGGAGAACACAGGAGGTAGTATAAATGAGTGATATGATCCAGAAGGCCACCACGCAAGCCACGGCAAAGACCCCAGATGCCAAAACATCTATGCAGGTCTACATCAAGCAGATGCAGGGGGAGATCAAAAAGGCGCTTCCTGCCGTTATGACACCGGAACGTTTTACCCGTATCGTCCTGTCCGCCCTCTCCGCCAATCCCAAGCTGGCGCAGACCACGCCCCAGTCTTTCCTTGCCGCTATGATGACCGCAGCGCAGTTAGGAATGGAACCCAACACCCCTTTGGGGCAGGCTTATCTAATCCCCTATTACAACAGCAAAAGCCGCTGCAATGAGTGTCAGTTCCAGCTTGGCTATAAGGGGCTTATTGACCTCGCCTACCGCAGTGGAGAGGTCAGTATCATTCAGGCGCAGGTGGTCTATGAACACGATAATTTTACCTATTCCTTCGGGCTGGAGCCTGTTTTGAAACATATCCCCGCTGCTTCTGATCGCGGAGAACCCACCTATGTCTACGCCATGTTCAGAACGAAAGATGGCGGCTTTGGCTTTGATGTAATGAGCATGGATGCCATTCGCACCTTTGCCCAGCAGTACAGCAAGTCTTTCAGCTCCGGCCCATGGCAGACCAATTTTGAAGAGATGGCTAAGAAAACCGTGCTGAAAAAGGTGCTGAAATACGCCCCGCTGAAATCCGATTTCCTCCGTGGCATGGCGCAGGACGGCACCATCAAGACAGAGGTCAGCGAAGATATGTACATGGTTCCAGGAACGGTGGTCGAGGTGGACAGCGAGACAGGGGAAGTCACCGCCCTCGTGTAATTCATTGCTCTAAGTTGTAATGAACGTAAAAAGGGGTTCGTAAAAAAGCTGGGAATACTGGGGAAAGGCCCAGATTCCCTAGCTTTTTACGCAAAGGAACTAATTCTACAGCAAATCGCCTTAGCTTCCGAATAAAGGCGATTGTGTGTTTCCAGAATCGTTGCTATGTTACCGCATGATAAAAGCTTTTCTTCCAGATCCGCCAGTACCCTTTGAGCCTGATGGCATTCATTTATTAACTCCCGGTTGCCATGAATATGTAGTATTCGATTGGCAATCCGATTCTCCCATTCAAAAACGACAATCGTACTGGGTTCTTTTTCACTTCTCAACGATGACATCATGGAGCAAACCTTGTGAGCGCCGTAAGTGTAATCTACATATTTTTCATGGTTTTTGTCCACAAGATAAATCGTTTGGATGATTCCAGCCAATGTTTGGAGGGGTATCTCCTTCTCCCATTGAAGGTTTGTAAATCGTTGTTCTATCCATTTCGCAACCACTTTAGCATGCTGAATTGATAGACACCCGCGTTCTCTGATTGCTTTATCAGTTATAAACGATGGATTCAGACCAACGACTGATGCCAAAAGATAACCTATCAGAAAGACTGCTTCCACTTTTTCCGTATCTACCTTCTCTTCCTCATCTTCCCGATCCTCGCCCTTTAAAAAACCTAATTGATCGTTAAGTACCTGTTCCGCCAAGTCAACTTGATCCCAGGGGATCATTAGCTGCGGAGCCAGAGATAGCTTTTCCCGATAGCTGCTAACCAGTATTGCATCAATTGACTGACTCATTGCATCATCATTACATTGCCTGCTCAGGAATGAGTAATGCTGCGACCGCACCTCATAGGAAAATAGAAATATCACAAATTGTACTAAAACGCTATCTTGACAGTCAGATATCTCAATTGTGGCAGCGAGATCGCTTATGTCCCCCTGCACTCGCTTCAAACTTGACTCAATGTCCTCATAGCGCGCAATACACGCAGGCTTAAACACAAAGTCGCCCAGCTGCAAGAGAAGCTTTTCCCACTCCGTGCATATTTCCAATAAATCTGGTACAGCCGTTGTATAGAATGTATCATCTGATATTTGTCCATAAATTTGCTCTCGAATCTCCGCGAGTATTTCCGCACACTGCTCCAAGTTTTCAAGGGATGGTTTCATGAGCAGTGTCGTAATGTTCACCCAAGGCTTTCCACTTACTATTCCTTTTTCAATGCGATATAACAGCTTTATCAGCTTTAAGGCATCATACTTTTGCTTTTGGTCGTTGCCTGCAATTTTCCATATATCAAATCCTGCCTTCTTTAACTTTGTAACAAGGCCATTTCTCCCGCTGATTTTCATTCGAACAGTTTCAACATCTCCACATTGCTCCTCATCCGCGATTTCTTTGCACAGCTTCGCTATACTTGGCCGATAACCGTGCGGGTAAATGGACGTGAAGTTAAAATCTATCTTATTTTCTGTTTTATTCACTGCCAAAAATAACTCCTCCCTGCATCCGCTGAAAATGAAAAGGCTTACGGAACTTATGTTTTGAATTTGATAAAATCGTATCGAATCGAGCGTAGCGCTGCACAGAATAATCTGCCATGGTTTTCTGCTGCGGCCGAATGCATCCCAAAAGAAAAGAGGTTTGATATGAGCAAGAAAGATAAGCCAACGAAGGGGGAAAAAAAGTATAAGAAATATCCTGACCGCTTTGATTCGAACAGAGGTTTCCATGTTCCAGATCAACTGAATCTTCCCGTAGGGAGAACCGGCGTATTTTTCGGCGCAAGCAATGCAGTGAGGCACTATGTCGGCATGCCGCAGGGTGCAGATGGAAATATCCTCGTGATAGGAGGAAATGGCAGTGGTAAAAGCTCTGGAATCATCAAGCCCACACTGAGCACTTGGCGTGGAGCTATCTGTGCTACAGACATTAAAGGGGAGTTATCAGAGCATTACAAGCGGTTATATGAATATGCCGCACAGAACGGCTCTGAGATGCGCCCAGCTATTGTCTTCGATCCATCACAGGTTACTAGCCTGGGTTATGACCCCTTTTGGTGGATATCACAGGACGATCCGGCAAACTTGTACACAAACATCATGGATATGGCATGTACCATTATACCTGAACTGCCAAATGATAATCAACCTTTCTGGATACAGTCAGAGCAGTCTGTACTTGCAGCCGCCCTTCTCTACTATTTTGACCTCGAATTGAGCTTTAGCGAATGTTTGTGTGCTTTACTAAGCACTACTCTTTCAACATTTCTCCAAAATGTAAAAAATTGTAACAACCATCTGGCTAACACACTTCTGGGTCAAATTTCAGAAATGAAAGTGGAAACTCTGGCCAATATTGACCGGGGGCTGCGCAACAAGCTGATTCCACTCGTAGCTGATCCTCACATCAGTCACGCCTTCCGCGGTGAGCGGGAGGGGGCGAAGTGTTTTAACTGGGGTGACTTGGAACGAGCTAATATCTTTCTGCGGATTCCACCCGACAGAATCAATCAATGGGGGTGTGCAATCAACCTCATGTATGCCCAGTTGATTCGTTATCTGGAGCGGCGGCCAGAACAGCATAGTGCAGAAGGCGAGAACAATTTGCAGACACTGCTCATGTTTGATGAATTTCCCCGTTTTGGAAAGCTCGATATGATCGTGGATGCAATCCCAACCCTCCGCAGCAAAAATGTAAATATCTGCTTGGTCGTGCAGAGCGTTGCTCAATTGGACAGACTCTATGGCGAATATGGACGGCGCATTATTTTCGATAATTGCCAGTATCAAGCGATACTCCGTGCTAATGACGCTGAAACACAGGACTACCTTTGCCGTCTCATTGGATCTACCAAGGTTTTGCAAGAAAGCGTAAGCATGAATTTGGATCAATCTGGAGAAAAAATAGGTTACAGCATCCAGCGCGCAGAGGCCCGTGAACCACGTGTATTTTCTCATGAGCTTTCTACATTGGAAGATGTCCTGATTTTGTCCCCGTACGGTGTCAGCCGCGCAAAAAAGCAGCAGCCTCTTAGTAGTAAGTTGGAACAACTCGCCTCTTATGCGATCTACGAAGAACATATCGAATCTCAATCTGATAAGAAATGTAAAGGAGTGCTTACAATGGAAGAGCGGACCAAGATTGCCAATAAGCGCGCAGAACAAAATGCCAAAGCACAGCGGTTAGCCGAGAAAGCTGATCGTGAGCGGAAAGAGAAGGAAGATAAGCGCCGTCAATTCGTTGTGGGTGGTCTTGTCCTGGATGCGTTCCCGGAGCTTCTAAATATCACTCCCGGAACACAAACTGAAAATGAGATTCGATTTCAGAATCTCAAACAGTTCCTAGCGGATCTGGCTGCAGCCCCGGATTTGATAAAAGCCGTAAGGGAAAGAAAAAGCCTCGAAGATCATATGAAAGAAATGGTAGAGGGCTTTTGGGCCAGCTGTATGGTTGAATGCGTAAGTGGACAGGAAGAAAGGTCTGAACTGTAATTGGCAAATTATCATTTTGAAATTAGCGTCATCAGCCGCGGCAAAGACCGGTCTGTTACGAGGCTAGCAAACTACATCACAGGGCAAAAACTGTACGATAATTATTATGATAAAACTTATTATCACCGCAGAAACGATGTCCTGTACTCCAGTGTTTTGCTGCCAGAGCAGGCTCCTTCCGATTTCCACGATCTCCAGCATCTCTGCAACGTGATAGAAAATGCAGAAAAGCGTTACGATGCCCGCACTGCTCGGGAAATTAAGGCATCCTTGCCAAATGAGCTCTCAGTGCAGGAGAACATTCAGATCGTCCAAGAATACATCAATGCCAACTTTCTGCAGTACGGCCTGTGTGCAATCGCAGCTATCCATGAAGGCAGGAATGATGCCAATCCAGAGAAAAATAATCCCCATGTTCATATGATTGTCACTACCAGAACGGTTGATTCCAATGGTTTCAGTAAAAAGAAGTATCGAACGATAGACAGGACTGAATATGCGCTCATATGGCGCGAGCAATGGGCTGAAGTTCAGAATCGTGCATACGAGAGGAATGGTCTTTCGGTTCGCGTGAGTCATGAAAGTCTGAAAGTCCAGGGGAAACATGAGTTGGAGCCCACCATTCATCTAAGCCAAATCGACTGGCAAAAAGAACAAAGGGGGGAACACACTCCAAGAGGCGATATGAAGAGCGCAATTCAAGAGCGCAATAGGAAACACATCTATCGTTATCAGCAGGAGGTTGATCTTGAATTAGATATTGAACTAGGGCTTTTATGATGGGTGTCAATACGCCCACAGGTGCCCCCTTTTCCGCAATACTGCGTTAATTTTCCTTGAAATTCATCACAAATTTCTTCGTCAAATTACCTTGTTTTGCAGAAAACCGGTCTCCTTGGGCATATTGCTCCCATCATAAAGCATCGAACATAGCTCCATGTACAGAGGAGGTGAGACTCTCGTATCAAGAATGCCAAAATCTCAAGTCAAAGGATGTGATACATGGGCAATTCCTGTATCTCGACCTGATATAATTGCAGGCTACCGTATGCAATTCGAGCCCGCATTTTGGAGGTATTTGTATGGCAAACAATAATCTGCATGATGCCCCTGTTTCAGTTGAAGAACTTCCCTTGGTTCTCCGTGTGGAGGATCTAAGCAGGGCCCTTGGAATTGGGCGTAATACAGCATATGAACTGGTGCGTTCTGGACAAATCAGAAGCATTCGCATCGGGCGGCAACTTCGCATTCCCCGTGATGAATTGCAGAGATTCCTGAATATTGCTTGAACTATATCAGGGAGGGGCGGTTTGCCCCTCCCGCAAAACATCGAAAGGAGATTATATGGCAGGAAATAAACGTGCCGCATCTGGAGCAGGTACGATTCGAAAGAAAACTGTTAAGAGGAAGGGGAAAGAATACACTTATTGGGAAGCGCGCTATACTGAAGGATACGATCCAGGAACCGGGAAACAAATCCAGCGTTCCATCACAGGGAAAACACAGAAGGAAGTCGCGCAGAAGTTAAGAGAACTGACATCCGCCATCGATGCCGGGACATATAAGGAACCATGTAAAATGACCGTGAGAGAGTGGCTGGATATATGGACAAGCACATACTTAAATAGCGTCAAACCGCGAACTATCGAAATCTATAAAAGTGACATTCGTCTTTACATCAATCCTGCTTTGGGTTCCATACGCTTGGAAGGCCTTTCCACCCATGCCATCCAAAGTTTTTACAATGGACTCACCGAAAATCGCAAAGACGGAAAGAAAGCTCTCTCTGCCAAGACGGTAAAAAATATCCACGGGGTTCTTCACCATGCCCTAAAACAAGCTGTAGCCAATGGGCTGATTCGCTCCAATCCAGCAGATGCCTGCACACTACCCCGGATTGAAAAGAAAGAGTTAAAGCCCTTGGATGAAAACGAAATTGCTCTATTCTTGAAAGCAATTCATGGGCATCGTTTTGAGAGCATCTTTCTTACAACTTTGTTTACCGGTTTACGGGAAGGAGAAGTACTTGGGCTCACCTGGGACTGTATAGACTTTGATCGTGGAATTCTTCTCATAAACAAGCAGATCCAATTACATCAGGAAGCCGGGATAGATGCTTATAAGTTGGTATCTCCTAAGAATGGCAAAAGTCGTTCAGTTGCTGCGGCACCGTCTGTAATCGCCTGTCTCAAACGGCATAAATCAATCCAGGCCGAAATGCAAATCAAGGCAGGTTCTGCATGGCATAATCCCGACAATCTGGTATTCACGGATGAACTGGGCGAACATTTGACAAAGTCTGCCGTATATCGGGCGTTTAAATCTGCTGTCCAGTCTATTGGTCGGCCTGATGCCCGTTTTCACGATATGAGACATTCCTATGCTGTAGCCGCTATTCGCTCCGGAGATGATATCAAGACAATCCAAAGTAATTTAGGGCACGCCACTGCTGCTTTTACCCTGGATGTTTATGGACACGTCACCGACAAAATGAAGCAGGAATCTGCTTCCAGAATGGAGACATTTATAAAGAGTGTGTCTGGCGAGTGATTGATTCGCCAGACACACTCTTTTGTTTTCGTTCCTGTAAATGGCAGATCGTATCACCGTGCGCATCGGCTATCAGCATGGATTCATAGCTGTAAAGGGAAAACGAAAGGGAAAACACTCCTCAAAGTGCAAAAGAAAAACCTCGTAACCATTGCGGTTACGAGGTTTCTTTCTGGAGGTGACACCCGGATTTGAACCGGGGAATCAGGGTTTTGCAGACCCTTGCCTTACCACTTGGCTATGTCACCAAAACTATATTTATATTTTGCTGAATGCTCATATAGGATACCGTATAATGAGCATTTTGTCAAGCATTATTTTTTGACGAAGCAGAGGGCGCAAATGCTATCGTAAAACCCGAAGGATGAAACAGTCCTTCGGGCTTTATTTTT
>ENA-UOJC01002678-UOJC01002678.1-human-gut-metagenome-genome-assembly--contig:-C104-NODE-2678-length-18603-cov-31.027227_pt1 | contig 18603 bp, 20 predicted proteins | sample MGYA00242339_ERZ723886 | MGnify/ENA metagenome assembly ERZ723886 | reverse complement strand
GCCTTCAGGCGATGCCTTCCTGATTAAAATTAAGATTTTAATCAGGAAATAGTATCAGACTATTTTGCGTTTTCCAGCACCAGTTTCAACGCCCGGTCGATGGTCTGATTCCGGATTTCCTCCCGGGTACCGGTAAAATGGCAGCCAATCACCTGAGCGGTTTTCCCGTCCTGATAGCCAATGAACACCGTGCCTACCGGGTTTCCGAATTCGTCGCCCCCGGGGCCTGCCAGACCGGTAACGGCCACGGCCACATCCGCTTTCAAAAGCTCCCGAACACCCCGGGCCATAGCCTGAGCCGTCTGGGCAGACACCGCGCCGTAGGTTTCCAGGACTTCTCCGGGAACCTCCAGGATATTCTCCTTCACCCAGTTGGTGTAGCTGATGACACCGCCTTTGTAAACCTCAGAGCTGCCGGGAACAGCGGTCAGAGCCGCCCCGATGCCCCCGCCGGTGAGGCTTTCCGCCGTAACCAGGGTCTTCCCGAAAAGCCGCTCCAATACCTCACAGCAAAGGCTCATCATGATAGCTCACCTTGATTTTTTCCACGGACTCCAGAGCCTTGACAATCAGAGCTTCCCTGTCCAGCTTCTCCTCGGCGTGGAGCACCTGACCCAGGGTGGGCTTGGTCTTGGGATGCTTGGGGGTAAACACCGTGCAGCAGTCCTCGTAGGGCAAAATGGAGGTTTCCAGCGTGCCGATTTTTTCGGCGATGGCAATGATGTCCTTCTTGTCCATGCCGACCAGGGGCATAAAAATAGGAATATCCACCACTGCGCCGGTGACGGTCATGGCCTCCATGGTCTGAGAGGCCACCTGACCCAGATTCTCGCCGGTGACCAGGGCACCGCAGCCGTCCTCTTTTGCCAGACGCATGGCGATTTCCATCATGAACCGGCGCATGATCAGGGTAAAGTATTCCTCCGGACAGTTGTCCCGGATGGCCTCCTGGATTTCCGTAAAGGAAACCACGTTCACCGTCATCTTGCCGGAATATTTCGTCACCAGCCGGGCAAGCTCAATTACCTTATCCTTTGCCAGCTGGGAGGTATAGGGATAGGAGAAGAAATGCACAGCCTCGATCTCCACGCCCCGCTTGGCGATCATATAGGAGGCCACGGGAGAATCAATGCCGCCGGACAGCAGGCTCATGGCTCTGCCGCCCACGCCGGTGGGCAGTCCGCCCGCACCCGGCTCCGCCGGGCCATGGACATAGGCTGCCAAGTCCCGAACCTCCACATTTACCGTATATTCCGGATGGTGCACGTCCACCTCCACTCCGGGATGCGCTTCCGCCAATCGGCCGCCAATCTCCTGGGACAGCTGAATGGAGGTCATGGGGAACCGCTTGTCCGAACGCTTGGACTCCACCTTGAAGGACTTGGCGCAGTCCAGGTCGTCCCCCAGATAATTCTCGATGGCGGCGAAAATGGCATCCACATTCTTCTCACAGGGGCGGCAGCGGCAAAGGCTCACAAGGCCGAAAATGGCGTGGCAGGCCTCCCAGGCTCCCTCCACATCCGCCTCCTCGTCCAGGGGCTCCACATACACCGTAGACTGCATGAGGTACACGTCAAAATTGCCGTAGGGCTTCATCCGGCGGCGGATATTCTGCCGCAGGCGACCCTCGAACTGCCGCTTATTGGCGCCCTTCAGGACGACCTCGCCCAGCTTCAACAAAAAAATCTCTTTCATAGGTTTCCTTTCCTTATTGCTTGCCCATATTCACAGCACGGTACTGAATGGCCTCCGCGATGTGCTGGGGCTGAATTTTCTCGCTGCCGGCCAGGTCGGCAACCGTCCGAGCCACCCGAAGAATCCGGTCGTAGCTCCGGGCGGTCAGACCCATGACCTCGAAAGCGTTTTTCATAAGCCCGGCGCAGGTATCGTCCAGGGCGCAGAATTCCCGCATTTCCGCCGGGCCCATCCGGGCATTGCACATGCCGCTGTCATGGAAGCGCCGGTTCTGGACGGCTCTTGCGGCATTGACCCGCTTTTGAATTTCCGCAGAAGGCTCCGCCTCCGCCCGGGCGCGCAAGTCCTCAAAGGCCACTGCGGGCACTTCCACCACAATATCGATTCTGTCCAGAATCGGCCCGGAAATCCGGCCCCGGTAGCTGTCCACCTCTCGCTGAGTGCAGCGGCACCGACCGGAGGGGTCGCCGTACCAGCCGCACTTGCAGGGGTTCATGGCGCACACCAGCATGAATTCCGCCGGGTACGTCACCGCACCGGAAACCCGGGAAATGGTGACCTGTCCGTCCTCCATGGGCTGGCGCATTAAGTCCAGGGTATCCTTCCGGAATTCCGGCATTTCGTCCAGGAACAGCACGCCCTTGTGGGCAAGGGATATTTCTCCGGGCTTGGGATTGGAGCCGCCTCCTGCGAGGCCGGCGTTGGAAATGGTATGGTGGGGTGACCGGAAGGGTCGTCGGGTAAGGAGCGGATTCTTTGCCGTCAGAAGTCCCATGACGGAATAGATCTGGCTGACCTCCAGGGATTCCTCCCGGGTCATGTCCGGCAAGATGGAAGGCAGCCGCTTGCTCAGCATACTCTTTCCGGAGCCCGGCGGGCCGATGAGCAGCACATTGTGGCTGCCTGCTGCCGCAACCTCCAACGCCCGTTTCACATTCTCCTGCCCCAGCACATCCCGGAAATCCAGTTCCGGAACACTGGGCTTTTCCGGCACCCACGCAGGCTCCTCGGAAAGGGAAATCTCTCCATTCAACCCCGATGCCAGCTGCCGGACCGTCTCCACCGGAATGATGGCGGGGCCTCTGGCAAGGGTGGCCTCCGCCGCGTTTTCCGCCGGGACGAAGAGGGCCTTTATCCCCTCCCGCTTGGCAGCCAGCGCCATAGGCAGCACACCGGTTACGGAACGAATCTTCCCGTCCAGGCTCACCTCTCCCAGAAAGGCGCTGTCAGACCGGGGACGGCGGACGCTGCCGCAGGCGGAAAGAATGCTCAAAAGAATCGGAAGATCATAATGGGTGCCCGTTTTCTTCCGACTGGCCGGGGCCAGATTCACGGTAATCCGGCTGACGGGAAAGCTCAGGCCGCTGCTTTTGGCCGCCGCCCGAACCCGCTCCCGAGCCTCCTTCACCGCCGCGTCCGGCAAGCCCACAATGTCGAATCCGGGAAGGCCGTTAGAGATGAAGCACTCCGCCGTGACCAGGCTTCCCTGAATTCCGGAGATGCCCAGTGTTTTTACGCTGCAAATCATCGTAATCCCCCGTTTCTTTCTCCACTTCCCTTCATTATAATGAAAAAGTCGCCGGATTGCAAGAACTATCTGCGTCCCAGGCCTTCCGGGAACCCGGTCTGCCTGCGGCCATGTGTAACATTTTTCGCGGGAACGTAAAAAGAAGCGAAAATTTTGAAACCCGGTCGTTTCATGGCTTTACAAATCGCAAAAAAAGTGGTATGATATGAGCGACAAAAATTGAATACTTTAGGAGGTATTTCATTTTGGCTAGAAAATTCAAGACTATGGACGGCAACACCGCTGCCGCCCACGTCAGCTACGCATTTACCGAAGTAGCTGGCATCTACCCCATCACTCCCTCCAGCCCCATGGCCGACAACGTTGACCAGTGGGCCGCTGCCGGCCGGAAGAACATCTTCGGCAACACCGTCAAGGTCGTCGAGATGCAGTCCGAGGCCGGTGCCGCCGGTACTGTGCACGGCTCTCTGGCAGCCGGTGCCCTGACCACCACCTACACCGCTTCTCAGGGCCTGCTGCTGATGATCCCCAACATGTACAAGATCGCCGGTGAGCTGCTGCCCGCAGTGTTCCACGTTTCTGCCCGTACCGTCGCCGCTCAGTCTCTGAACATTTTCGGTGACCACTCCGACGTGTACGCCTGCCGTCAGACCGGCTTTGCCATGCTGTGCGAGACCAACGTGCAGGAGGTCATGGATCTGGGCGCCGTGGCACATCTGTCTGCCATTGAGGGTCGTGTTCCCTTCATCAACTTCTTCGACGGCTTCCGTACCTCTCACGAGATTCAGAAGGTCGCCATCTGGGACTACGAGGATCTGAAGGACATGGTCGATATGGATGCCGTTGCGGCCTTCCGGAACCACTCCCTGAACCCTGAGCGTCCCGCCATGCGTGGTTCTCACGAGAACGACGACATTTTCTTCCAGCACCGTGAGGCCTGCAACAAGTACTACAACGCCCTGCCCGCAGTGGTCGAGAAGTACATGAACAAGGTCAACGAGAAGCTGGGCACCGACTACAAGCTGTTCAACTACTACGGCGCACCCGATGCCGACCGGGTCATCGTGGCCATGGGCTCCATCAACGACGTGGTTGAGGAAGTCATCGACTACCTGAACGCCCACGGCGAGAAGGTGGGCGTTGTGAAGGTTCGTCTGTTCCGTCCCTTCTGCCCCGAGAAGCTGCTGGAGGCCATCCCCGCTACCGCCAAGAAGATCGCTGTTCTGGATCGTACCAAGGAGCCCGGCTCCCAGGGCGAGCCTCTGTACCAGGACGTTGTCATGGCTCTGGCCAAGGCCGGTCGGAACGACGTGACCGTCATCGGCGGCCGTTACGGTCTGGGTTCCAAGGATACCCATCCCGCTTCCGTGTTCGCTGTCTACGAGGAGCTGGCTAAGGACGCTCCCAAGGAAGAGTTCACCATCGGCATTGTGGACGATGTGACCCATCTGTCCCTGGACGAGAAGGTCTCCCCCAACACCGCGGCTGCCGGCACCATCGAGTGCAAGTTCTGGGGTCTGGGCGGCGACGGCACCGTTGGCGCAAACAAGAACTCCATCAAGATCATCGGCGACCACACCGACAAGTATGTGCAGGCCTACTTCCAGTACGACTCCAAGAAGACCGGCGGCGTGACCGTGTCTCACCTGCGTTTCGGTGACAACGCCATCAAGTCTCCTTACTACATCAACAAAGCTGACTTCGTTGCCTGCCACAACCCCTCCTACATCACCAAGGGCTTCAAGATTGTTCAGGACGTTAAGCCCGGCGGCGTGTTCCTGATCAACTGCCAGTGGAACATGGAGGAGCTGGAGCATCACCTGGATGCCGCTTCCAAGCGTTACATTGCCAACAACAACATCCAGCTGTACACCATCGATGCCATTGACCTGGCCATCAAGGTGGGTATGGGCAAGCGTACCAACACCATCCTCCAGTCCGCTTTCTTCTCCCTGGCTAAGGTTATGCCCGCGGACGAGGCCATCAAGTACATGAAGGACGCCGCTGAGCACTCCTACGCCAAGAAGGGCATGGACGTTGTTGAGAAGAACTGGAACGCCATCGACATGGGTGCCAACGCCTACAAGAAGATCGATGTTCCCGCTTCCTGGGCTACCGCCGAGGATCACAAGCCCGAGGAGGTTCTGGAGGGTCGTGCCGACACCGTTAAGGTTGTCAAGAACATCCTGAAGCCCATCGGCAAGATGGACGGCTACAGCCTGCCTGTTTCCGCCTTCGAAGATGTGGTTGACGGTCAGTTCCCTCTGGGTGCTGCCGCTTACGAGAAGCGCGGCGTTGCCGTCACCGTTCCTCACTGGGACGAGACCAAGTGCATTCAGTGCAACAACTGTGCTTATGTCTGCCCCCACGCTACCATCCGTCCCTTCGCGCTGACTGAGGCTGAGGTTGCTGCCGCTCCCGCCGGTGCCCGTCTGGTGGACGTGAAGGCCGGCAAGGGCAAGGGCGTCTACAAGTACATGATGGCCGTGTCTCCTCTGGACTGCATGGGCTGCGGCGTCTGTGTCGGCGTGTGCCCCACCAAGGCCATCACCATGGTTCCTCAGGAGCAGGAGCTGCCTGAGCAGGAAGTCTGGAACTACATGGTTGCCAAGGTTTCCGAGAAGAAGGATATGCAGGACAACACCGTCAAGGGCTCTCAGTTCCACAAGCCCCTGTTGGAGTTCTCCGGCTCCTGCGCCGGCTGTGCCGAGACCAGCTACGCTCGCCTCGTGACCCAGCTGTTCGGCGATCGGATGTACATCTCCAACGCCACCGGTTGCTCCTCCATCTGGGGCGGCCCCGCTGCTACCTCTCCCTACGCTGTCAACGCTGAGGGTCACGGTCCCGCTTGGGCAAACTCCCTGTTCGAGGACAACGCCGAGCATGGTCTGGGTATGTACACCGCTCAGGCTGTCATCCGGGAGTCCCTGGCTAACAAGGTGAAGGACGTGATCGCCAACACCGCCAGCGACGAGCGCAAGGCTGTCTGCCAGGCCTGGCTGGACACCTACAACGACGGTGAGGCCAACAAGGCCGCTACCAAGGCTCTGGTTGCCAACCTGGAGGCTAACGTCTGCTGCGACACCGTGAAGGACATCCTGTCCAAGAAGGCTTACCTGTCCAAGAAGTCCGTGTGGATCTTCGGCGGCGACGGCTGGGCCTACGACATCGGCTTCGGCGGCGTTGACCATGTGCTGGCTTCCAATAAGGACGTCAACATCTTCGTCTTCGATACCGAGGTTTACTCCAACACCGGTGGACAGGCTTCCAAGGCTTCCAACATCGGTCAGGTCGCTCAGTTCGCGGCTGCCGGTAAGGAGACCAAGAAGAAGTCCCTGGCTGAGATCGCTATGAGCTACGGCTATGTCTACGTCGCTCAGGTCGCTATGGGTGCCAACCAGGCTCAGACCCTGAAGGCCATTGCCGAGGCTGAGGCTTACCATGGTCCTTCCCTGATCATCGGCTACGCTCCCTGCGAGATGCACTCCATCAAGGGTGGCATGACCAACTGCCAGGCCGAGATGAAGAAGGCCGTTGAGTGCGGCTACTGGAACCTGTTCCGCTTCGATCCCTCCAAGGAGACCGGCAAGTTCCAGCTGGACAGCAAGGCTCCTAAGGATGGCTATCAGGAGTTCCTGATGAACGAGGCTCGTTACAGCCGTCTGACCCGTGAGTTCCCCGAGCGTGCTACCGATCTGTTCGCAAAGAACGAGGCTGCCGCTAAGGAGCGTTGGGAGCATCTGAACAAGCTGGTTGAGATGTACAAGGACTAATCCCCTTCCCTTAACACTTTGCCCGCCCCCATTGGGGGCGGGCATTTCGTAACACTCTCCGGGCACGGGTGTATGTTTTCCCGCATTCCCGCATAGAATCCTGGGAAAAGTGCTTGCACCCTCCCCGATTTCCTTCCAGACAGGAGTTGCATTTATGAAAGTTTTACTGATCAACGGAAGCCCCAAGGCAAAGGGCAACACCGCCTATGCCCTTTGCCAGATGGCGGAGGTGTTCGCAAACCAGGGCATTGAGACCCAGACCATTCAGGTAGGCAACAAAGACATTCGGGGCTGCATCGCCTGCGGCGGCTGCGCCAAGACCGGAAAGTGTGTCTTTGACGACGCCGTCAACGAGGCTGCGGAAGCCTTCCGGGAAGCCGACGGTCTGGTGCTGGCAAGCCCTGTGTACTACGCCTCCGCAAACGCCACTTTGGTTGCTTTTGCCGACCGGCTGTTTCATTCCACCCGGTTCGACAAGCGGATGAAGGTGGGTGCCTCGGTTGTGGTTGCCCGCCGGGGCGGCTGCTCTGCTGCCTTCGATGAGCTGAACAAGTACTTCACCATCTCCGGTATGCCCGTGGCTTCCAGCCGGTACTGGAACAGTGTCCACGGCGGTATCCCCGGTGAGGCCGCGCAGGATTTGGAGGGCATTGCCACCGTCCGGGAGCTTGCCAAGAACATGGCCTTCCTGATGAAGTCCATTACCCTGGGCAAGGAGCAGTTCGGCCTGCCGGAGCCGGAGCCTGCCGCCCGTACCAACTTCATCCGATAAGGAGACAGCTATGCTTTGCACCATAACCGAAATCAACGGTGATTACGCCACCGTCCGCTATCACAGCACCGGTGTCACCTCCCAGGTAGCTATGTTTCTGTTGCCGGAAGGCGCAGACGTTGGGGATGTGCTGAAATTCGAGAATTTTGAATACGAGCGTGTATGAAAACCGCCCTGTTGGTCAAATTGGCCAGCAGGGCGGTTTTCAACTCGATATCATACTGAACTCCAATTAAAATCTATAAAAAAGATTTTAATTGCCTGAAGGGCATGGAGTTCATATGAGACTTGTTTTGTGATTTCTTTCCTTATAAATCACAAAACAGGCAGCGCCTTCAGGCGATGCATTCCTGATTAAAATTAAGATTTTAACCAGGAAATAGTATCAGAAGTGCTTTCAAATCCTGGCACAGAGCCTGAACGTTTTCTTCCTTGGTTGCCCAGCTGGTGCAGAAACGGACAGCTCTGTGGCTTTCATCTACCCGGCACTGCTCGCTGAATACATAGGCTTCCGCCAGCCGGGCAAGCACGCCGTCCGGCAAAATCGGGAACAGCTGGTTACTCTGAACCTTCACCAAGAAAGGAACGCCCAGTTCCTTGAAGGTAGTTTCCAGCATCTGAGCCATGGCAATGGCGTGGGCGGAAATGTCAAAATACAGGTTGTCCGTCATCAGGGTGTCAAACTGGATGCCAAGCAAACGTCCCTTTGCCAGCATACCGCCCCGCTGCTTGATGAGATACCGGAAATCCTCTTTCAGAGCCGAATTCGTAATCACCACAGCTTCCCCGAAGAGGGCTCCCACCTTGGTACCGCCGATGTAGAATACATCGCAGCAGTCCCCAATGTCCTTTAGGGTCAGGTCGTTGTCCTTTGCCATCAGGCCGTAGCCCAGCCGTGCCCCATCCAGGAACAGGTACAGCCCCAGCTTCCGGCATGTATCTCTCAGAGCCGTCAGCTCGGCTTTGGTGTACAAAGTACCCAACTCCGTGGGATTGGAAATATACACCATTTTCGGCTGCACTGTGTGCTCAAAGCTGGCATCCGCCCGATGGGACAGCACCGCTTCCCGCACCTGACGGGCGGTGATTTTGCCGTCCTCGGAGGGAAGGCCCAGCACCTTGTGGCCTGTTGCCTCTACGGCACCGGTCTCGTGGGTGTTGATATGGCCGCTGCCAGCGCAGACTACCCCCTGGTGAGGACGCAGAACTGCCGCAATCACCGTTAGGTTGGTTTGGGTACCGCCTACCAGAAAGTGTACTGCCGCATCTGCCCTGCCGCAGAGGGTGCGGATTTTTTCCGCCGCCCGGGCGCAGTATTCGTCCTCTCCGTAGCCGAAAGTCTGCTCCAGATTGGTTCGGGTCAGCGCCTCCAGAATCTTCGGATGGCATCCCTCAGAATAGTCATTATTGAAGTAAATCACCGTGTATCCTCCCAATGTCGAAATCTGCATTTATTTTACATCCGGAATAGCGGACTGTCAAGGCGCATAGAATCTTCCAGCAGCACAGCATCGGAGGGGAGCCTATGAAACGAGAGCTGGAGGAGCGAGCCTGTGAATTGGCTGTGTACATGATTGAAACCGGTGCCACCGTCCGGGCCACCGCCCGACACTTCGGCATTTCCAAATCCACCGTCCACAAGGCGCTGACGGAGCAGCTGCGCCTGTGCAGCTATCCCCTGTACACCCAGGTGCGGCAGGTTCTGGACAAAAACAAGCAGGAGCGGCACATCCGGGGCGGCATGGCCACCCGGCAAAAATATCTCCGGAAGTAAAAAATAAAAGGACATCCAACCGGATGTCCTTTTATTTGGTGGGCGAGGCGGGACTTGAACCCGCACGTCCGCAGTGAACACTAGAACCTGAATCTAGCGAGTCTACCAATTCCACCACTCGCCCATATACGCTTTATGAGGTACTCCCCTCAGCGCTTGATTATTCTAGCATACAGAGCACCGTTTGTCAACAGTTTTTTTCGGAATCTGCCAATTTTTTACTCTTTATAGTAGAGCATACAATGACAGTAACCGTGGAATTTGGGGTCGGCGATCTGATCCCGGAATTCCTTGCACACGCACTTATTCTCCGGCGTCCGCTCCAGTCGGCAGGGGCAGTAGCCCCCTGTCCGCTTCAGGCCCTCCCGGATGGTCTTTACCATTTCCGCATCCTCATTCAGCCGCACTGCCATGGTGTTTCCTCCTATCTCTAATCCGTCTTCCGGAAAACGCTCTCACGATGGTATGATACCGTTTCTGAATCGCAGAAAACCAAGCTCATGAGCCGCAGATTGTGTCTCAACCTGTGGTTCTTCCGTTCCGCCCCGCCGGTAAAACAGGTCGCGGAAAACCCGCAAATACCGGCAGCCGTCAAGCACCCTGTCAAAGGCTCCGAACGTATTGCAGCAGCTCGGTAAAGCCTCCGCTTGGATACCGGGAAATATCCGCCTGGTTCCGGTTAATCAGGCAGTCTGTCAGCAGGAACACCTTCATTCCCAGCGTTTCCGCAATCATATCCTCATCTACATCGTTTCCCACCATCAGGCAATCCGAAGGGTCCAGGTTCAGTTTGCCCAGAATTTCCTGGTAATAATCGGGGTTTGGCTTACAGAACCGGGCATTTTCGTAGGTGGTGATGCGTTCAAAGTCCTCCGGTTCCAGCCCGGCCCAGCGAATTCGGCTCTGGGTTGCGATGGCCGGGAACAAGGGATTGGTGGCGAGAATCACCCGATAGCCCAGGCTCTGGATTTCCCGCACAGCGGGAGCCGCAGCGGGCTGAAAGCCGCAGCTATTGCGGGATTTCTGAAATTCATCCCGGTAGAATTCGTCGAACAGAGCACTGTCCTGTCGGCAATCCCGCTCCATTACCCGTTCAAACACAGCCCAGAATACATCCTCATTTCTGGCCTTTCCGTCGTTTTTGACCATGGCTCCGGTGCCTTTCCAGACAGCTTTGATAAGTCTTTCCGGATCGTAGCCGTGAGGTGCCAGAAAGGCGGCCATCCGGCCCAGGTAGTCCTTGACGAACACCTCCTGATCCATGGGAAGCAGGGTTCCGTCCAGGTCAAACAATACTGCTTTCAATTGCGCTCTCCTTTTCGTTAAGGTAACTCTCCAGACCGCTGAACTGGTTCACCGCATACCGGTGATGATCGGTACAGTCGGCGATAATATTGTTCTGATAGTTATAGAGCACGTCCTCCAGAGTCACAGAGGGCAACTCCTCCAAGGTAGCAGATTTCCCGGGGAAAGAAAGATCCGGTTTTTCCTCTCTGGAGAAGTCGGTTTCCGTGCATCCGGGTGCGTGCTACATGAAAATAGAGCCGCCGATTTTCACAAAGGCATCACAGCCACTGGCAATATGCTCCAGCCGTCTCTGACGCACACGCTCCACCATATGTACCATTTTCTGCCGTCCCCGATGGGAGGCCAGATTGGAAATTCTGCGAAGCCGCAGATCCACATGAGAAAAATGCAGGATCCGAACGTTATCCGGCAGCTTTTTGGGAACACACTTAGGATTGACCAGCAGATGAATTTCGCAGTCGGAGAAATGCTTGGCAAAGGTCTCCACAAACAGGTCGTCACCTAGGGTCTATCTGAAAACCGGAAATATGACCAACGGCGAGGGATTTTCCGCCTGATGAAGCCATTTTTTTGCAGGAATACTCTGCGTATTGCAAGAAAAAATGGTGCCCAGCAGGTGGAAAAGGCCCGCTGTTTGGGCGTGTTGACGGTTTTCAGATAGACCCTAAGTTGTAGCAGCTGTAAAAATCCAGAACAATCTGTTTCTTATGGGTCACAGGTCAATCCTCCACGACCCCCTGGCCCACGGACATGATGTCGTAGGGCGTGGTCTGATAGACAAAGTAGTTCAGCCAGTTGCTGTAGAGCAGGTTTCCGTGACCCCGCCAGCGCACAACGGGCCGCTTGGTGTCATCATCCTCCGGATAGTAATTCACGGGCACATGGATTGGCAGACCCTGGCTTTTGTCCCGAAGGTACTCCCGCTCCAGGGTGTCCGGGTCGTACTCCGAGTGGCCGGTGACAAAAATCTGCCGGCCCTCCTTATTCATAATGATGTACACCCCGGCTTCTTCCGAGGAAGCCAGAATTTTCAGCCCGGGCACCGCCTCGATGTCCTCTCGCAGGACGGTGGTGTGCCGGGAATGGGGGGCGTAAAACACGTCATCAAAGCCCCGGAGCAAAATCGCCCGCTTATAGTCCGCGTGATGGGGATAGACCCCGAAGAGCTTCTCCGGCAGCTGCTTTTTCTGGATGCCGTAGTGATAGTACAGTCCTGCCTGGGCACCCCAGCAGATGTGGAAGGTGGAATGGACGTGGGTCTTGCTCCACTCCATAATCTGGGTCAATTCCTGCCAGTAGTCCACCTGCTCAAAGGGCAGATTTTCCACCGGCGCGCCGGTGATGACCATGCCGTCGAATTTCCGGTCTTTCAGCTCATCGAAGGTCTTATAGAAGGACAGCAGATGCTCCTCCGGGGTATTCTTGGCCCGATGGCTGGATACCATCATCAGCTCCAGATGCACCTGCAAGGGGGTGTTGCCCAGAACTCGGCTCAGCTGGGTCTCGGTGACGATTTTTGTTGGCATTAGGTTCAGCAGCACGATTTCCAGAGGCCGGATATGCTGGGTCTGGGCCCGGGTCTGCTTCATGACGAAAATATTCTCGTTTTTCAGGGTCTCCGCCGCCGGGAGATCGTTGGGTATCTGAATTGGCACGCTGTTTCCTCCTGATTATACGTTCTCCAAAGCCTGGGCGATATCCCCGATCAGATCTTCGGCGTTCTCCAGGCCGCAGCTCAGGCGGATCAGGTCGGCTCCTACCCCGGCAGCCTCCAGCTCAGCGTCGCTCATCTGCCGATGGGTGGAGGAAGCCGGGTGCAGACAGCAGGTGCGGGAATCGGCCACATGGGTCTCAATGGAACCAAGACGCAGATGCTTCATGAAAATTTCCGCCGCTGCTCTGCCGCCGTTCAGGCCAAAGGAAATCACGCCGCAGGTGCCGTTCGGCATATACTTCCTGGCAAGATCATAGTACTTGTCCCCTTCCAGACCGGAATACTTGACCCACTTCACCTTCTCGTGGCCCTTCAGGTACTTGGCCACCGCCAGGGCGTTGGCGCAGTGCTGCTTCATCCGCAGGGGCAGGCTTTCCAGGCCCAGGTTCAAAATAAAGGCATTTTGGGGAGACTGAACACAGCCAAAGTCCCGCATGAGCTGGGCAACGCACTTATTGATGAACGCACCGCCCTGACCGAAGTGCTCTGTGTAGGTAACGCCGTGGTAGCTTTCATCGGGAGTGGTGAGGCCGGGAAATTTATCCGCATGGGCTGTCCAGTCGAAATTGCCGCTGTCCACAATGCAGCCGCCCAGGCAGGCCGCGTGACCGTCCATGTACTTGGTGGTGGAGTGGGTCACAATGTCCGCACCCCACTGGAAGGGGCGGCAGTTGATGGGCGTGGCAAAGGTGTTGTCCACAATCAGGGGCACCCCATGAGCATGAGCCGCCTTGGCAAATTTTTCAATATCCAGCACCGTCAGAGCCGGATTGGCAATGGTCTCGCCGAAGACTGCCTTGGTATTGGGGCGGAAAGCGGCGTTCAGCTCCTCCTGGGAGCAGTCCGGATCCACAAAAGTGGTCTCCAGCCCCATTCGCTTCATGGTCACGGCAAACAGGTTGTAGCTGCCGCCGTAGATGGCAGAGCTGGCAACGATGTGGTCGCCGGCCCCCGCAATGTTGAACACCGCCAGGAAGGTAGCCGCCTGGCCGGAGCCTGTGAGCATGGCGGCACTGCCGCCTTCCAAGGCACAGATTTTGGCGGCAACGGCATCACAGGTAGGATTGGCCAGCCGGGAATAGAAATAGCCCTCGGCCTCCAGGTCGAAAAGCTTTCCCATGTCCGCAGAGGTTGCGTACTGGAAGGTAGTGCTCTGAACAATGGGCAGCTGGCGGGGCTCGCCGTTTCCCGGCTTGTAGCCCGCCTGAATGCAAAGGGTTTCGGGATGCAGATTCTCCATAAAGGTCACCTCAAATTGTCTATTTGTGTTCCTATTGTACCTTCTTCCCTGGCATTTGTCAACGAAAATAGCATTTCCCTCAGCTGCTATCGGGAATTTGGCTTGATTTTTCCGGCGAAAGCTGGTATAATACTCCAGCCTGGAGATGTACCCAAGTGGCCGAAGGGTGCGGATTCGAAATCCGCTAGGCGCCGCAAGGCGTGCGGGGGTTCAAATCCCTCCATCTCCGCCAGCACTCCGTCGGGATTCGAAAGGAATCTCGGCGGAGTTTTTTATTCTGGACAAGAAACAAATGACCGTATCCAGTAGGACACGGTCGTTTTTTATTGGGATAAGTACCGGTTCAGGGCAGAGCCGATGACGCAGCAGAGCTTCTTCTGATAGGCGGAATCCCGCAAAAGGGCTTCCTCCCGGGGGTTGGACAGGAATCCGCACTCTATCAATGCTCCGGGACACTGAATGTGCTCCAGAAGATAAATGCCCTTCCCCTGCTTGGCCTGCCGTCGGCTTCCCGGATTCAGCCCGGCCACAAGGGATGCCTGCAAGTGCTTTGCCAGCGCCTCGCTTCCTTCGGAGTTTCCGCAAAACACCTGGACACCGCTGTATCGGGAATCCGGGTAATAATTCTGGTGAATGCTGAGAAGAATGCCGTTTTTCGTTTCGTTTATGAGTTTCACCCGATTTTTCAGGTCGGAAACCTTCTTCTGGGCGATGGTCTGGCCGGTGGTGTACACGGACACATCCTCCCGTCGAATGAGCTTGGTGTCATAGCCCAGCAAGTGAAATATATCCTCCAACCGCAGGGCAATCTCCAGATTATAGCCGCTTTCCAACCGACCTGTACAGGAGGAAGCCCCGCCGTCCTCACCGCCATGGCCCGGGTCAATGACAATACAGTGCCTTTCCTTCCCGGACAGGCTCTCCGATAGGACAGACACCGCCTGGCTTCCCCAGTAGGCCCCCAGGAGCATGGCGCTCATAACACCGATGCAGGCAAAATAATACTTCCACTTGTTCACACCCACCACCTCCCATTATTTCTATGCGCTATCTTCCCCATGCTGAACATTCCGGCGGGATAAGACATAGGATGACCCGGAGCGACAATCTTTTTCATCGGGAGGAATGCACATGAATCAGGAAAATCGTGAGGCCGCCTATCAGGGAAGACTTCCCGCCATGGCACCTCTGGCGAATCCCTATGTCCCCTTTCAGCTGGAAAACCCGCCGAAATATGAGGCGAAAAAGGCGCTGACCCGGGGAACCCTGTTTCCGGGCCTGGATCTGCCCTTCCTGGGCATGGTCAACAAGGAAAATCTGCCTGCCACAACCCTGGCAGAGCTTCAGGCTTTGGACTTTGCCATTGTGGAGCTGGCACTGTATCTGGACACCCACCGGGAGGATCAGGAGGCTCTGGAGGTCTACCGGAAATATCAGGAGCTGTATGACCGCTGCCGTGAAGTTTATGAGAAGAAATACGGCCCCTTGAACCACATTTCCGCCAGAGACGGGGACTACACCTGGCTGGACGATCCCTGGCCCTGGGAATTGGGCGCAAATAAGGAGGGCTGAGATATGTTTATTTATGATAAGAAGCTCCAATATCCCATCCGGATTACGAACCCCAACCCGAAGCTTGCCGCCATCATCATTTCCCAGTACGGCGGCCCGGACGGAGAGCTGGGTGCTTCCCTTCGCTATCTGTCCCAGCGTTACTCCATGCCCTTCGATGAGCTCAAGGGCCTGCTGACGGACATTGGGACCGAAGAGCTGGGGCATCTGGAAATGATCGGCACCATCGTCCACCAGCTGACCCGGAAACTCAGCGACAGTCAGATTCGGGAAGCCGGCTTTGCGCCCTATTTCGTGGATCACACCACCGGTGTCTATCCCACCGCCGCCTCCGGCAGTCCCTGGAACGCCGCCGGAATCGCCGTCACCGGCGACCCTATGGCCGATCTGACGGAGGATCTGGCCGCGGATGGTACGACTGCGTAAGAACAACATACAGTCTAAACCAATAGGACAAGCCATTTCTAAAACATAATATCGTACTATTAAGACGTTCAGCAATGAGCGTCTTTTTTCATGCCCTCTGTTACGCAATAGGGGCATAAAAAGCCTTGATTTATGCGGCTTTGCTGACGCGTTCCCGACGCGGTAAGGGATTTATACCTCTCCCCTGCAAAATCGCTGTTCTACTGCGTAACAAGATCACAGCAAAGGAGTGATGAAATAATGGCAGTTTTCAGAGTGGAGCGCAACACGGGATATACCGTAATGAGTAACCATCACCTACGCAATAAGGAATTAACCTTAAAGGCAAAGGGGCTGTTATCGCAAATGCTGTCCTTGCCGGAGGATTGGGACTACACCCTTGCGGGGCTGTCCTACATCAACCGGGAAAGTATCGACGCTATCCGTACCGCCGTGTGGGAGCTTGAAAAAGCCGGATATATCACAAGGCGGCAGGGGCGCGACGAGAAAGGCAAAATGACAGCCATTGAATACACCATTTATGAGCAGCCGCAGCCACCCGGCAATGATACGCCTGGATTGGATTATCCGATATTGGAAAATCCAACACCGGGTAAGCCGATATTGGAAAATCCGACATCGGATAATCCGACGTTGGAAAATCCAATGCAATTAAATAAAGATATACAAAAGACTGACTTACCAAAAAAAGAAAAATCAAATACGGATTTATCAATTACCCATTCCATTCCTATCCATTCCCTAAATCCCCTGCCTTACGGTGAGGACGCGGCAGAGCCGCCGGAAAGGAAGCGAAAGGAAGCGGCAAGACAAAGCGCAGTAGAGATTTACCGGGAGATCATCAAGGACAATATCGAGTATGACATTCTCATACAGAGCGACCGCACCGACCGGGAACGCCTTGACGAAATCCTTGACATTATCCTTGAAACCGTCTGCACGTCCCGAAAGCAAATCCGTATCGCCGGGGACGACTACCCGGCAGAGCTTGTAAAAGCAAAGTTTATGAAGCTGAACAGCAGCCACATTGAATTTGTCATGGACTGTATGCGGGAGAACACCACCAAAATCCGCAACATCAAGCAGTACCTACGGGCGGTGCTTTTCAATGCCCCGTCCACCATTGACAACTACTATACCGCCCTTGTCGCGCATGACATGGCAAGCGGCAAAATCTAAAGGAGGACACGCTATGAAACAGGGCGCATTGATTTTTGACGAACATACCGACCGCTACGACATTCGTTTTGACATTGCAGACTACTACGGCGGGCTGCATTGCGGCGAGTGCATGGAGGTATTCACAGGCGGCAAATGGAAGCCTACCCGCATTGAGTACGGCGAGAACTGGTATCTTGTGGGTATCAGAGCCGAGGACTTGAACGGTCTGCGGGTGAGGATTTAATGAGCTACGCATTACGGGGCAATCGGGAAATCGGCTGTCCCTTTTTTCATGCCCGCGACGTACCCCACAGCGGCGTACCACCCTAAAAAGCATATATCCCATGAAAGGAGGACGAAATGCAGGAACAGGTAAACGAAAAGACCATAGCCCTTTACATCAAGACCGGGAAGCTGACCGCCGACACGCTGCAAAAGGCTATGAAATCGCTGCTTAACCAAATGAAAAAGCAGAATGACAAGCAGCCCCACGGCAAACAGACCCTAAAGCAGCTTATGAAGCAGAACACGGGCGTTTCCAACATTGAGATCACCGAGGACAATATCAAAGCCTTTGAGAGTACAGCCAAAAAGTACGGTATCGACTTTGCGCTGAAAAAGGACACAACGGAAAACCCGCCCCGGTATCTTGTCTTTTTCAAAGGCAGGGACGCGGACGTTCTGACCGCAGCCTTTAAGGAGTTTTCCGCAAAGAAGCTGACGCAGGATAAAAAGCCCTCTATCCGCAAGCTGCTGTCTGACTTCAAGGAAAAGGCGGCAGCAATGAACGCGCAGCGGGCAAAGGTGAAGAACAAGGACAGGGGGATTGAGCTATGAGCAATATAAACTTGAAAAAGCTGATACTTCCCAATCTCCCATATGTCCTCTTTGTCTATCTCTTTGATAAAGTGGCACAGGCGGTACGCCTTGCCCCCGGCGCAGACCTTTCCGGGAAGCTGTTAGCCATTGGGAACGGCTTTAGTGCCGCCTTTGCTTCCCCTGCACCGAGCTTTAACCCTCTTGACTTGCTTATCGGTATTGTCGGGGCTGTCGTTATCCGGCTTGTGGTCTATACCAAAGGCAAGAACGCAAAGAAATACCGTAAGGGCATGGAGTACGGCTCTGCCCGTTGGAGTGCATAATTTTAAGTGTAAATGACACATACATGGACGCACAGGAGGTTATGCACATGACTGATTATAGCAAAATTACAGCCCTTTACTCCCGCCTTTCCGTGGGCGACGAGGACAGGGACGGCGGCGAGAGCAACAGCATACAGAACCAAAAAATATTTTTGGAGAACTATGCCAGAGGGCAGCACCTAACCAATATCCGGCACTACATTGACGACGACGAAAGCGGCAGGTTTTTTGACCGTTCCGCCTACTCCCGCATGATGGACGATGTGGAAAACGGGAAAATCGGTGTCTGCATTATGAAAGACCTTACCCGCTGGGGGCGCGACTATCTCCAAGTCGGCAACGCGATGGAGATATTCAGACGGAACAATGTGCGCTTTATCGCGGTCAACAACGGGATAGACAGCGAGAAGCCCGACACATTGGAGTTTGCGCCCTTTATCAACATCATGTCGGAGTGGTACGCAAAGGACATCAGCAAGAAAGTGAAAACGGGCATTA
>ENA-UOJC01002669-UOJC01002669.1-human-gut-metagenome-genome-assembly--contig:-C104-NODE-2669-length-18654-cov-6.030808_pt1 | contig 18654 bp, 15 predicted proteins | sample MGYA00242339_ERZ723886 | MGnify/ENA metagenome assembly ERZ723886 | reverse complement strand
AATCTGAAAAAGGAAACGCTGGTTGAAAGAATAAGGTATCAGGGATAGCAAGTAATATGTAATGAACTAGGTCTTAACGAAGAGGAGAAATAGATAACTTCCATTTTGTATGTATGATAAATCTAAACAGTATTTTAGCAACATTTCCTGAGTGGGGGCAAAAAGCGCCACCACATATAATAAACAAAGGGTTCAAGGGAAAAATCCCTTGCTAGAACGGCATTTGGATGGAGACATCTCTAATGCGTATCTAGCCGTCAACCTAAGAAGTATCAAAGCAGGCTTTAATTGAGGCATTAGCAGATGAACTTACAAAAGAATATGGAAAAAGTTTTTCAAAAAGAAATCTGCAATATTTTCGTAAATTTTATCTTGCTTTTCCAGATGAGCAGATTGTGAACGCATGCGTTCACAATCTGAATTGGACACATTTTAGAGCACTTTTACGTGTGCCGGATGAAAATGCAAGAATGTGGTATATGAACGAAGCTGCACAGGAAGGCTGGAGTTCAAGAACTTTAGATAGAAATATCAGCACACAATATTATTACAGATTAATGCAGTCACCAAAGAAAGATGCTGTCATGAATGAAATGCTGCAGAAAACAGCGGAAAATCAAAGAAATAAATTTGAACTCCTAAAAAGTCCGATTATTGCAGAGTTTCTTGGCTTCAAAAATGAAGATTCTTATATTGAAAGTGATTTGGAATCAGCTATTTTAACACATATCAGGGACTTTCTTATGGAGATGGGAAAGGGATTTGCTTTTGTTGCCAGACAGCAGCATATTGTTACTGAGACAGAAGATTATTTTATTGATCTTGTTTTCTATAATATTGAGTTAAAATGTTATGTGCTTATAGATTTAAAAATGGGGAAAATCACTCATCAGGATGTGGGACAGATTGATATGTATGTCCGGATGTATGATGAACTGAAATGTAAGGAGGGAGATAATCCTACACTGGGTATATTACTTTGTGCGGAAACAGATGAGGATATAGCAAGGTATTCTGTGCTACATGATAATGATAGACTTTTTATGTCGAAATATCTCACATATCTGCCAACAAAAGAGCAGCTGAAAGCAGAAATAGAAAGACAGAAAGAAATATTTTATATGCAGCATCCGGCATTGTCTGAAAACGAAAAAGAAGGTATGGAAGAATAACAAAGCATTTCATACAATCCAGTTGTATGGAATTATGGACAACTGAAAGAGACAGATTTTTAGACACAGGAGATGAAAAGCTATGAAAAAACAGCAGAAATGCTATATATACACAAGAGTATCAACTTCCATGCAGGTAGAAGGCTACAGCCTTGATGCACAGAAGGACAAGCTTAAGAAATACGCAGATTATCAGGAAATGTCTATTGTCGGTGAATATTCTGATGAAGGTAAATCTGGCAAAAGTGTAGAGGGAAGACCACAGTTTAAGCAGATGCTTGCGGATATAGAAAGTGGCAAAGACAATGTTGATTATGTGCTGGTATTTAAGCTGTCACTATATTAGGCAGAATCAGCAGTTTGTTACTAGAAATGAAATGGATCTTTTAACAGCAAAGGTTGGAACGATAACGGAGAGGCAGGACCGAACGGAGAATAAGGTAGATTCAATTCAAAAAGATGTGACTATCTTAGCAGATAATTTTATTACGGATAAAGACAAGAAAAATTTTGTGATTTATAAAGGCCAGAAGTTAGAGGCTGACATTGCTTACATAGAAATCTATCAGCAAGCAAAGAAAACAATCTATGTTGTGGATGATTATATGAATGCAAAGTCATTACAACATCTTTCTCAGAAGGCTGATGGTGTGGAGGTTGTTTTGTTCACAGAAAATGGAAAAGGTGGGAAGGGATTTCTTACAAAATCTTTAGTGACAGATTTTCAAAATGAATATCCTTCTCTTCGAATTAAGCCTAATCCAGATTGTCATGATAGGTTAATTGTACTTGATTATGGTGAGGAGACAGAACTGGTTTATCACTGCGGAGCACCTAGTAAAGATGCAGGGAAGAAACTTTGTGCAATTAATCAGATTACAGAAACTGCAATTATTCATCCGGTAATAGATAGATTACTTTTGCTACCGGATAAACAAAAGAAACTGGAACTTTGAGCTATGAACTAAAATCATCCCCTTGCAAACTCCCTGATAAGTAGTATAATACCCATGAGATTTTACGAAAAGAAAAGGAGATGCGGGGCAGATGGAGACAAAAAAACAGAGGCAGATGTCAGAAGCATTCTGTAACAGTGCATTTTTAGCATTGTCCGGTGGATTTCAGGATGCGTATACTTACAACACCAGAGATGAAGTCTTTTCCAATGCGCAGACCGGTAATGTGGTGCTGATGAGCCAGCATTTTATGACGGGGGAGTGGATGGCAGGAGTGCGGTACCTGCTTCCATTGGTGGCATTTACGCTGGGCGTTTTTATTGCGGAACAGATACAGTATCATTATAAAGATGCGAGGAGACTGCATTGGAGACAGGGCATTATACTGGCAGAGATCCTGATCCTGTTTGCGGTGGGATTTATTCCGAAGGAGTTTAATATGGTGGCTACCGTACTGGTGTCATTTGCCTGTGCGATGCAGGTGCAGACGTTCCGGAAGGTCAACGGATATGCGTATGCGAGTACGATGTGCATCGGAAACTTAAGAAGCGGAACAGCGGCACTGTCCGTTTATTTAAGAGAAAAAAAACCGGAGCAGTTCCGCCAGTCCATGCACTACTTTGCAATCATATTTATCTTTGCAGTAGGTGCAGGAATTGGTGGAAACCTCTCCGCTCATTTTGGCATCCACATGATATGGTTTTCCTGTGGATTGCTGCTGATCAGTTTTCTCATGATGTTCAGACGTTGAAGTGCTCTACGCTTACTTCCAGTCCATCAGCGATGGATTTTAAGCCTTCGGTACTTCCTTCTACCTGGCTGAATCCTTCTGTCACCACATTTACGGTTGCACATACTTCCTGTGTGGTGGCAGCATTCTGTTTGGCAATATCAGATAATTCTGTCACGGTCTTGATGATCTCATTTCTGCTCTGATCCAGATACATTACACTGTTTTCAATCACAGAGAGGCTGGTCAGGGAACTGTCGATCTTTTCCATAACTTCCTGTGTCATAGCTTCGGTCTGCTGCATATGTTCGGTCTGTGCAGAGATCGTTTCAATTACTTTTCCCATGGTTTCTACGGTCTTATCAGAGTCAGCGATCAGCTGATGGATGATTTCGTCAATACGCTGACTGGATTCGTTTGACTGGGTTGCCAGTTTCTGGATCTGATCAGCAACGACAGCGAAGCCTTTTCCATTTTCTCCGGCACGGGCAGCTTCAATGCTTGCATTGAGACTTAAGAGGCTGGTTTCATCTGCGATAGAAGCAATGATATCGGTTGCCTCTTTGATCTTTTGTGCGGACTCATTGGTCTGGCTGGTCTGCGTGGCAATCTCACGGATCAGGGTCTGTACTTCATCATTGCTGTCTAACAGTTTACGTATTGTATCAGCATTTTTTTCTTCTGCTTCCTTCATCGCAGAGGCACCGGACTTCATTTCTTCCATTTCAAGGGAGGTCTGCTCAATCCGTTTGCCCATCTCTGCAACATTATCGGAAGCAGTACCGGAAATCTGAGCCTGCAGGGAAGCACTCTGTGCAATGCTGGTTACGGCATTTTCAACTTCACGGATCGAAGAGGTTGTATTCCGCGCTGTGCCTTCTAAGGAACCGGAAGCAGCCAGAACAGCTTTGCTGTTGTCTGCGATTGATTCGAGACTCTGGGTCATTTCCTGTTGTAACTGCAGAATGGCACGGGAAAGGTCACCAACCTCGTCATCTTTCTTTAACAAATGTTTATCAATTGAAGTTTTTAAGTTGCCTGCAGCAACCGCCTGAACCACACCAATACTTTTCTTTAACGACCTGGAGATAGAACCGGAGTAGAAAACGGAGATGATAATACACAATACCATCAGGGAAACCGTACATGCGATCATGGTATAAATGATACGGTGTACAGTGGCATCTTTTTTTTGCTTATTGGCACCTATAAATATCATGCCAATCGGCGAAGCAGTGCCATCCTGATAGACAGGTGTATAGTAGCCATAAAAGATGGTTCCATCAATGGAAACTGCATGGCTGAAATATTCTTCACCGTTGTTTAGCACGGTCTCTACAATCTTATCTCCGGCAGGAGAACCAAGGATACGGTTACCATTAGCATCAACTGCAGAAGTCATGATACGGCGGTTTCCATAAAAAAATGTGACTTCCATGCCGGATTTTTCTTTAATACTGTCTACAATACTCTCGGATTTGGAAATGTTGTAACTTCCTTTCCAGATATCGCCGTTTGCAGCCTCAATATAGGAACCGGAATTCTGGTCATAAGCAGCAAAGGTGGCGGTAGCGGCACTCCGTAAGGCATCCTCAATCTCGCTTACCATGGCATTTTTTACCACAGTCAGAGAGAGAAAAATCACTAAGATACCGAGAACAAAGATCGGTAATACGGTCAATACCAGCATCTTTTTGCGCAATGTAAATCGTGTATTCATAATATTCTCCCCCCTTTACTCTACAATGGAAACATTTTTGTAATACCAGTTGATGCCGCCTGTGATAGTCGCATCATCTAAGGTAGAACCGTCACTTCCAATGGTTTCACCTGTGTTTGTTTCTAACTTGCCATCAAAAACATTAAGGGAACCAGATAAGATCCCGGCCTTTGCTTCATCCACTTTTTCCTGTGTTCCCTCGGCACAGAAGTCTGCAAGAGAAGTAATACCAACCAGACCGTCTGCCATGCCGCCGTAATAGTTTTGACCGTCCCAGGTGCCATCAATGACACTCTGGACAGCATAAGTATAATAGGCACTCCAGTTCCAGATTACACTGGTCAGACAGGAGTCTGGAGTTTCTTTTTGCATATCCGAGTTGTAGCCGATCCCATAAACACCGGCATCCTGCGCCATCGTCTGTGGATAAGCGGTATCACAGTGCTGCGCCATGACATCACACCCCATCGAAAGGAGTGTTTCGGAAGCCGCCCTCTCGGCATCCGGGTCATACCAGCTGTTGGTAACTTTGACATAGATGGTTGCATCCGGATTGACGGAGGCAACACCGATGGCAAAGGCATCAATACCGCCGGTCACCTCAGAATTCGAGGAATCCTGCGCAGCAACATAGCCGATCTTATTGGAAGAAGTATTCATACCGGCGACAATACCGCTCAGGTAACGAGCCTGATAGATTCGACCGAAATAGTTGGTAAAATTTTTGCCATTGCTCTTATAGCCGGTTCCGTGACAGAAATAGATATCTGGATATTCAGATGCCATTTCTTCTGTCACATCCATATATCCCCAACTGGTGGTAAAGATGATGTTACAGCCCTCATCAATGCATTCCTGAATGGCGGTGCGTGTTGCATCTGCATCAGAGTCATCGACATTGATCTTTCGGATGATCTGGTCAGAGGAAAGCCCAAGATTTGCCTGCATACCCTGAATACCAAGGTCGTGCGTGTAGGAGTAACCGCTTCCCTCTGCAGGGTCGGACAGATGGAGAACTCCAACTTTGATCTCGTCTTTAGGGATGCCAGAGGCTGCCATAGCATCCGACCCGTCGGAAGAGGAGACTTTTGACGATGAAGAGCTGGTTTCGTAACCTTCATTGGTTGCATAATCGTCAATGGTTTGCGTTTCCCCACAGCCGCAGAAAAGGGTTACAGCACAGAGAGCGAGCAGATATAATAGTTTCCGTTTCATTTGTACCTCCTTATGTCGTAGTGCTTTATTACGCTATTATACTAAATTATATCAGAAAAAATAGGAAAAATCTACTATATAAAGGAACAAGATTTATTATTTATATGAATAAATATAAAAAGAAACACATATTTTGCTATGCGGAGGATGTGTGCGGATGGAGATGGTCAGCTATTATATTGCATTCTTACAGGAATATATCTGGAGTTTTCCGATGCTGTTCCTTTTACTGGGAACACATCTTTATTTTACATTTGGTTCCGGTGTGATACAGCGGAAGATCCCGCTTGGCATAAAACTCAGTATAACCGGAGAGCGGCAGGGATTTACTGCGCTTGCAACGGCACTTGCAGCGACGATTGGGACCGGAAATATCGTGGGGATCTCTACGGCGATCGCACTGGGCGGTCCCGGGGCGGTGTTCTGGTGCTGGCTGACCGGATTTTTAGGGATCGCGACCTGCTATGGGGAATGTTTTCTGGCAGTGAACTATCGCGTGAAGAGAAAAAATGGAACTTATCTTGGCGGTCCGATGTATGTATTAGAGAGGGTATTGGGGAAAAAAGGAATGGCTGTGGCATTCTCGGTTTTTACAATTTGTGCATCTTTTGGGATCGGAAGCAGTGTGCAGGCACATTCAATCTGTATCGCCATCAAAGAACAGATCCCGATGCCTGCACAGGGAATTGGACTTGTGACGGTACTCCTTGCAGGACTCGTGATCATGGGCGGCAGGAACCAGATCGCAAAGGTCTGCACATGGCTGGTTCCAGCTATGAGTACATTTTATTTTGGAGGCTGTCTGCTTCTTTTAGGATTAAATTACAGGTGGCTCGGCATGGCGGTAAAAGTCATCTTTGAGTCGGCTCTTACCCTTCCGGCAGCTGGAGGAGGACTTACAGGCTCTGCTTTTATGATCGCAATGAGAATGGGGATCTCGCGTGGACTTTTTACCAATGAGGCTGGGCTTGGCTCCATTCCGATGACGGCAGCGGTATCGGAGCCAAAATCCCCGGTCAGACAGGGACTTGTTTCCATGACAGGCCCATTCTGGGATACCGTGGTGATGTGTGCAGTCACGGGGATCGCTTCGGTCAGCAGTATGCTTTCTCATGAGGAAGCATATTTAAATGTGCCACCGGACCGCCTGTGCTTTGTGGCATTCCGGCAGCTGCCTTTTGCAGGAGAGCAGATCCTGTCTGTCTCTCTGGTACTTTTTGCGTTTGCCACAATCATCGGATGGAATGTCTATGGAGAATGTGCGGCAGAATATCTTTTAGGGGAGCGGGGCAGACGGTTGTACCGGATCGGTTACCTTTTGTTTGTGTATTTGGGGGCAGTCGTATCGCTTGATCTGGTGTGGGGACTGTCAGATCTGTTCAATTCTTTTATGGCAATCCCGAATCTTTACTGCCTGTGGAAACTGCGTGACGAGATCTGTACTTCTGCAAGGAAACCTTACCGGGAAAAAATTTTTTGAAAGTGAGGACTGTTCGTTGAACAGAGATTATGATATGATAAATGCGGATTTATTATAGTGCAGTTGAAAAACACAGTAAGAGAAAGGGAAAAAAATGGAAGAAAAAAAGTTTCGATATGCTGACGTAGAAGAACAGACAAAACGCGCAAATACGTTTTTGACACTGGGATTTGTTGTTTTTTATGTGTTTGTATTGGGAATTGTAGGGATTGCATGTATAAGAGGGGTTCGTACCGTTGGCTATACGTTGATGATAGCAACGATCATTGTGATCGCGAGTGCGATCGTCATTATTTTAAATAAGAGGAATGCAACGGATCCCAAAACCAGATATGTGGCACTGGCAGGTCTGATGTATGTTACATTTTTGATGACATATGCATTTGATAACTATTATGTAAAATTTATGGCGGTGATTCCATTTGTAGGATGTATCCTGTTTTTTGACAAAAAATTTGCAGCAATTTCAGGCGTTGCAATGGGAACACTGAGTACTTTAGTGACACTCTTAAAGATTTATGTGAAGCATGCTTATACGGGAGATGATGCATTGGATCAGCTCTGTGCAACTTTTGCAGTCTGCATCCTTTTGACCGTGGTTTATCTGACAACCATGAATGCGTACAAGTTTAATCAGGACACGATTGGCAGTCTTGAAGAAAAAGAAGAAAAACAGCAGAAAATGTTAGAGGATGTTCTTTCTGTTGCGGAGGAAGTGAGAAAAGGAACCGAGAATGCAATGAGCATCGTAACCAATCTAAACTATTCGACCGGTGTGGTAAATGGTGCCATGAAAGATATTTCAGACAGTACTATAAATACGGCGGAAAATATTCAGACTCACACTACGATGACACAGAGTATTCAGGATTCCATTGGTGTGACATTAGAGCGTTCCCAGAAGATGGTGGAAGTGGCAAAACATTCTACAGAGTTAAATAACCAGAGTGCACGTATGATGGACGAGCTGAAACATCAGTCCGAGGTCATTACACAGACCAACTCCGAGGTTGCAGACTCCATGAGACAGCTACAGGAGCGTACCAATGCAGTAAAGAGCATTGCAGATACGATCTTCTCAATTTCAAGCCAGACCAATCTGCTTGCATTGAATGCTTCAATTGAGAGTGCTAGAGCAGGTGAGGCCGGAAAAGGATTTGCCGTTGTTGCAGATGAGATCCGCCAGCTGGCAGAGAAGACCAGACAGGAGACCGAACATATCGCAGATATCTTAGGCGAGCTTTCTGATAATGCACAGGCAGCAGGAAATGCAGTAGAGCGTTCTGTTGAGGCTGCAAGTGCACAGGATGGAATGATCGCAGCAGCTTCCGAGAGCTTTGATGCCATGAACCAGAATGTAGAGCAGTTGATCGACGACATTGGAGAGATCGACCATATGTTAAATGGTTTATCCGATGCCAACAATCAGATCGTAGAAAACATTATGCAGTTATCTGCAACGACAGAAGAAGTGACAGCATCCTCCGTGCAGGCGGCAGAACTGAGTGTGAAAAACCTGGACAATGCAGCAAGTACCAAGTCACTGCTTGGAAATGTATTGGATGTTTCGTATCAGTTGGACAAATATATGGAATAATAACAGAGAATGGAGATTACAACTACTATGATAATACAGTTTATCCGAGGCTTTTGTATGGCACTGGCAGACAGCGTACCGGGTGTTTCCGGTGGTACGGTTGCATTTTTGCTGGGATTTTATGACCAGTTTATTGATTCAATCGATGATCTGCTGACTGGCGATAAAGAGAAAAAGAAGGCTGCACTGTGTTTTTTGATTAAACTTGGAATTGGATGGGTATGTGGTTTTGTTCTTGCAATGTTGATCCTGGCAAGTGTATTTGAAAGCCATATTTACATTATTAGTTCGCTGTTCATTGGGTTTATCATTTTTGCGATCCCGATCGTATTCATGGAAGAAAAAGAGTGTCTGCTGGGGAAAAAAGCAGCGGCACTGTTTATCATTTTAGGAATTGTAATCGTAACAGCGATCACTTATTTCAATCCGACTGGCGGTGGAAATGGTGTTGATCTGGAACATATTACAGCAGGATATGGTATTTTTATTTTTATTGCCGGAATGATCACAATCTCTGCAATGGTACTTCCTGGTATTTCAGGATCGACCCTGCTTTTGATCATGGGACTCTATCTTCCAATTGTAACAGCAATCAAGGATATCTTACATTTAGATTTTTCCTGTTTCCTGCCGGTATTTTTATTTGGATGTGGCGTGATTGTGGGAGCGTTCAGTGTTGTGAAGGTAATTCGGAAGGCACTGGAAACATTCAGGGCACAGACGATCTATCTGATCATCGGATTGATGTTGGGATCTGTCTATGCAGTGATCATGGGTCCGACTTCTTTGGAAGTTCCGCAGCCTGCAATGACATTGCATGAATTTTCTGTTATCGCATTTGTGATCGGCGGGGTCATCATTGTGGGAATGCAGAAATTAAAGGGGCACAAAGAAAAATGAGAAAGTTATTAATATATTTAAAGGATTACAAAAAAGAGAGTGTTCTAGGACCTCTCTTTAAATTATTGGAGGCATCTTTTGAGTTGATCGTTCCGCTCGTTATGGCGGCGATCATTGACCATGGTGTTGCGTATTCAGACAAACCATATATCTTAAAAATGTGTCTGATCCTGATCCTGCTGGCAGTGATCGGTCTGGTCTGCTCGATCACAGCACAGTATTTTGCGGCAAAGGCAGCAGTCGGATTTGCAACAGGGCTTCGCCACGGACTGTTTGCACACATTGAAAAATTGTCTTTTTCGGAAATGGATACCATTGGAACTTCCACAATGATCACAAGGATGACGAGTGATGTCAATCAGGTGCAGAATGGTGTCAACCTTGTGTTACGTCTGTTCCTCCGTTCTCCGTTTATTGTGTTTGGTGCGATGATCATGGCATTTACCATTGATGTAAAAGCAGCTTTGATCTTCGTGGTTGCCATCCCTCTGCTTTCAGTGGTGGTATTTGGCGTGATGTTAGTGAGTATACCGCTATATAAGAAAGTGCAGGGAGCCCTGGATCAGGTGCTTGGCATTACAAGAGAGAATCTGACCGGAAGCAGGGTGATCCGTGCATTCAATAAAGAAGAGAGTGAGATCGAACATTTCAACGAGAACAACGATATTCTGACAAGAGCGCAGATCTATGTAGGAAAGATATCTGCCCTGATGAACCCATTTACTTATGTGATCGTAAATGGCGCGATCGTGGCACTTGTATGGGTGGGAGCCATCCGTGTGGATAATGGTTTTATTACGCAGGGTGAAGTCGTTGCACTGATCAACTATATGTCACAGATATTAGTAGAACTTGTAAAACTGGCAAACCTGATCATTAATATTAATAAATCAATTGCCTGTGGAAATCGTATCCAGTCGGTATTTGAACTGGAATCTTCTCTGAAAGAGGCATCTTCTTTTGAAAAAACAGAAGCATCTTCATCTGACTGTGCGGTTGCATTTGAGCATGTCAGCTTAACCTATGCAGGAGCCGGAGATGAATCGCTGACCGATATTGATTTTACTGCAGAAAAAGGACAGACGATCGGCATCATCGGAGGTACCGGTTCCGGAAAGTCATCCATTGTCAATCTGATCCCGCGTTTCTATGACGTTACCAGGGGAAGAGTGTTAGTCAATGGGCGGGATGTCAGAGATTACCCGATCGCAGAACTCCGTGAGAAAACAGGAGCGGTATTACAGAAAGCAGTATTATTTAAGGGCAGCATCCGTGAAAACCTTGCATGGGGCAATGCAGATGCGACCGAGGAAGAGATGAACCGTGCACTGGAGATCGCACAGGCGAAAGAGTTTGTCGATACCAAAGAGGGCGGTCTTGATTTTGTGATCGAGCAGGGCGGTAAAAATTTGTCCGGTGGACAGAGACAGCGTCTGACGATCGCGCGTGCGCTGGTCCGCAAACCGGAGATTTTGATCTTGGATGACAGTGCATCCGCACTTGACTTCGCAACGGATGCGGCATTGCGCAAGGCAATCCGTGAGATGGACGGAAACCCGACGGTATTTATCGTTTCCCAGCGTGCGGCATCCATTCAGCAGGCAGACAAGATCATCGTTCTTGACGATGGTGCAGTGGCAGGAATGGGAACCAATGAAGAACTGTTACGAAACTGCGAGGTTTATCAGGAGATTTACTATTCCCAGTTTAAAAAAGCTGCGGGAGGTGAACAGGCATGAAAAAGATAGTGACAAAACAGCAGAAAACAACGATAAGAAAGGTATTGCGTTATATCAAACGGTATTGGGCATATCTGGGCAGCTCCATTCTCCTTGCGGCAGTGACCGTGGCACTGACACTTTATATTCCGATCCTGACAGGTCAGGCAGTGGATTTTATCATTGCAAAAGGTCTGGTGGATTTTGCAGGGATTTTTGTGATCCTGCGCAAGATGGTGATCATTATTCTCCTTACTGCGGTTGCACAGTGGATCATGAATGCGTGCAACAATAAAATTACCTACAATGTAGTGAGAGATATCCGAAAGGAAGCGTTTGACAAGATCGAGCATCTTCCGCTTTCCTACATTGACAGCCATTCGTATGGTGAGATTGTAAGCCGTGTGATCGCAGATGTTGATCAGTTCGCAGATGGACTTCTGATGGGATTTACGCAGTTTTTTACCGGCGTGGTCACGATCCTTGGTACGTTGATCTTCATGTTGGTGATCAATGTTAAGATCACGGTCGCAGTGGTACTCATTACACCGGTATCATTGTTTGTTGCAAGCTTTATTGCAAAGAAAACATTTTCCATGTTTAAACTGCAGTCTGAGACCAGAGGGGAGCAGACCGGATTTATTGAGGAAATGATCGGAAACCAGAAAGTGGTACAGGCATTTTCCCATGAGGAGGAGGCACTGGAAAAATTTGATGAGATCAATGGAAGATTACAGAAATATTCGCTGCGTGCCATCTTCTTTTCCAGTATCACCAACCCGGCAACCCGTTTTGTCAACAGTCTGGTTTATGCGACCGTTGGTATTGTCGGAGCATTTTTGGCGATCAGCGGTGGTATCACAGTCGGACAGCTTTCGAGTCTGCTCAGCTATGCAAACCAGTACACGAAACCGTTCAACGAGATTTCAGGTGTCATTACAGAACTTCAGAATGCGCTTGCCTGTGCGGCACGTATTTTTGAACTGATCGAGGAAGAGCCGGAAGTGGCGGATGCACAGGATGCGGCAGTGCTTACCCATGCAGATGGCAGCGTGGAACTTTCCCATGTGAACTTTTCCTATACAAAAGAGCAGAAGCTTATTACAGATTTTAATCTGTCTGTAAAACCGGGACAGCGTGTTGCTATCGTTGGACCGACCGGATGTGGAAAAACAACGTTGATCAATCTGTTGATGCGTTTCTACGATGTGGATAGCGGTACGATCTCAGTAAGCAACATTCCAATCCGTGAGATGACAAGAAAGAGTCTTCGGAACAATTACGGTATGGTATTGCAGGAAACCTGGCTGCGGAGCGGCACCATCCGCGAAAATATCGCAATGGGAAAACCGGATGCGACTGAGGAAGAGATCATCGCGGCAGCAAAGGCATCCCATGCACACAGCTTTATCAAACGTCTGAAAGACGGATACAATACAGTGATCGCGGAGGATGGCGGCAATCTGTCACAGGGACAGAAACAGCTCCTCTGTATTGCGCGCGTGATGCTTTGTCTGCCGCCGATGCTGATTTTGGATGAGGCAACTTCCTCTATTGATACCAGAACGGAGATCAGGATTCAGAAGGCATTTGCAAAGATGATGCAGGGCAGAACAAGTTTTATTGTGGCACATCGTCTCTCAACGATCCGGGAGGCAGATATCATCCTGGTCATGAAAGATGGAAGTATCATAGAGCAGGGAAATCATGAAGAACTGCTCGCAAAGCAGGGCTTTTATGCAAATCTGTACAACAGTCAGTTTGCAAAATAAGGGTGGAAAGACAAAAGAACGTGGATGACAAGTCTGCGTTCTTTTTGTGTGTTTGGGAAAACAAATTTACCAGCGAAAAGTTAGAATGATGTTGAAATAATTCGGATGGTAAAAAATAACTAGATGAGATGAAAGAATTATTGTCAACTATATTAGAAATATGTTACAATATTAGTAATTTAATAAGTAAGAATTATGTAATTATGGATAGAATATATTGTATGTAAACAGTAAAGGAGCAATAACAATGTATGCATATATGACTTCTAGAGTTTGTAATTACAATGAATTGTTAGAATATGCTAAAAGGTGTAAAAATACCAAACCTATTCAAGTGAATGTAATAAGAGAAATTCAATTGGATGATAAAGATTTAATGCTGTTTTTAGAGGATTTTAAAAAAGATCAAAAGTGGTTGATTCCATATATTGGACAAATGAGTATGATAGCTTCTGGTAAGTGGCAATGTGTTATGATATCATCAATTTTGATAGAGTTTCCTATAGTTGTTTATGCTAACATGTGTTTGAACCAACAAAATGAAGGAATTTAAGGATAAAGAAAGTATTTACTTGATATAACAAAAAATAGTTATATTGATATATTAACTCACTGTGGAGGGCTTTCCTTAGGATTGCATAAAGCAGGTTGGAAAGGGTTATTTGCTATTGAAAAAAGTAAGGATGCATTTGCAACTCTGAAATACAATTTAGTTGATAAAGAAAAACATTTTTGTTGGAACGAATGGCTCCCACAGACAGAACATGATATTAATGAAGTAATTACGGTTTATAGGAAAGAATTGGAAAAACTGTCAGGAAAAGTTGCTTTAGTGGTAGGAGGACCCCCATGCCAGGGATTTTCGATGGCGGGACAAAGGAAAAAGAATGATATTAGAAATAAATTGAGTGAATCATACATTGAATTTATTAGTATTGTGAAACCACAAATATTGATTTTTGAAAATGTTCAAGGTTTTACTATTGGCTTTAAAGATAAAGATGATAAAAAAGGAATACCATATTCGAAAATTTTAAAACAAAAACTAGAAGGTTTAGGATATTCTGTTGAGGGTAAAATGATAGATATATCTGAATTTGGAGTTCCGCAAAAAAGAAACAGGTTTATCATGATTGGTGTTTTACAGGGGAATCCACATGACTTTTTTGAATTGCTATATAATAATAGAGAAAAATTTTTGCAACGAAAAGGATTGAATAAATATGTTTCTGTCGGCGAGGCAATTGGAGATTTATTAAAAGGAAATGGAGTTATGCCCACACCTGATTTTAAAAATTATGAGTCAGGTGTTTATGGTGAAATACAAAGCAGCTATCAGAAATTGATGCGAGAAAATGTAGGAAATGTAGTGGGAAAGGTTGCGGATAGCCATAGATTTGCAAAACATTCAGAAGAAACAACTAAAATAAATGAAGAAATGTTACTAAAATGTCCAAGGTTAAAAAGAGTAACGCCTAAAGACAATATGATAGATAATTTGAGGAAGCGAGGGGTTACGGTATTAGATGAGAAAAAAACGGCACCAACAGTGACAGCACATCCAGATGATTTTGTTCATTATAGTGAACCTCGAATATTAACTGTGCGTGAATCTGCGCGTATACAAAGTTTTCCGGATGATTTTGAATTTAAGGGAAAATATACAACAGGTGGGCAATTAAGAAAAATAGAGGTACCTAGATGTACACAAGTTGGGAATGCAGTTCCACCTTTATTTGCAGAGCAAATAGGAGTTGTTTTGAAGGAGATGATGAAAAATGGAATCGCAGAAACAAATGCAGTTTAGAGTTAGTACAGCTTTAAAAAGTATTATTGGAAAAGATTTGATTAATGATAAATATATTGCAGTATTTGAATTGGTAAAAAATGCTTATGATGCAGGGGCTAAGCAAGTTGATATTACATTTGAAAATGTAAATACGTCAGATGCTAAACTGATTATTAAAGATGATGGTAAAGGAATGAGTTTATCTGATATAAGAGATAAGTGGCTTTTTATTGCTTATTCTGAGAAAAAGAAAGAAAATAGAAAGGAAATTTTAAAACAGAATCCAGAAAAGGAAGATTATAGAGATTCGATTAAAAGAACATCAGCAGGTGCTAAAGGAGTAGGAAGATTTTCATGTGATCGTTTAGGGGCAAAGGTTAATTTGAAATCAAAAACTGAAAGAGATTTTGAAATTAATTGCTTGAAAATAGATTGGGACGAATTTGAAATTGATGATGAACGAGAAATTAAAGAGATAAATGTTCCGTATTTTAGTCAACCAGCATGTGGATTGGTAAAGGGAACTGTGTTAGAAATATGCGAATTAAGAGAACATTGGAAACGCGCAGATTTTCTTACGTTAAAAAGGGCATTGATGAAATTAATCAATCCAGAAAATGATTTATCAGATGATAATTTTGAAATATTTTTAAAGGTTGATAGTGAATTACAAGAAGATAAAAGAAAAGAAAGAGATAATGAGAAAGTAAACGGTAAGATAAAAAATGATATCATTGAAAAATTGGGATTAAAGACAACCAATATAGATGTCCAAATTTCGGAAAATGGGGAAAGTATTACTACGGAATTATGGGATAGAGGAGAATTTATATTTAAGTTTACGGAAGAGAATAGAAAATATGCAAAATTAAAAAACATTAAGTTTAAGTTATTGTATTTGAATAGAAGTGCAAAGTATAACTTCTCTTTAGTAATGGGAATTACGCCTGTTAACTATGGGTCGGTTATGGTATACAAAAATGGATTTAGAATATATCCTTATGGGGAACCAGGTGAGGATTTATTTTTCATAGATAAAAGAAAAAGCCAGGGAAGAAATCGTTATTTAGGAACTAGAGATATTATTGGAAGAATACAAATTTTAGGTGAAAACGATGATTTTACAGAAACGACTAGCAGGGATGGTGGCTTTGTACTTAACGAAACCGTAAGCATGTTTTATGATTTTTTTACGAGGAGAGTTTTAAGAACATTAGAAAAGTATGTTGTAGATGTGATTGATTGGGGAGATCCAGAAAAGGAAGAATTTGAACAAGGTGTTGAACAGGGACTTTTACCCGAGGATGTTGCGGGAAAGATATTAGAACAGTTTGCGGGATATAGCAATGCTAAAAGAAATGATTTGATTTCATTTGAGTATAATGGAAATCTTATTGAGAAAATAAATGAAAAAAAGACTGAAGGAGTAGAGGCATCGGTACAAAAAATAGTCAATATTGCGAATAAAACAGACAATGAAGTTTTGATACAGTTAGCGGATAGAGTAAAGAAGGATACAGTTAAACTTTTACAGCAAAAACAAGAAACAGATGCGGAATTAGAAAATACACAGGTAAAATTAGAGGCAGCACATAGGGAAATTAGTATTAGAAAGGAACAGAACTACTTTCTAGAGCAGGCAGTTAATAAAAATGAAAAATATCTGTTAAATGGAATGCACCTTACTTTTACATATTCAGAAGGGGCAAGAGGAAGTCTTGTTGATTTGATGGATATTCTGCGTGAAAATGATGTAAAGGATGAACTGGTACAACAATTTATATCAGAAATTATGGTCAATGTACAAAAAATCAATAAAATATCAGAGTACGCAATTAAAGGTAATTTTAATTTGAAATCAACAGAAACAGAAAATGATTTAAGAGATTTTATTTCACAGTATGTGGGTATGTCAAAGTATAGAGGAATTGATATACGGTTAAATTCTGATCCAAATGAGAACTATATGTGTGTTTTTGACGTCTCTTCTATAGGAATAATAATTGATAATGTTGTAAGTAATGCAAAAAAAGCGTTAGCGACAATACTTGAAATTCAATTTTGGAAGGAAGAACATGATATTTTTATAAGTTTTAGAGACAATGGAAAAGGCTTAGACCCTATAATAAAAGATCCGAGTGCTATTTTTGATTTAGGGGTAACAACTACAAAAGAGCAGGGTGGGAATGGTATAGGCCTGAGCCATGTTAAATTGCTTGTGGAAGATATGAATGGAGTAATAACAATAAATCAGCAATATGTAGAAGGATTTGAATTGATAGTGAGGATCAAAAGATGAACATAGTTTTTAGGGTATTATGGTTTGAAGATGAGATATCTTGGAGACCTTCTTCAGAGAGAAAATTGAAAGAAATTATTGAGAAACATAACCTTCATCCTGAAATTACATGGAAAAAAGGAGATGAAAGTGATTCAGAGGATGAATTAAAGAAAGATTATGATTTAATACTTATGGATTATGAATTGCGTGGAACGACAGGAAATATCTTAATAAAGAAGTTGCGGCAGCTGGATATTTATACTGATGTTTTGTTCTATTCAGGCAATTTGGAAAAAATGGTAAGGGCACTTTATAATATTGATAAGAATAATTATAACGTTGAGCCGGTAGATGGAATATACTTTTCGGATAGAAAAAGGGAAGAATTATATCCTAAATTGCAAAAGGTAGTAGATAAAATAGTAAGAAGAATGCAAGATATTGTTAGCCTAAGAGGGGTAGTTTTGGATAATGTCAGTGGTTTCGAAAGTCAAATGCAAAATATATTGCTTCTTGCAATTAATAAATTTTCAGATGCACAATTAGAAAATTTAAATAATTACGCAAAAAAAGAATTAGTAACACCTGCTAAAGCGGATTATGTTAAAAAGATGGAAACGATAGAAAAGGATACTGAAGTATTAAAAGCAATTGTACAGGCACCTGATTATTTATTGGATTCATATAAGAAAGCACGTTTAGTGGGACGGGTAATAAAAATTTTAGTAAATGATTATGGAATAACCTTAGATAAAAAATACAATAAGTTTGCAGATGCATATTTTAGTGAGATTATTAAATATAGAAATGCTTTAGGTCATGCAATGCGAAGCAACAACAATGATAAAGAAATTTATATTGGTGAGATAGAGGGAAAAGCGATAACATTTAATGAAGACTTATTTCGGAAAATGAGGGCAAGCATAAATGAGTATCAAAATGTTATAAATACTGTTGAAGATGCATTTAATGATATTTAATATAATCAATATTGTACATAAAAATGTATGAACTGGTGCTAGAATAACAATAATTTTTTTGTTTATAGGGAATTTTCTGAAGGATCGAAGTGGTGTTAATGATAGTGAAATAAAATGAGCATAATAAACGTGCGAATGAGAAATTCGTATGACGTTGTTTATGTAGTTTTGGTTTAGGGTAGCTATACTATCTGACTATAAAGAAAAGGGGCTGTAAAATAAGTCTCTGATAAAGAAACGCTAGTTCCGACAAATACCGGTTCTAGCGTTTTCTTTACGTTGATATTCTGTAAGTACGTAATCATCCGTATCTGTTAGCAACTATATTTTTCTGATACACTCTT
>ENA-UOJC01002667-UOJC01002667.1-human-gut-metagenome-genome-assembly--contig:-C104-NODE-2667-length-18658-cov-7.136107_pt1 | contig 18658 bp, 7 predicted proteins | sample MGYA00242339_ERZ723886 | MGnify/ENA metagenome assembly ERZ723886 | reverse complement strand
TCCTGTTTTTGACAGTTTCAAAAAATAAAATCGCTGCAATGCCAGAAAATATAGGCGTTGTAGCGATTTTGACTGTTGTTTTAAACTATAGTATTTTATTCCCTTCTTTTACTTTTTTTCTGGATGGTTTTCATCTGGCTTTTGGTGATAAATTTGAAATCTGTATCAAAACCACAGATCTTATGTAAGGAATCTGTCAGTCTATCGCGTGTATAAAGTGGGATAAATCCCTGATCCTGTATATTTGCGAAATTCATGGACTTCAACTTATCCAGGATCATCTCGCAGGTAAAATCCTGTCCCAGATCTTTTTCAAGATACCGGTATATCACCAGGGAAAGAAAACAGATGAGAAAATGTGCTCTTATGCGTGCGTCAGCATGGACAAATACAGGTCTTGCTTCAAAATCCGTTTTCATGATGCGGAAACATTCTTCAATTTCCCAACGCCCTTCACTGACTTTTAGGATGTCTTTTACATCATCATCCAACAGATCAGTAGTAACTGCATACATTCCATCATAAAGTGCTTCATCTTCGATTTTGTCTGTGTCCAGATAATGGCGGATGTCTGCGGCTTCACCGTCTTCCGTTACGGCTGTCTTTCCTACGAAACGTGCCGGATCGTTTGGATTTCTCCGTTCTTTTTTTATGTTTCCTGACTGCAGCATTTTTTTGGCACGTTCAACCTGAAGATCACGTATTGTTTTTTGATATCTTGCAAATTTAGGCGAATAGGTTACAATCAGACGCTGGTGCAGCGTGTGGGGTGTATAAGGCTCATCCTTATAATACAATCCGTTATCGTCTTCCGGGATTTCTGAAAGTTCAACAGGCATATCATCTGATACGCGTTTGAAGCCGGTCTTGTCCAGAGCCCATTTTTTATCATCTTTATTCAGCTTTTTAATGGACTGGGTGACAATAAAAGCACGTTCACCGGCATGGTTTATCTTTTTGATGGCTTCGGAACCAAGTCCGGCATCACTGCAGTAAATAAATTTTGTGCAGCCAAAGTCCTGGAGGACTTTTCCTTCCAGCGGTTTCAGGGAAGTCTGTTCATTTGCGTTGCCGGGGAAAAGTGAAAAAGCAAGAGGTATCCCATCACCGTCCATAAACATCCCCATCTGGATGATCGGGTTAGGACGGTGTTCTTTGCCTTTGCCGTATTTTCTGTCCCCATCTTCCTGCTCAATCTCAAAGAAATAGTTTGTACAGTCATAATACAGGATAGCATCGTTTCGCTTTCCGAGAAGATGACTGTTTTTATAAACTTCCGACTGGATAAAATCACATTCATTTCCAAGAACGTCGAGTGCCCGGTAGATGTCATGCAGCTGGTAGGATGGTTTTTCCAGAAATTCAGAAGCTGTTTTATAGGAAGACCGTTTACTGGCAGGTTCTAAGATCCTGGCATAGATGAGATCAGATAGGATCGCGTTGATATCATACTTAAATTTATATTTATCGCGGAGTTTCCGGCAGATCTTATCAAGCTTGAGGCGGTAATAAAAAGTCTGTGGGAAAAGATAACCGCCACGGTAGAGAACCTGCTGGCCATAATCTAACTTATGATCAGAATGGAAGGTTATCTGGACAGCTTTTGTCTGCTGATCTTTTTTATATTTTTCGGTTTCAAGCTTAACTTCATTTTTTGCCCATGCAAGAACGTCGTCCCTGGTTGGCCCATGTTCGACAATGAGCTGGTTCAAAGTGCCGAGTTTACGGACAATGACAGAGGATGTTTTGCCATTGGCTTTGGTATAAGATTTTGCAATATAAAAGGATTCTGCATTTTTGGATTTTGTTATATGTAGATTCATAAGCACCCCTCCAATGCTTATTATAACACACAATAACATAAAATAACAGCATATAAAACATAAAAATTGACATAAAAAAATGCAGGTTTTATAAGACCTGCAAGTACTTTTCTTGATATTCAACTGTCAAACTCCCGAGCCTGGAAAAGGAACAGGCAGGGCACGATTGCCTACTATGATTATATGCAGTCTGCAAAAAATAAAATCAGGATTAAATTTGTGAAAGTAAAAGGCCATTCCGGTGTGGATGGCAATGAAGAAGCAGACCACCTTGCAAAGGAAGCGGTCGGAAATACAATTTAGAAACGTTTTCAAACAAATAATTGATAAAAAAGTTGTTTAAGGTTTGACAGACATAAAATATGAGACTATAATGTGAGAAACTAGAAGAAAATTGACAGATTTTTCAGGTGGAGGGTAGAAGAAAAAACAGATAAAAAGTGAAATAAAACGAGGCAATTAATACATTGTCAGACTGGAAAAATTAATATATCAGAGAAAGAAAAAAAGTATATTAGAATGGAAAGGAAAATACAATTTATGTTGTCACAAAAGAGTACAATGAAAACAAAACTTGAAAATATGTATCTGCAGAAAAGGATCAGTTACGGTTATAGAAAAGTCATTAACATGATGCTGCTGTCAGGAGTGATTTCTATTATTGCAATAGGCATTCTGTTTGCCAATATGATGAATTATGTCAATAATGTCAACGCAGCAGATCAGGCAGTAAAAACATGCAGAATTAATATAAATACAGCAGCAAGAAATATCCGTGAAATGGCGCTGAATGATGACGAATCCACTTACGACAGCTACGAGGAGAAGGTGAAAGAGCTTCTCGGGACCGTAGATACACAGATGAATGTTTTACACGGCACAGGTGTCATTACAGAGGATCTTTATACAGAATATAAAGGTGCATTTACGGACTGGGGAACGATCGGATATGAGATCATGGAAGAGATCAAGGCCGGTAAGGAAGATCAGGCTGTCGATGGTATCTTAAATAAGTGTACCCCTGCATTAAACAGCTTAGTAGAAATTTCAAAGAAATTAGATGCATTGACTGATAAACAGAGAAGTAAGGCTGTCCAGAGCACGATCTTCTGTGCAGTTGCCGGTATTGCAGTGATCATTATCTTCCTGCTCCTTGCATGGGCAATCGCAAAGAAAGTGAGCAGGATGGTACTTGAAACCATTCTGGAACCATTACATGCGATCGAGGACGTGGCGAAGGAACTCACGGAAGGAAATCTGCACAGCCAGCTGGAATACCACTCCGAGGACGAGATCGGAAGACTTGCACACAGCATGCGTAAGTCCATCCATATCCTTGGAACGTATGTCGATGATATTGACCGCTCCATGAAACAGTTCTCAGAGGGCAATTTTGATGTACAGCCAGAGGTAGAGTGGAGAGGGGACTTTGTTGGTATTTTACAATCCTTTATGGAGTTCCAGAACAGCATGTCTGATACGGTAAGAGGAATCCAGAGGGTTTCCGATGAGGTATCCAACGGAGCAGAACAGGTGGCATCCAGCTCGAACGAGCTTGCAGACGGCGCAACGAATCAGGCAGCAGTTGTCGAGGAACTGACCGCTACCGTTACCGGTGTTTCCGAACAGGTGGCAAACAATTCACAGGCAGCAAAGGAGATCAGCGGAAAAGTGGAACAGCTTGGACAGGCGCTGATCGAGAGCAACGGAAAGATGCAGGAGATGGTTGTCTCCATGAACGAGATCAATGATGCATCGCATGAGATTGACAAGATCATTGCGACGATCAATGAGATCGCATCCCAGACCAACCTGCTTGCCTTAAACGCATCTATTGAGGCTGCAAGAGCCGGTGAGGCAGGAAAAGGTTTCGCAGTAGTTGCAAATCAGGTAAATGTCCTGGCAGATCAGAGTGCAGAAGCGGCAAAGGAATCAGCGGCACTGATCGAGCGCTCTGTGAATGCTGTTGAAAAAGGTATGATAGTTGCAAAGGAAACAGCAGCACAGTTAGAGGAAGTGGCAGAGAATTCAAAAACGATCACAAGTGAAGTGACAAATATCGCAGACACCTTAGAGACACAGACAGCAGAGATCCATCAGATCAATGAAGGAATCGAGCAGATCAATGATGTGGTACAGACGAATTCAGCTACTTCAGAGGAATGTGCGGCTGCAAGTGAAGAGATGAGCAGCGAAGCAGACAATTTACGTACAATGATCCGCAGATTTAAAGTTGCAAAGACGGAAAAATAATATCAGACCAGATAAATTCAATTGGATGCGCAGGAGTATAAGCGCAAAAGAAAAGGGAAGGTTCTCTGGTTATGAATAAGGATGTATATGGAATATTAGGAGATCTGACAGCAGAGATCTTATTGGAGATCATAGCGGAATGCATGGATGATTACCTGTACGTAATCGATCTCCAGAATAATAAGATGGAAATTTCCCAGTCTGCCCTGGATCGGTTTATGATTTCTGAGAAACATGTGAGGAATGTAAAGCAGGAGATCATGTCCGTTGTCTACAAAGAAGACCGCACTATGTTTGCAAAGCATATGCAGGCTGTGATGGATGGAAAGGAAAAGGTGCATGATATCCATTACCGGTGGCTCGACAAAAACGGGCTTCCGGTATGGGTCAACTGCCGCGGAGTAGTGATTGATGATGAAGATGGGAAGCCGGGGTATCTGGTGGGATGTCTGAATGAGACCGGAAACCAGCGGCGGGCTGATAATGTGACCGGGCTTTTAGGCGGAATGGAATTTTGTGCTTATCTGCGGTCACAGAAGAAACCTGTGACGACCGGATTTCTTATGCATATTGGAATTGATGATTTTGCAACGGTGAATGAAACACATGGCAGCAATTATGGCGATTATGTGTTAAAAAGTGTTGCAGACTGTATGAAAGAGTGTCTGTCCGGAAATCAGCGACTCTATCATCTGGTCGCAGATCAGTATGTGATCGTGGATCTTGACAGTACTTCCATGGATGATGCCATACAGCTCAAAAAAAAGATCGGTGAGAAAATAGACGAATTCATCATCTCTGAAAAATATGAAGTTGTATTTTCAGCTTCTGCAGGAGTGATCGATGCCTCGACTGTGGCAGAAGGCTACGAGGAATGCCGCAAAAAGTTTGAATTTTCCCTGAAAAAGGCAAAACGGATGGGAAAAAATAACATCTATTTTTACAGGCAGGAGGATTACGAGAAATTCCAGCGGAATGGAAGAATCATAAGTGCACTGAGAAGTTCCATCGCTAACGGGTGTGAAGGTTTTGAAGTATACTATCAGCCGATCGTGGATTGTGTTTCCGGGCGTGTGATCGGTGCAGAAGCACTCATGCGGTATACCATGGTGACAGAGGAAGGCAAGGAGTGGCTGTCTCCGGTCGAGTTCATACCGCTTCTGGAAAAGTCAGGACTGATCATTCCGGCGGGAAGGTTTGTGTTAAATGAGGCAGCAAAAATGTGCCGTGAGATACAGCAATATATACCGGAATTCAGGGTGAACGTGAATATTTCCTATTATCAGATCGAGCATGGAAAGATTGCAGACAAGATACTCACTGCGGTCAGGGACAATGGACTGACACCGAACCGCATCTGCATAGAAATGACTGAAAGCGGCTTCATAGATATGACACCGGTCTTTTGTAAATTCAGGAAAGTGCTTGAGGAAAATGGGATTCAGTTCGTGATCGATGATTTTGGAACCGGATATTCCAATCTCCACTGCATCAGTGACATGAATCCGGGCTATGTGAAAATGGATAAGGATTTTACAGCAAAGGCAATGAGCTGCGAACGGGATTACGAGCTGTTTAAAAAGATCATTGAGATGGTTCACAGCATCGGCATCCACATCTGTGTGGAAGGAATTGAAAAAGAAGACTGGCATCTTAAGATGAAAGAACTGCAGGCAGATTATCTTCAGGGGTATTTTTTTGGAAAACCCTGTGAAAAAAAGAAGTTTATGGAAGAGTTTGTTTGTAATCCGCATAATAATGGCGTATGGTGAGATAGTACCTCTCAGGAGGTGCTATTTTACTATACAGATTTTTATAGAAATTTCATATCTGCATGAAACGGAGTATAAAGAATGAACGAAATAGAAGTTATCTGGAAGTTTTTAGATAATCTGGATGAGTACGTGTACGCAACAGACATAGAGACAGATGAGCTTGTTTATATGAACCGCAAATTGTTAGAGGTGTATGGATTACAGTCCATAGATGATGTGAAAGGGATGAAGTGCTACGAGGTGCTGCAGAAATCTTCTGTTCCCTGTGGTATGTGCAATAATGACAGGCTTTGTGCCGGAAAGTTTGTCGAGTGGCGTTATTATAATCCGGTGATCGATAAATACATGATGTTGAAAGATACCCTGGTGGAAGATCCTGTCACAAATAAAAAGTACCGGATCGAGATCAGTATAGATATCAGCGAGGAGCGTTCACAGGACAAGATGATCCAGAAGTACAGGGATATGGAGTCCTTTGTCAACGAGGCATTGAAGGATGCGCTTTCTGTCGAGTCGCCGGACGAGACGATCCGTATTATTCTGGAATATCTCGGAAAAGTGCTGAACGGAGAGAGAACATATATTTTTGAGAAGAACAGAGATGGCAGGGATGATAATACATATGAATGGACGGCGCCGGGAGTGCCACCGGAGATCGACAATCTCCAGAATCTTCCGCCGGAGATCTGTGAGAACTGGTATCACATTTTTGAGGAGGGAAAATATGTCCAGATACCGGATATTGAGGAGATGCGCCTGAGCGATCCGTTTCAATATGAAAATCTGAAGCGGCAGAATATCCATTCCATTGTTGCCATGCCAATTTATGATGCGGAAAAAGTCATTGCTTTTTACGGAGTTGACAATCCGCCGGCATTTTCATTGGAATATACGTCGGATATGCTTCAGATCATGGGTTCTTTTCTCAAGTCCTGCATCAGACGCAGGAATCTGATGAGGCGTCTGGAAGATCTAAGCTATAAGGATGCGCTGACTCAGCTTGGAAACCGCTTTGCGATGGAAAAGTATGTGAGACAGATCGATCCGGAGCAGAGCGTTGGCGTAGTTTATTGTGACGTTACTGGTTTAAAGGGTGTGAATGACACACTGGGACATAAGGCAGGGGATGACCTGATCCTTAGAGCCGGTGCATGTCTGGAGCAAGTGTTTGGCGATTACGGCGTATTCCGTATCGGGGGAGATGAGCTGCTTGTATTGTGCGCGCAGATCGATCAGGACACGTTGGCGGAACGCATAAGGCAGTTAGAGTGTCTGACAGCTGAGAAGGACGTAAATATCGCAGTGGGAGTGATCTGGCAGGACAGGGCGGACACACATCTGGATGAACTTCTGCAGGAAGCTGAGAAGCGCATGTATGAGGATAAGGCAGAATACTATAAGAAAACAGGGATTGAGCGGAGAGGTGCAGACAAAAAAGGCTGAATCTGCTCTCACTAAATGAGAATAGATAAAAAAGTGATAATAATTTTGTCTGAAAACGATATTTTCCTAGGCGAAATGTAAAAAATTTTAAAATAGAAATAAAATGATTGTGATTTTGCCATGAGGTACAGTATAATAAGAAATGTCGGTTAAATGTAAAAATCATGTAAAAAGTTTGTAAATAAAATTGCAGACAGGGATACGTTAGGATGTATAACGTAGTTAGGAGTACAAATGACAACATTTACTATTATTTTATCGCTGCTCAGCGGAGTGGCACTGTTCCTTTTTGGTATGTCCCTGATGGGAGACGGACTGAAGAAAGTAGCGGGTAATAAGCTGGAGCTGGTTCTTTATAAGCTGACGAACACACCGTTGAAAGGAGTGCTGCTTGGAACTGCTGTGACAGCGATCATCCAGTCCTCCTCCGCAACGACTGTTATGGTTGTCGGCTTCGTAAATTCCGGAATGATGAAGGTTGCGCAGGCGATCGGTATCATCATGGGAGCCAACATCGGAACGAGTGTGACAGGCTGGATTTTGTGTCTGTCGTACATTGACGGTTCGAACGGGATTGCACAGCTGCTGTCCACGGCGACTATCTCAGCGATCGTGGCGATCATTGGTATTATCTTTAAAATGTTTGTAAAAAAATCCGGCTTTAAAAATGTCGGTGACATTATGCTTGGGTTCTCCATCCTGATGGTGGGGATGCAGACCATGAGTGGGGCAGTTGCACCATTAAAAGATAATGAGCATTTTGTGAATGTATTGACAATGTTTAAAAATCCGGCGGCAGGTATACTGGCAGGTATTTTATTTACGGCGGTATTGCAGAGTGCATCCGCCTCAGTCGGTATCCTTCAGGCGTTGTCCATGAGTGGAACGATCACTTTTGCAGCGGCACTTCCTATCACCATGGGTATCGGTGTCGGCGCAGCCTGTCCGGTTCTGCTCTCCTCGATCGGAACGAACAAAAATGGTAAGAGAACAGCCCTGATCTATCTGTTTAACGATCTGTTCGGCATGCTGTTCTGGTCAATTGTATTCTATTCTGTCAATGCAGTGGTGCATTTCCCGTTTATGAATGCCACCATGAGCCCGGTACTGATCGCACTGTTAAACACGGTTTTCCGTGCGGCAACGATTTTAGTACTTCTTCCATTTATCAAATGGATTGAAAAAATTGTTTATCTTGTTGTAAAAGATTCGCCGGAGGATGAGGAGGATCAGGCAGACTTCGATCTGCTTGAGGAGCGTTTCCTTGCTTACCCGGATCTTGCGATCACGCAGAGCCATCTGGCGATGAACGGCATGGCAAAGAAGGCGAGAAAGAATATTTTGCGTGCGTTAAGCCTGTTCCTTGTGTATTCGACAGACAAATTCAATAAGGTACAGGAAAAGGAAACGCTGATCGATAAATATGAGGATAAGCTGGGAACCTATCTGATGCAGATGTCCACGCATGAGATGAATGGAAGCCAGGCGAAGCAGGTATCCAAGTTTTTGCATACAGTGAGTGATTTCGAACGTCTTGGCGACCATGCGGTGAATATCTCCGAGGTTGCGGCGGAGCTGAACGAGAAGAAAATTGCATTTTCGGACGAGGCACAGTATGAACTGGATGTGCTCGAGAATGCAGTAAAAGAGTGTGTCAGTCTTGCGGTGGATGCATTCTGTGCGGACGACCTTGAGATGGCGGCAAAAGTAGAACCACTCCGCGAACTGATCGGTATCCTCTGTGATGAACTGAAACTGCGTCATATCGCAAGACTCCGCACCGGAAAATGCGAGATGAAGCAGGGATTTGCGTTTAATGATCTGCTGACGAACCTGGAACGAATCGCAGCACACTGCTCGAACATCGCAGTTGCCATGATCGAGCTTGAGGCAGCAGACTTTGATACCCATGAGTATTTAAAGAGTGTCCGCGAGTTAAAGAATGACACTTACATGGCATACTTTGATGAGTATGAAAGAAAATATGACATCAATGGTTACCGGAAGAAAAAGACAAAAGCACAGAAATAGAGATCAGTGATTACGGCTGTCGTACTGAAAGGAGAAATTCCCGGATTGTATGGCAGCTTTTTTGTTCCATTCTTTTGGAGAAATTTTCTGATGGAAAACATCATAAGCCGGGAACTTTATTCTAGTCAAAAAAGATAGAATGATGTACTATGAAAAGGAACAGAAAACGAAAATTAGAATTTGAAAAAAGTTAGGGAAAAACATGTCGCTGCAATTTATTTTCGGAAATTCAGGAAGTGGAAAATCATCCTATTTATATAGGAACATACTAAAAGAGGCGGCAGAGCATCCGGAGAAAAATTATCTGGTGCTTGTGCCGGAGCAGTTCACCATGCAGACACAGCGCGAGCTTGTGCGGCTTGAAAAGTCACATGCTATCATGAACGTGGATGTGTTAAGTTTTGCGCGCCTTGCATACCGTGTGTTTGACGAGCTTGGGAAACAGAACCTGCGCGTGTTGGAGGAGACCGGAAAGAATCTGGTGCTCCGCAAGCTTGCAGGGGAGCAGAAGAAAAACTTAAGTGTGCTGGGCGGTAACTTAAACCGGATGGGGTACATCAGTGAGGTGAAATCCCTCATTTCCGAGCTGACGCAGTATAACGTGTCACCAGAAAAATTGGATACATTTTTGGAGACGGAGGATGTCGGGGAGACATTGCGCCTGAAAATGCAGGATATCTCGGTCATGTATCACAGTTTTTCTGAATATCTGCAAGGGCAGTATATCACCTCTGAGGAAGTGTTATCGCTATTGTGCGATGCCGCAGAGGATTCGAATATTATAAAAGACAGCGTGATTGTGTTTGACGAATTTACCGGTTTTACACCGATACAGAATCAGCTTCTTAGAAAACTTTTAGTGTTATCAGAGCGTATCATTGTCTCCGTGACGATGGATGCAGGCGAGGATTTTTACCATTGTAGGGGCGAGCAGGAACTTTTTTCCATGAGTAAAAAGACGGTTTCGGTTCTGATGAAAATGGCAGAGGAACTTCATGTCACGGTGGAGGAGCCTGTTGTGTTATCCGATGGAAAAAATCACAGATATAAAAATGCTCCATCCCTGTACTTCATGGAGCAGAATCTGTTTCGACCGTATTATCATAAATGGCGGCAGAAGGAGGATGAACTGCGGATCGTGAGCCTTAAAAATCCGAGGGAAGAGCTTCACTTTGTGGCGCGTGAGATCACGAAATTTGTGCGTGAGAAACAGTACTGTTATAAGGATATCGCAGTGGTGACCGGGGACGTCAGTCTTTACGACAACTATGTGGATGAGATTTTTGCAGCGTATGATATTCCGTACTTTCTCGACCAGACGAGAACCATTCTGTTTCATCCTTTTATCGAGTTTATCCGTGCGGTGCTTGAGGTGGTGGAACTTGATTTCTCTTATGAGAGCGTGTTCCGTTTTCTGCGCTGCGGTCTGACCGATATCACAGAGCAGCAGATCGATCTGCTGGAAAACTATGTGCTTGCCAAAGGGATACGTGGCAGAAAAAAATGGGAAAAACAGTGGACGTTTGTGTTCGATGATACCGAAAAAGAGAACCTCACAGAAATGAATGAAGTGCGGGCAAAGATTTATGATCTCTTTGCACCGTTATCGGAAGCGTTCACACAGGGAAAGACTGTGCGTGACGAGACCACTGTGTTGTATGAATTAATTGAAAAATTAGAAATAGAACAAAAATTAAAACAAAAAGAACTGGAATTTGAACGGCAGGGCAATCAGGTCAAGGCGAAAGAGTACGCCCAGATTTACAAAATTGTCATGGATCTGTTTGATAAGGTTGTGGACTTCCTGGGAGGCGAAGTGCTTCCGGTCAAAGAGTATGCGGATATTTTAGACGCCGGATTTGAGGCTGCAAGAGTCGGCGTGATCCCGCCGGGAAATGATAAAGTGACGATCGGTGACATCGAGCGAACCAGATTGAACCATATCAAAATCTTATTTTTCATCGGTGTCAATGACGGTGTTGTGCCGAAAGCGGGCAATGCCGGAGGTATCATCTCGCAGTTTGAACGTGAGAAAATGGTGGCATGTCATCTGGAACTTGCACCGGGTGCGCGTGAAAAAGTGTTCATCCAACGCTTTTATCTATATCTGAATGTGACGAAGCCATCTGATTTTTTATATGTGACTTTTTCAAAAGTGAATGCGGACGGAAAAGCACTTAGAAGGTCGTATTTTGTTGGAACGCTCTTAAAAATGTTCCCAGAGAAAACGGTGGAGGAAATCGAGGAGACAACTTCTGCGGACTGCATCATGACGCCGAAGAGCAGCATGGCGTTTTTCCTGGAGGGACTGCAGGATGATGACAGGGCATCTGATTTTTCTCAGGTAGAAAAAAGAAAATTATGGAATGCTCTCTCAAAATTCTACCTCACAGATTCCGAGTGGAAGCCGGAAACGGAAAAACTTTTAAAAACTGCCTACGAAGTGCACAGCGATGAGCCAATCAGCCACGCAGTGACGCAGGCACTTTATGGAACCGTGTTGGAGAACAGCGTCACAAGACTGGAGCGTTTTGCGGCGTGTGCCTACGCGCATTATCTGAATTACGGTTTACGCCTAAAGGAGCGTCAGCTTTTAGAGTTTGCAAGCGTGGACATGGGAAATATTTACCATGATGCGCTTGAACATTTTTCCAGACGTGTGGAAAAATCAGAGTACACCTGGTTTAACATCCCGGAGGATGTGCAGGAGACATTTATAGAGGAGAGCATGAATGACGCGATTGCCGGGTGCAAAAATGCCGGAGCGTTTGAGAACGTGAGAAACCGTTACCTGACCGGTCGGATGCGCCAGACCATCAAGCGCACGGTGTGGGCACTTACCACCCAGATCCAGAAGGGAAAATTTGTGCCGAGTGATTTTGAGGTGTCCTTTTCGCGGGCAGATAAATTGGACGCCATCCGTTTTCAGCTGAGTGATGAGGAAAAAATGAACCTGCTCGGCAGGATTGACCGTGTGGACACTTACGAGACGTCGGATAAAGTTTATGTGAAGATTATTGATTATAAATCGGGAAACACGAGTTTTTCACTCGTCAATCTGTATCACGGACTGCAATTACAGCTTGTGGTCTATATGAATGCGGCATTGGAATTAGAGGAAAAACGCCATCCAGGCAAAAAAGCGGAACCGGCGGGTATTTTCTACTATCACATTCAAAATCCGATAGTAGACGGACTTGGAAATGAGACAGAGGCAGAAATACGAAACAGCGTTTTGGAGCAGTTAAAATTAAATGGTCTGGTGAACGATGATCCGGAAATCTATGAGGCGATGGATTCAGATTTTGCCGGAAATTCTTCGGTCATCCCAATCGGAAAAAAAACGGACGGAAGCTTAAAAGCAACTTCCAAGGTTGCCAGTACTTACGATTTTTCTGTGATGTCTGATTATGTACAGGAGAAAATCAAAGAGACCGGGAAAAAAATCTTTGCCGGGGATATTTCAATCCATCCATACTCGCTGGACGGAAAAAGTGGCTGCGATTACTGTCCATACCACACCGTCTGCGGTTTTGACGCCCGGATGCCGGGGTATTCCTATCACAAACTGGAAAAATTTGACAGCGCGGACGAGATATTAAAGCGTATGGAAAACGAAAAGCAGGAACAGTAAATAACAGGAGTGAGAAATATGGGAGTTTCATGGACCACAGAGCAGCAGCAGGTCATTGACTTAAGAAATCGAAATATATTGGTATCTGCGGCAGCAGGTTCTGGAAAGACCGCTGTTTTAGTAGAGCGGATCGTGAAAATCATAACAGACAAAAATCATCCGGTCGACATTGACCATCTGCTGATCGTGACGTTTACCAATGCGGCAGCGGCAGAGATGCGGGAGCGAATCGGAAATGCGATCGAGAAAGCGTTAGATGAACAGCCGGGGGATGAGCATCTGTTAAGGCAGCTGACCCTGATTCACAATGCACAGATCACGACCATCGACAGCTTCTGTCTGTACGTGGTGCGCAATCATTTTCATGAGATCGATCTGGAACCGAATTTCCGTATCGGGGATGAGGGTGAGTTAAAATTGCTGCGCGAGGATGTCCTTGGCAAAGTTTTAGAGCAAAACTATGAAGAGCCTTCGGAAGCATTTTCCGATTTTGTGGAGGGCTATGCATCGGGGCGGACGGATGCAGCATTAAATGAGATGATCCTCCAGTTATATGAGTTTTCCAGAAGTTATCCGTGGCCGGAAAAATGGCTTGATTCCTTTGTGGGAATCTACCGCATCGAAAACAGGGAGGAGTTAGACCGCGCAGAATGGCTTGCTCCGCTCACGCAAAACATCCGCTTTGTCTTAAAAGACTGCGAACAGCTCCTAAAGCAGGCGCTTGCGGTCACACAGCAGGATGACGGACCGGATATGTATGAGAAAGCGGTGCGAAGCGATCTGGAAAAATATGAGGGTTTGTCAAAACTAACATCTTTCTGTGAACTGTCCGTGGCGCTTTCCGATATCAAATACGACAGACTTGCGAGCAGCAGAGGTTTTGAGGGAGATCCCGATAAATTGGAGCTGGTAAAAAGTCTCAGGGAGCAGGCGAAGGATGTAGTAAAGAAGTTATGTAAACAATATTTTTTCTGTTCGCCGGAGATGATGATAGAGCAGTTAGAGCGCACGGAGCCGATGTTAGAGGAGGTTGTCCGTCTCACAAAGCAGTTTGCAGATGAGTTTGCAGCCGCAAAACGCCGGAAAAATCTGGTGGATTTCCATGATGTGGAACATTTTGCATTGCAGATCCTTGTGGATGAGGAGACGGAGAAGGTGAAAAAGACTGCGGAAGAGTTCCGGGATACCTTTGAGGAGATCATGATCGACGAGTATCAGGACAGCAACGAAGTGCAGGAGACACTGCTTCGCTCCATTTCCAGAGAGGAGCGTGGGGAAAATAATATTTTCATGGTCGGGGATGTAAAGCAGAGTATTTACCGGTTCCGTCTCGCAAGACCGGAACTTTTCATGAAAAAATACGATTCCTATTCGCTGGAAGAGAGCACCACGCAGCGTATCGACCTGCACAAAAACTTCCGAAGCAGAGAGGAAGTCTTGACCTGCACAAACGATATTTTTTATAAAATAATGGCGCGGCGTCTTGGAAATGTGGAGTATGACGCGGAGGCTGCACTGTATCCGGGGGCAAGCTATCCGGCAATGCCAGTGCAGAAAAATCATGCTGGAGAAAAAGCAGCAGAAGATGAAAAAGTTTCCGGGAAACAGATAAATGGATTTACACCTGAGATTTTACTTGCGGACAGCAATGATGAATTATTGGAGGACATAGATTTTTCCGATAAGAAGACATTAGAAGCAAAAATGGTCGCGGAGAAGATCAGACATCTGATGAAAACGCAGCCTGTCACCGATAAGGCGACCGGAGAACTTCGGATGGCACGTTACTCCGATATTGTAATTTTGCTCCGCAGCCTGTCCGGCTGGGCGGATTCGCTTGTGGAAGTGCTGAACGGAAATGGAATCCCGGCGCACACGGTTTCTTCAACCGGTTATTTTTCCACGGTGGAAGTGCAGACGGTACTGTCCATGCTGAGGCTTTTGGATAACCCAAGGCAGGATATTCCGATGGCGGCAGTGCTCCGCTCGCCGATGGCAGGGCTTACCGATGAGGAGCTTGCGGTGTTAAGGCTTGAAGATGGCAGTGTGCCTTTTCATGAAGCGGTGCTTGAACTGGCAGAAGGACTTTATGAAGAGGACGGGCAAAAAGAAATTTCAGATTCAGAGGCAGATCGGAAGCAGGGAAGAAACGCGGATGAGAAAACAGAAAATCATATAGAGATAACCGCTCACCGGAAATTACTCAAATTTTATAAAAAATACAAGCAATTACGGCAGCTCGTCCCGGACACTCCGATCCATGAGCTGATCGAGATCATCCTGCGCGAGACCGGATACGGTCATTATGTGGCGGCAATGCCGGCAGGAAACAGAAGAACGGCGAATTTAAACATGCTTTTGGAAAAAGCCACAGCCTACGAGAAAACGAGTTACAAGGGACTGTTTCACTTTGTGCGTTACATTGATGAACTGCAGAAATATGATGTGGATTTCGGTGAGGCAGACATGGTCGGGGAAAACGAGGACGTTGTCCGAATTATGAGTATCCATAAGAGCAAAGGTCTTGAGTTCCCAATTGTGATCGTGAGCGGTATGGGCAAAAATTTCAATAAACAGGACACACGGAGCAAAATGGTGCTTCACCCGGAACTTGGTATTGGTCTTGACTACATGGACGGAAAAAAGCGTATCAAATCACCGACTATCGCAAAGAAGGCGATTGCAAAGCAGATCGATCTGGAAAATCTCGGCGAGGAACTTCGTGTACTTTACGTTGCCTTAACCCGTGCAAAAGAAAAGCTCATTCTCACCGGAACATTAAAGGATGCCCCGGAAAAACTGGAATTTTTCAGGCAGCAGGCAGCATTGTATGCACATTCCAGCGACACCACAGCGATTCCGTATCTGACAAGGGAAAGTGCCGCAGGGTATCTCGACTGGATACTTCCGGCAGTGCTTTCCTATGGGGACAAATATCCGGTCCGGATCGTGGAAGCGGCAGAGCTTGTCTTAGACGAAGTGGAAAACCAGTTAGAGCAAAATGAAAATCTGACAGAGCGGATCGTGGAGATCGAAGCGGCGGACACACAGCTGGTCGGGCAGTTAAAACAGCGGTTTTCGCAGCGTTATCCCTATCAGACAGACATTTTGCGGAAAAACAAATATTCCGTATCCGAATTAAAGCACCGTGCAATGCGTGAGAAATTTGAGGCGGAGCAGGAGGAGACCATTCCGGCATTTTTGGAAGAACCTGTGACGCCAACGATCCCTCTTTTTATCCAGAGACAGGGAATCGTGGGACAGGAGGCACAAAATAAGGCACAGGATGCAGGGCAGGAAGCAGAAAGTAAAGCAGAACAGAAAATAGAATCAAATACAGCAAACCGTGGCGCACTCAGAGGAACCGCAGTACACCGTGTCATGGAGTGCTATGATTTTACTTCAGAAAAAAGCGTACAGGAACAGATGGACGCTATGGAAAAAGAGGAGAAGATCACTGCGGATATGCGCACACTTGTGAAAGAGCGGATTGTGGCAGATTTTGTTTCCTCGGAAACAGGAAAGCGGATGGCTCTCGCACAGCGCATGGGAGCGCTTTACCGTGAGAAACCATTTGTCATGGGATTTACGGAAGAAGAACTGGAAAATTATGGTTTCGGAGCAGGTGCGCAGATGATAGAAAATGAGGTGCAGACTGAAAATGCACAACAGGAAATTGTGTTAGAAAATGTGTCGCGGGAAAATCATATGCATGAGGAAGATTTAACTTTAATTCAGGGAATCATTGATGTTTTCTGGATTGAGGATGACGGAATCACAGTCCTGGATTACAAGACAGATCGTGTGGATACTGCGCAGGAGCTGATTGACCGTTATGCAACACAGTTAAAGCTTTATGCGGATGCGTTGGAGCGGGTTTTTGCCGCACGAAAAATGAAGGTGAAGGAGATTCTGATCTACTCGTTCCGGTTAGAAAAGCTGATTTCAATTGAATAAATGTATGCACGAAGATCACTGGAGTCTTAATGATTCCGGTGATTTTCGTATAGAGCGATCGTATAGAGCAATCAGACGATATTTTCTTGTGTGCATAAGTGATTCATGGTATCATAGAAATCATGAGAACGGAGGAAGGAGTCGCAAAAATGAAAGCCTTAAACATCCCGGTTGGTATTTCTAATTTTGAAAAAATCCGCAATAATGGATTTTATTATGTTGATAAAACTGGTCTGATCGAGGAACTTCTCAAAACAGAAGCAGAAGTGACGTTGATCACCCGACCACGTCGATTTGGAAAAACACTCGGAATGAGTATGCTAGAAAGCTTTTTTGATATTCGAAAAAACAGTCGGAAACTATTTGAAGGTCTTGAGATTGCACGCCAGAGTGAATTATGCAGCAAGTGGATGAATCAATGTCCGACGGTTTCCGTATCATTCCGGCAGGTGGATGGTCTGAACTTTACAAGTGCATACGATATGCTGACAATGGTGTTTGCCGATCTGTATAACAAACATCTTTATCTGCTTGAAGACAGTCATGTAACGGAGTTTCAAAAGAAAACGTTTACAAATATTGCGCATGGATGTGGTTCGGAAAAAGAAGTGAAAAGCAGTCTTGTTCTTTTGACGACTATGATGCAGCAGCATTATGGTAAGGCAGTAGTACTTTTGATAGATGAGTATGATGTTCCGGTTGCAAAGGCAAATGCGCATGGTTACTACAACGAGATGTTAGATGTCATGAAAGGACTATTGCAGGCTTTGAAAGATAATCAGGCACTTTGTTTTGCTGTTGTCACAGGATGTCTGAAAATTGCTAAAGAAAGTATTTTTACAGGAACCAATAATTTTGTGTCTGACACTATCACAGATTCACGCCTGAATGAATACTTTGGCTTTGTCCAGAGCGAGGTGGATCAGATTTTAGCAGATGCAGAGACAGAAGATCAGGCGGAAAATATCCGAAAATGGTATGACGGATATCACTTTGGTGACTTTGATGTTTATTGTCCGTGGGATGTGATGAATTATCTGCTGGAGCTGCAGCACAATCCACAGGCTAAGCCGGTCAGTTATTGGAAAAATACCAGCGATAATGCAATTATCCGTTCTTTTATCGATCATTCAGGAAGCAGCATCACGAAGAAGCTGGAAAATTTAATGGCTGGAGAAACAATTGTTCAGCGTGTGGATGAAAATCTGACTTACGATTATTTACATTCTTCGGAGGATAACCTGTGGAGTATGCTGTATCTGACAGGATACCTCACAAAAGCGCGGAATGAACAAACGGATGAGGTGCTGCCTGACGGTGCGATTGCACTTATGATACCGAATGAAGAAATCAGGGATATATTTGAAACGACGGTTATACAGTGGTTTGATGACAGTACCAGAAAATGGAATCGGACTTTATTGTTTGATGCAGTGTGGAATGGTGACAGTGTGAATCTGACAAAAGAAATGAATATTCTTTTACGACGCACAATCAGTTATCACGATTATAAAGAGGATTTTTATCATGCGTTTCTTGCAGGAATCTTTACAGGTGCCGGATATATGGTGGATTCGAATAAGGAGCATGGCGAAGGGCGTAGTGATGTGGTCGTATATGATCCGGTTAATGGACGTGTTGCGATTTTTGAAGCAAAATACACGAAAAATCAGGAAAAACTGGAAAGTACATGTAATACTGCGTTGCAACAGATAGATGAACGTCTGTATGCAAAGGAGTAT
>ENA-UOJC01002665-UOJC01002665.1-human-gut-metagenome-genome-assembly--contig:-C104-NODE-2665-length-18686-cov-9.294724_pt1 | contig 18686 bp, 10 predicted proteins | sample MGYA00242339_ERZ723886 | MGnify/ENA metagenome assembly ERZ723886 | reverse complement strand
AGTAACACAGAGTTTCACAGAGTTTAATCAATTTGAAATCAAAAGAATAGAACTCTGTGAAACTCTGTGTTACTCTGTGGTGAATTAATTCATAACCGAAAAGAAAGAAATTCCTTTCTCCGATAAGTTACAATCTCTATTTTATGAAAATCAATAAACATATTCTCCCTAATGGTCTGCGACTGGTGCATTACCAGGATCTCAGTACTCAGATGGTAGCACTGAACATCGTCTATGATGTAGGTGCCCGGGACGAAGATCCCGAACATACCGGCTTTGCCCATCTGTTTGAACATCTGATGTTTGGCGGTTCTGTGAATATACCCGACTATGATGCTCCTTTGCAGTCGGCAGGTGGCGAAAACAATGCTTGGACGAACAATGACATTACGAACTATTACCTCACCGTCCCCAAGTCGAATGTAGAGATTGGCTTCTGGCTGGAGTCCGACCGTATGTTGGAACTGGCATTCAGTGAACAAAGCCTTGAAGTGCAGCGCGGTGTGGTCATGGAGGAGTTCAAACAGCGTTGTCTGAACCAGCCTTACGGAGATGTGGGACATCTTATCCGTCCGTTGGCTTATGAGGTGCATCCATACCGCTGGCCTACCATCGGGAAGGATTTATCGCACATCGAACAAGCTACACTGGAGGAAGTGAAATCATTCTTTTACCGCTTTTATGCACCTAATAATGCCGTGCTTGCCGTTACCGGAAATATATCATGGGAAGAAGCTGTTCGATTGACAGAAAAATGGTTCGGCCCGATTCCCCACAGGAATGTGCCTGTGCGACAATTGCCGCAGGAACCCGTACAGACGCAGGAACGCAGACAGGTAGTGAAACGTCATGTTCCCTTGGATGCGCTGTTTATGGCTTTTCATATGTGTAGTCGCGAGCATTCTGATTACTATGCTTTTGATATTCTTTCAGATATCCTTAGTAACGGACGCTCCAGTCGCTTGAACCGTCGGTTGGTGCAGGAACAGAAATTGTTCTCCGGTATAGATGCTTATATTTCGGGAACGCGTGATGCGGGATTGCTGCATATCAGTGGAAAACCGTCAGCCGGAGTCTCGCTGGAACAGGCTGAGGCCGCTGTACGTAAAGAGTTGCAGGAGTTGCAGCAAGTGGCGATAGAAGAACAGGAATTGGAGAAAGTAAAGAATAAGTTTGAATCCACCCAGATATTCGGGAATATCAATTACCTGAATGTAGCTACAAATCTGGCATGGTTCGAACTGACCGGGCAAGCGGAGGATATAGACCGTGAGGTAGAACGGTATCGCGCAGTGACGGCAGAACGTCTGAAGACAGTTGCACAAGAGACTTTTCGTGAGGAAAACTCGGTGGTATTATATTATGAGAAAGATAAATGAATAGATTAATTGCTACATACAAGGGGCATTATAAAGCCCTCTTTTACTTAGGACTTCCCATCGTTATCGGTCAAATGGGAGTCATTGTTCTTGGATTTGCCGATACTTTGATGGTGGGACATCACAGCACGGCCGAGTTGGCTGCCGCTTCTTTCACCAACAATCTTTTTACACTTTGCATTATTTTCAGTACCGGTTTCTCTTATGGACTGACGCCTGTGGTGGGTGAGTTCTACGGTAACCGTCGTTTCATGGAGGCTGGACAAGCTTTGCGCTCAAGTTTGCTTGCCAATGTGTTGGTAGCACTGTTGCTGACGCTTATTATGACTGTCGTCTATTTCTGTGTGGAATACATGGGACAACCCGCGGAACTGATTCCCTTGATAAAACCTTATTTTCTGGTTCTACTTGCATCCCTGGTATTTGTCATGCTGTTCAATGGCTTTAAGCAATTTACGGATGGCATTACTCAAACGCAGACTGCTATGTGGGTGCTTCTTGGTGGAAATGCGCTGAATATTGTCGGCAATTATGTGCTGATTTACGGAAAGTTCGGTTTCCCGGAATGGGGATTGCTCGGTGCGGGTATCAGTACCCTGTTCTCACGCATCGTCATGGTTATTGCTTTTGCATTGATTGTTTTTCGTAGTCGGAGGTTCCTGAGATATAAAGTAGGGTTCTTCCGCTTGGGATGGTCGAAACAGATGTTCAGGAAATTGAATGGACTTGGGTGGCCTGTCGGTTTGCAGATGGGCATGGAGACGGCTTCATTCAGTCTCAGCACGATTATGGTTGGTTGGCTGGGAACTATTGCTTTGGCTTCACATCAGATTATGCTCACTATTTCTCAGTTCACCTTTATGATGTTTTATGGGATGGGGGCGGCGATTGCCGTTCGCGTCAGTAACTTCAAGGGGCAGAACGATATGGTGAATGTCCGCCGTTCGGCATATGCCGGCTATCATCTCATCTTGGCAATGGCGGTGGTGCTTCTGAGTATCGTGTTTCTGTTGCGCAATCAGGTCGGGGGCTGGTTTACGGATAGCGTGGAGGTTTCTGCCATGGTATCTTCTTTGTTCCTTCCATTCCTGGTTTATCAGTTTGGTGACGGACTGCAAATCAGCTTTGCCAATGCCCTGCGTGGTATTGCAGACGTAAAACCGATGATGTTCATTGCATTTATTTCTTATTTTGTTATATCTTTGCCTGTAGGATACTTATGCGGTTTCGTGCTGGGCTGGGGTACGGTCGGTGTATGGATGGCCTTCCCGTTCGGACTGACTAGTGCGGGTATTATGCTCTGGTTGCGTTTCCGCTATAAAACGAAAGATAAATGAATAATGTCTCCAAGAAGAAGATAGCTGCCGGTTATGCTGTCCTGCTGGCAGTCTTGCTTTATTCCCTGTTCTTCGTGCACCGGGAAATGGAGAATCTTATGAGTTCGGATAATAGTGATATTCTGCGTACGGACAGTCTGATAGGGCTTTTGAGAGAGAAGGATGCTAATACCGTCCGCCTGCTGCGTACACTGAGCGAAGCCAATGACAGCATGATTTCAGCCCGTGAAGTGGAACAGATTATTGCCGAACAGGATACTATTATCACCCAACAACGTGTACAACGCCGGGTTATTGCCCGTCGCGATACGGTTGTGACACAACCCAAGAAGAAAAGTTTCTTCCGCCGTTTGGGAGAAGTCTTCGTCCCACCACGCAAAGATTCAGCTGTTCAGGTGCAAACAACCCTTGAAGTTGCTACGGATACTGTACTCGATGCTTATAATCCGGTTGATTCCCTGCACGCGAAGCTGCGCACTGTTGCCCAACAGAAGAGGGCTACCAATAGTGTGATGCAGCGTCGTAAGCGAACTTTGCAACGTCTTGATCATGCACTGAGTGCTCGTATCGACAGTCTTTTGAAAGGATATGAACAGGAAACCCTGATGCGTGCCCGCGAAGAGGCTGAGTATCAGAAAGCTGTTCGGCATCGTTCTGCAACGATTATTTCGGGTATTGCTGCCGGGGCTGTTGTGCTGTCCGTTATCTTTCTTGTCATGATCTGGCGGGATGTCACCCGTAGTAACCGTTATCGGCGTCAATTGGAAGAAGCCAATCGTTTTGCCGAAGAGTTGCTTGCCTCCCGCGAAAAGTTGATGCTTGCCATTACCCACGATTTCAAGGCTCCCTTGGGTTCCATTATGGGATATGCTGACTTGCTCTCCCGGCTCACCGTTGACGGAAGGCAACGCTTCTATCTCGACAACATGAAAACTTCTTCGGAACACCTGCTGAAGCTCGTTACCGACTTGCTCGACTTCCATCGCCTCGACTTGAATAAAGCTGAGATAAATCGTGTTACTTTTCATCCTGCACGCTTGCTGGAAGAAATCTATGTCAGTTTCGAACCACTGACTTCTGCCAAAGGATTGTCTTTGAAGTGTGAGATAGATCCGGAACTGAAAGGAGCTTTTATCAGTGATCCATTGCGCTTACGCCAGATTGTCAATAACCTGCTCTCTAATGCAGTGAAGTTTACTTCAGAGGGCGGCATTACCCTGACCGCCTCTTTTGTGCCGAAAGGCGATTCCGTTTTTCCCGGTAACCATTTGAAACTCTCTGTTATCGATACGGGAAAGGGGATGGATCCTGGTGACCGTGAGCGTATTTTCCAGGAATTCACCCGTCTGCCCGGAGCACAGGGAGAGGAGGGATTCGGACTGGGACTGTCCATTGTTCGTATGCTGGTGCAACTGCTGGAGGGACGTATTGAGGTGGATAGCGTACTCGGAAAGGGGAGCACATTCACGTTACGGGTACCTCTGTATCCGGTGGCATTGGATAATGACACTTCCGCCTTGAATGAACAACCAAGTGAGGACTCACAAACTCAGATACCCGCATTACATATTCTCTTGATTGATGATGACCGCATTCAGCTTACTCTCACTGCCGCCATGCTTGCACAGAGTGGTATTACTTCCGTAACCTGCCTGCAACTGGATGAACTTTTGGAAGCCCTCCGTACTGATACTTTCGATGTGCTGCTGACCGATGTGCAAATGCCTGCCATGAATGGTTTCGATTTGCTGAGGCTGCTGCGTGCTTCGAATATCCCGCAAGCCAAGACAATTCCGGTGATTGCCGTTACCGCCCGTAGTGATATGAAGCGTGAGGAGTTTCTGCAACATGGTTTTGCCGGAAGTCTGCATAAGCCGTTTACGGTGAATGAATTGCTTGCAGAGATTGGTGTGCTGCAAGCAGATATTGCTACTGTTGATGCCGCCCCTTCTTCTACCTTGAATTTTTCCGCCCTTACCGCTTTTTCCGGTGATGATCCGGATGCGGCAAAATCCATACTGGAAAGTTTCGTCACAGAAACACGCCTGAATGTTGATCGCTTGCGACAGGCATTGGAAACAGAAGACACAGATGGCATTGCCGCTATGGGCCATAAGATGCTTCCTTTGTTTACTCTGTTGGGAGCCAATGATCTTGTTACTTTATTGAAAGAGCTTGAAGCCTCACGTGGAGTACCTTTTGATGAAAAAATAAAAGAGAAATCGCTTGCTGCTCTAAACCTGATAGAAGATATACTTGAACAAGCCTTCCTTTTTATTTCGTCTGCTTAAACATCCCTTTCCTCTGCTTGGCCGGTAGCTTAAAGTACTGCCTCAGAAAAAGTTTATGTTTATATACGGTTGTTGCCACTTCCATTATCTGATCCCGTAATTTCAGGATAGGTTCCCTATATCTTTCCGGTGCGGTGCGGATGCTATTGATCGCACTATCTGCCCGGTTTATCAATTCCTCAGGGACATCTACCATCGCCTGAATTTCTGCATCCGGTTTCAGGGGCTCAAATGCCTTATTCCGGTAACGGACGAATTCATTGATGGCGTCCGTAGCTTTTCCCTGTAAATCCATTGCCATATTGTAAGCATTCAGAATCTTCTGGTAGCCGGCGATGCGGATGTTGTTACTCGTAAGTTCCAGCATATAATAAACCAAATCATTACTTCGTCCGTTCGATAACATACGCTGTCTGACACTTACCAGCCTTTCCAGTGTATCCTGCCGTGCATATAGCGCCAATGTATCCGCCCAATAGAACACCGGTACTGAGCGTTGTTCATCTACAACTCCTGTATCAAACTCTTCATAGCTCAGTGGACGTTCGCGGAACTGGAACATCGGATCGAAAGGCATGTGTGTTTTCAGTAATGTATCCGGTAACAGCTTGCAGAAACGATGATTCGGGGAAGGAATGAACTGGTAGTTTTCCACAAATCCAGCGCCCCATGTAGGGTCAAACATATACCATTTCCCACTTACTTTGGCTGCGCACCATTCATGTGGGTCGGGCAGTAAGGCACCGTCCCTGCGGTTATAGCCATCAATAACATAAGCATCCATTCCCGCTTCCTTCACCAGTGCTTTAAAAAGTAACGCATAATCCTGGCAAATACCTTTGCGTTCGGATAGTATTTTTTGTATTTCTTTCGTCTCATCCGCTTCCTCGTTGCGAGAAGTATAGGTTATGTACACATTGTATTTAATATTTCTTGAAACCCAGGTGTAGATGGCGCGTGCCAGTTGGTCGTCTGTGCTGAGATGCTGTTTCAGGTAAGCTACAAGAGAAGAAACGCTCCTTCCGGCAGCTTCGGGTGCTGCAAGTGCCACGGAATCGGGAAACGTAAGGCGTTCAGGCATTATGCTGTCAGGAGATGCTTTTGATACAGCTGAAATTGAAAAAGCCTTATCCTGCGTGGCTGTATTACGCCATGCAGAAGACAATTTGCTGAAAGGAAAGAGGAGGCAGAGGGCGAATAGCCACACCGTGAGCCTGTTTGTTGATTGCCGGAACATACTTGTCATATCTATTTGATGGAAGCAAAGGTAGGGGATTTATTGATAAACAGCAAGGATAAATATTGAAAAATATGTGCAAAGGGAAATTTTGTGAGTAGTGTCTCTTTCATGATCTTGAACATGCCCTTGATCATGCCTGAAAACCTTCACCCATATGTACGGTATGACACTGTCTGACTTTCGTTAGTGGGTACGTGAGAAAGTGAAGTAATTTTCAGACGGGCGTTGAACATTAGCAACGACCCTCGCGGTATAAAGTGCCGGATAGTGGAATAAATAGCCTTTTTGTCTTCTGCATCAACCAAATGTCGTTGGAATTTGTTTACTTTGTAACGATTTAAACACTGACTATCGATTGACGTCCTAATGAGAAGAAAATGGTTAAAATGGGTAGTGTGGATACTACTTACCCCTATCATATTATTTGCAATATTGATGGTATTGCTTTATATCCCTCCCGTACAGAACCTGATACGGAAGCAAGCTACTGCCATCGCATCCGAGGCAACGGGTATGGATATATCTGTTGAACGCATTGACCTCCGCTTTCCGCTGAACCTTTTGGTACGTGGTGTGCAGGTCATTCAGCCTATACAGGCAGATAAACAAATATCCTCAGCTCCCGGTGACTCTCTTGCCGTGAAACAAACTCCTGATACTTTGCTAACCCTGGAAAGCCTGAACGTGCGCGTGCAGGCATGGCCGTTGATACGTGGACAAGTAGAAGTGGATGAGGTAACCGTGAACGGAGTTTTCCTGAACTCTGCCGATCTGATAGAGGGGATCCGCATACGTGGTGTATTGGGACGTTTCTTCCTTGAAAGCCATGGCATAGACCTGAAGAAAGAGGATGCCGTCATCAATCGTGTGGAATTGAGTGATACTCATATGCTCGTTGTGATGAATGATACTACCACTGCCGAACCGGACACTGCGACTACCGCCCTTAATTGGAAAGTAGCCTTGCACAAGTTGGCACTGAAAAACGTTTCCGTTGATTTGCAAATGCCGTTGGATTCCATGCGTCTTGCTGCCCGTCTGGGTGATGCAGAGGTAGATGATGCGGTTGCTGACTTGGGCGGACAGATGTACGGTCTGAAGAAATTTGAATTGAGCAGTACTACGGTGAACTATGACACGGGCAGCCAATTGCTCAGTGCCATTAATAGCCTGATAGATACCGGTAGTCTTGCGGCTACTGATAGCACCGGTGTGAAACCTGCTCCCGGATTTGATGCTTCGCACATCGCCTTGCGGGATATTCGTATTGGGGTGGACTCCGTGCTTTATCATGGACGGAATATCAATGCCGTTATCCGGGAATTCTCCATGAATGAGCGTTCCGGTTTGAGCGTCACTTCACTGACGGGAAGGGTATATGCTGATTCCACAGTCATTCAGGTGCCTTCCTTAAAATTACTTACCCCACACAGTGAAATGGATTTCACTGCCCAGACTTATTGGGAACTGGTGGAAATTCCCACCTCCGGACGACTCTCCGCTCGTTTCAATGCCCGCATCGGCAAGCAGGATGTGATGCTCTTTGCAGGTGATTTACCTGATACATTCAAGGATGCATATCCTTTCCGTCCCCTTACTATCCGTGCCGGTACGGAAGGTAACTTTAAGCAGATGCAGATTTCCCGCTTCAACATCGATCTGCCGGGTGCTTTTACCTTGAATGGTGGTGGTGAAATTTGGAATCTTACCGACAGTCTGACGCGCAACGGAAGCATTGACTTCGATATCCGGACACAAAATCTGAATTTCCTTACCGGACTGACAGGCGTCACCCCGGATGGCTCCATAGTAGTGCCGGACAGTATGCATTTGGCAGCACGTCTTGGCATGGATGGACCTAAGTATGATGCTACGCTTAAGTTGAAAGAACGTGAAGGGCTATTGAACTTGTTGGCGCACTATAACACTGCCACTGAAGCTTATCAGGCAGACCTTCATGTGGACGCCTTGCAAGTACACCACTTCTTACCTAAAGATTCTATCTATACCCTTTCGGCTAAGGTTGCCGCTAAAGGAAAAGGATTCGATCCTGCCAACCACCGTACCGTGGCTGCTGTACAAGCTTCTCTCGGCGAATTACAATACGGACACTGGAATATTTCCGGTATTGACCTGACAGCCGGATTGAAATCCGCTCTAGCCACTGTACACATGACGAGCGACAATGCCCTGCTGAAAATGCAGGCGGATGCCGATATGCGCCTTGATCGTAAATACCTAGATGGCAAGGTGGCTATGAATGTGGAGAATGTCGGTTTACATGAGTTAGGAATTTCTCCCAAGCCGTTGAAGCATCCTTTTGCTTTCACTCTCGGTGCCGAAGCACGCCATGACTCTATCAAGATGAGCATGGATGCAGGAGACCTCGACTTTCAGTTCCGTGCCCGCAGCACACTGAAGAAATTGCTGGAACAAGGTACTGCCTTTTCTACGCTTCTTGCCAAGCAGATAGAATTGAAGCAACTCGATCATGTAGAATTACGGAAAGCACTGCCTTCAGCCGGTATGCAACTGAAAGCCGGTAAACAGAACCCTGTCAGTTATTTCCTGGCAACTAAGGATATTTCTTTTGATGATTTTGTGTTGCGTTTCGGCACTACCCCCCGACGAGGTATCAATGGGCGTACTGCTATACATGGTTTGCGTATGGACTCCCTGCAACTGGATACTATTTTCTTCGCTATCAGCCAAGATACTGCACGCATGAAGTTGCAGGGTGGTGTCATTAATGGTCCAAAGAACCCGCAGTTTGTCTTCCGCAGTACACTGACGGGTGAAATCCGTAATGAAGATGCCGAACTGACCTTGAATTATGTGGATGCGAAGGGAGATACCGGACTCGATCTGGGTATCAATGCCCGTCCTTTGATAGAGGGCCGGGGTAGGGGTAATGGTATTGCCTTCCGTTTGACACCTGCCGAGCCTATTATTGCTTTCCAGAAGTTCCGCTTTGTAGATAACAGCGACTGGATTTACTTGCATAAGAATATGCGCGTTTATGCCAATGTGGATATGGATAGCGACGATGGACTTTGCTTCCGCATGCAGTCCGACCGTTCCGACACCGTTTCCTTGCAGAATATCAATTTGGAACTCATACGTTTCCGCCTGGATAAACTGAGCGGTATTCTGCCATATATGCCCCGCATCACGGGACTTTTCTCGGCAGAAGCCAACTATATACAGACCGCAACCTCACTGCAAGTTTCCGCTGAGGCCGGTGTGGAAAAGCTGACTTACGAACGCCAGCCGGTAGGTAACATCGGATTGGGTGCCACTTGGCTTCCGGGTGATAAAGGTACACACTATCTGAATGCCTATTTCCGGTCGGGAGATCAGGAGGTAATGACCGCTGATGCCGTCTTGACCCAGAAGAACGGGCGCGATTCGGTTGAAGTCAACACTACTTTTGAGCATTTCCCACTCTCGCTTGCCAATGCTTTCATGCCCGACCAGGTAGTTGCTTTTACCGGTGACATCGACGGCGGACTCTATATCAGCGGTGCCATGGAGAAGCCTAAACTGAGCGGTGACCTCTCATTGGACAGCGTGTCCGTCTATGCCCGTCAGGCAGGTGCACGTTACTGGTTTGACAATCGTCCGTTGAAGATAGAGAATAATCAACTTATCTTTAATAAGTTTGCCATATACACCACCAGCCGGAATCCCTTTACGATAGACGGGAACGTAGACTTCCGCAATATGGAAAATCCGACAGCGAAGTTGAACCTGCGTGCACAGAACTACACTTTGCTTGATGCTCCCCGTACCAAGGAAAGTATGATTTACGGCAAAATCTTTGTAGATTTAAATGCCACTGTACGTGGTCCGCTGGATGGACTGACTATGCGTGGAAACATGAATCTGCTGGGTAACACAGATGTGACCTATGTGTTGACTGATTCTCCTCTGACTGTAGAAGACCGTTTGGGTGAACTTGTCACGTTCACTTCCTTTACGGATACTACTTCGGTGCAGGCAACTGAGGTCCCCACCATGTCGCTCGGCGGTATGGACATGTTGATGTCTGTGCACATCGATGATGCCGTACGTTTGCGTGCTGATCTTAGCCCCGACCGCAGTAGTCGTGTGGAGCTGGAAGGTGGAGGTGACCTGAATCTGCAATATACTCCGCAAGGAGATCTCACATTGTCTGGTCGCTATACGTTGATAGGTGGTATGATGAAATATGCCCTGCCCGTTATCCCGTTGAAAGAGTTCCAGTTTGTCAATGGAAGTTATGTGGACTGGACGGGTAATCCGATGAACCCTTCACTCAACCTGACTGCTACGGAACGTGTCCGCGCTTCTGTATCCGATGGCGATGACGGCGGTTCGCGCATGGTGAACTTCGACGTTTCCATCAGCATCAAGAACCGTTTGGAGAACCCTGATTTAAGCTTTAATCTGAGTGCTCCCGATGATGCTACCGTACAGGGCGAACTGGCAGGAATGAGTGCCGATGAACGAAGCAAGCAAGCCATTACCATGCTTGCCACAGGTATGTATCTTTATAACAGCGGAAAAGGTGGTGGCTTAACTATGGGTTCCGCACTGAACAGCGTGCTGCAAAGTCAGATTAATGCGCTGACCGGAAATCTGAAGAACGCTTCTCTCAGTGTCGGCATTGAAGACCGTACCGCTGCTGAAACGGGTGATAAACAGACGGACTATAGTTTCCGCTACTCTCAGCGTTTCTTCAATGATCGTATACAGATTGTAATCGGTGGAAAAGTATCCAGTGGCGCTAATGCAACGAATGACGTAGAATCATTCATCGATAATATTTCTTTGGAATATCGTTTGGACAATAGCGGTACACGCTATGTCCGCGTGTTCCACAACAAAAACTATGAAAGTGTGCTCGATGGTGAGATAACCGAGACAGGTGTCGGCCTTGTGCTTCGCCGTAAGATGGACCGCCTGAGTGAGCTGTTCATATTCAAGAGAAAGAAGAAAGTAGAACCTGTGAGCGAATAGTGTAAAAGAAATAACAATAGCGCAATTTAAAGAATCAAAATGAAGAAACTCGTATACATCCTCCTTGCAACCCTGCTTCTGGCAGCCTGCTCCACTACTAAGCACCTGCCTGAAGGCGAAGTGCTCTACACCGGTCAGAAGCCGATGATTGTAGAGAACCGCTCTGATACCAAGGTAGGCGAGACTGCTATGGAAGAAGTAGAAGCCGCCCTTGCCAAAGCTCCCAATAACTCCCTGCTCGGTAGCTCCGAATACCGCATCCCTTTTCCATTCGGACTGTGGGTGTATAATGGTTTTGCGAAGTACAAAAAAGGTTTTGGTAAGTGGATATTCAATCGCTTTGCCGCCACTCCCGTACTCATATCTTCCGTTAATCCGGACATCCGGCAGAAAGTAGCGACGAATATCCTGCACGATTATGGGTACTTCAATGGCACGGTAAGTTATCAAACTTTCGTTAATCCTAAGGACAGTCTGAAAGCTAAATTGCAATACACGGTCGATATGCGTAACCCGTACTTCATTGATACCGTATATTATCGGGGATTCAATAGTACGACGATGCAGATTATCAACCTTGGCCGCCGGCGCTCCCTGATCAGTCCGGGTGAACAGTTCAATGTTACTGATCTTGATGGTGAGCGTACCCGCATCAGCGGTTTGCTGCGTAATATGGGGTATTATTATTTTCGCCCTGACTACCTGACTTACCAGGCCGATACAACTCTCGTTCCCGGTGGGCACGTCAGTCTGCGCATGATCCCTGTTCCCGGTATGCCGAAGGACGCCGAACGCCCTTTCTTTGTAGGTAAAACTAATTTCTACCTCCACGGTCCGCAAGGACAAATGCCCAATGACAGTCTTTACTACAAGACTTTCTGGATACACTATTACGATAAACTGAAGATACGTCCCAATATGCTCCACCGTTGGCTGAACTACCAAGGTTACCAACGGAAACGCCAGGAACTGGACAAGGGAGGTATGCGCCGTCGTCCGGAAAAGCTATATAGCCAATACCGGCAAACCCGTATCCAGGAGCGTCTGGCAAGTGTGGGTATCTTCCGTTATCTGGAGATGCAGTACACACCCCGCGATACGGCACTCGTTTCCGATACGCTGGATGTGAATATCCGTGCCATGTTGGATAAACCGTATGATGCCGAATTGGACTTTAATGTCACCATGAAGAGCAATAACCAGACCGGTCCCGGTGCCGCCTTCACCGTAACGAAGAACAACGTCTTCGGTGGTGGTGAAACCTGGAATGTGAAAGTGAACGGTTCTTATGAATGGCAGACGGGTAAGAACAGCAGCTCGCTGATGAATAGCTACGAGTTGGGCCTATCTTCTGCACTTACCTTCCCACGTATCGTCTTCCCCCGGATGGGTACCAAGGAATATGACTTCCCGGCTTCCACCACCTTCCGTGTCTACATAGACCAGATGAACCGTGCCAAGTACTACAAACTGCTTGCTTTCGGTGGAAACGTCACGTATGACTTTCAGCCTGTGCCTACCCGGAAACATAGTATCACGCCCTTCCAACTGACATTTAATGTGTTGCGCAATCCGACTGCGGCTTTTGAAGAAATACAGGCTCAGAACCCGGCTCTTTACATCAGTCTCCGTAATCAGTTTATTCCCAAGATGGAATATACCTACACCTATGATAACGCTTCTCTTCGCAATGTACGTAATCCCATCTGGTGGCAGACTACATTCGGATCTGCCGGTAATCTGACCTCTTTGATTTATAAGGCATTCGGACAGTCTTTCAGCAAGGAAGACAAGAAATTGCTGGGAGTACCTTTCGCACAATTCTTGAAGCTGAATTCGGAATTCCGCTATCACTACAGGATAGACAAGAACCAGATGATTGCTTCCCGTATTGCAGGAGGAGTAATCTGGTCCTACGGAAATGCAACGACTGCGCCTTATACCGAACAGTTCTATATTGGTGGCGCCAACAGTATCCGTGCCTATTCTGCCCGCAGTATCGGTCCCGGTGGCTATCCACCCGATAAAGAGAAAAAGTATTCCTATATCAACCACGTGGGCGATATCCGTATGGAAGCAAACGTGGAATACCGCTTCCGTATTCTCGGCGACCTGCACGGAGCTATTTTCCTCGATGCAGGTAATGTCTGGTTGATGCGTAAGGATAAAGACCGTCCTGATGGACAGCTGACGTTGAAGAATTTCCCGAAACAGGTTGCTTTGGGTACCGGTGCCGGTCTGCGTTACGACCTGGACTTCCTTGTATTCCGTTTTGACTGGGGAGTGGCACTGCATGATCCGTATGATACAGGTAAGAAGGGATATTATAATATTCCGAAGTTTAAAGATGGTATGGCATGGCATTTTGCTATCGGTTATCCGTTCTAATGGCGGGTTTTGTACGATAGAGCTAAAATATGAACCAATTGTCTACCTTTCTTGACTTTATTTTTTGTAATTTTGCCCCGTAATCAAAACAAGGATACACTAACCTTTTTAAATAATAACTAAGTATGAAACCAACTTTATTCTTATTGGCAGCCGGAATGGGCAGCCGTTACGGTGGCTTAAAGCAATTGGACGGACTGGGTCCGAATGGCGAAACTATTATGGACTATTCAATTTATGACGCCATTAACGCCGGATTTGGTAAGCTCGTTTTCGTAATCCGTAAGGATTTTGAGAAAGACTTCCGTGATAAAATTATTTCCAAATACGAAGGTCATATCCCGTGCGAATTGGTGTTCCAGTCTATCGACGATCTGCCCGAAGGCTTCACTTGCCCCGAAGGTCGTACGAAGCCCTGGGGAACCAACCACGCCGTAATGATGGGTGCTGATGTAATTCAGGAACCGTTTGCCGTTATCAACTGCGACGACTTCTATGGTCGCGATTCTTTCCAGGTAATGGGTAAATTCCTTTCTGCACTGCCCGAAGATTCAAAGAATGTATATTCAATGGTAGGTTTCCGCATTGGTAATACACTGAGCGATAGCGGTACTGTATCTCGCGGTCTTTGCGGTACGGATGCCAACAATCTGCTGACTTCTGTTGTAGAACGCACTAAGATTCAACGTATGGACGGAGAAGTGAAATACATTGATGATAATGGCGAATGGACGGCTACTCCCGAAACTACTCCGGTAAGTATGAACTTCTGGGGCTTTACTCCCGATTACTTCGCATACAGCTGCGATTTCTTCAAGAGCTTCCTGAGCGATCCGAAGAATATGGAGAATCTGAAGAGTGAATTCTTCATTCCGTTGATGGTAGATAAATTGATTCAGGACGGTGTCGCTACATGCGAGGTCCTCGATACTACAAGCAAATGGTTTGGCGTGACTTATCCTGAGGATCGTCAAAGTGTTGTAGATAAAATCCAGGCTTTAGTGGATGCGGGTGAATATCCTGCCAAGCTATTTTAAGTCTGGAGAACTTTGCGAAAGCAAATTTAAAATTAGGAATGAAAGGGAGTCATCGTGAGATGGTTCCCTTTCTTAATTTCATGGCAATGCGTCTTTCTGATCGAAGATAGAGACCGGACGGCTGAAGCATATAGTCTTATCACCTGTTTGATGCTTTGATATGATCCGGTTCATTACGAGGGGTGATGCAAAAGATGCCATCTTTTACATGAGGGGTATAAATGATGAAGGCGAGATGAATGTAAGATGGATGCTTAAAGTTGTATAGTTGCTTCGCAAGCCTCGGCTACTGCCGGATGGTGTGTGATGAAGATGAATGTTTTGCCTGTGCAGTCTCTGCGCAGGTTTTTTATTAGTTGCCGTTCCGTTTCGGGATCAAGGGCGGAAGTAGCTTCGTCCAGCAGCAGGATGTGTCCGGGACGGAGGAGGGCGCGGGCGATGGCGATACGCTGGGCTTGTCCTTCGCTGAGGCCGCCACCTTGTTCGTTGAGGTTGGTATCTATTCCGTCCGGTAAAGAGAGAACGAAGTCAGCATAGGCGGTACGGAGAGCCTGGAGCATTTGGGCTTCGGTGGCATGAGGGTTACCCATTAGCAGGTTGTCGTGAATGGTACCGCTGAAAAGAGTGTTTCCCTGGGGGACATAGACGAAGTTGGAACGGGTTTGAGGGGAAACTTCGAGAGTTGAGAGTTGAGAGTTGAAAGTTGAGAGTGGGGGCTGCGCTGTGTTTGCAGGCGAAAGGGTGATGCTTCCTTCTTGCGGAGTGGCGAGTGCAAGAAGCAACCGGATCAGGGTAGTTTTTCCGGCACCGGTTTCACCCAATACGGCAGTGCAGCTTCCGGCGGGGAAGTTGCAGGAGAAGTGATTTAATATAGGTCGGTCTCCTGTTGAATAACAGAATGTGACATCCTTCAATTGTAAGTCCGGGGTTTGGGGGAATAGTTGTGCGGTTCCACTTGCTTCGGAGGGAAGTTCTTCCAGTTCCATCAGTCGCTCTACGGCGGTGAGGGCATTGATAAAGGAAGGCAGCAGGCGTGAAAGATCGAGGGCAGGTCGTTGCACTTTTCCTACCAATTGCAGGAAGGCGGTCATTGTTCCGAAGGTGATACTCCCTGTGCTAAGGCGTACTGCCCCCCAAAGAAATGCTGTAAGATAGCCGCCGGAAAACGCAAATGCCACCAGCATACGTGCAGAGAGCGAAAAGCGGGTACGACCGAATATCTGACTACGGAGTGCATCTTGCAGATCATCCAGTTTTCCGATATGCCGGTCGCTTTGTTCCAGGGTTTTGATGACGGTTCGGTGTTGCAGGCTTTCTTGTATAACGGATTGGATACGGCTGTCGCTCTGCCGGATTTCACGGGTGTAGCGGCGCATTCGTTTCATATAGAAGCGGCTACCCAATAGGAAAATAGGTAGAATGCCTACCACTACCCAAGGCAGGGACGGATCGAGAAAGCAGAAGAATACGAATGCGGCTACCAACTGAACGATGGTAACTATGAAAGCCGGAATTGTACTGGTCAGTACCCCCACGATAGCGGCGGTATCTTGTTCCACCCGGTTTACGATATCGCCGGTGTGGAAGCGTTCCAATTCGTTCCAACGGCTTTGTAATAGACGGGAGAATAGGCGGTGGCGCAGTGCGTTTCCAGTTTCCACTTGCATACGGGCACTGAGCCAGGTGTCGACGGCTCCGCACAGAAGTTGGGCGATTAACAAAGCGATAGTAAGGATAGCGGCATTGGTCAGCCTTCCGATGGCGGCACCTGTGGCAATGTCGATGACGACCTTGGAAGCATAAATAAAGGCAAGAGAAACCGCTACCCCAATGATACCTGTGAGGCAGGAGAGGAGAATACGTCCCCGTTGTCCGTGAGATACTTCCCAGATGTACTTTATTTGTTCTGTCTTCATAATGAGTTAGTTACGAGCTGCAAACTTGTTAATTTGTATTGTTACTGTTCCCTTTATCAGCGTTACCGGATACCATAACGCCTCATTGGGAGCAAACTTTCGCAGCTTCATGCAGCGTTTGGTTGCCCGGCAGAAAGTGTGCCATTTTCCGGCCCAATAACCTTTGGGACGTGGCTTGATGCGTGCGTCATGCTGACCGAAGTTTCCGGTAGCAAAGATATCATCCAGTAAGATTTCTCCTGCTCGTTCCATACCTTTGACGGAGAAGGGTAGGTTGTCTTCCGGCAAACCCAAATAATGCACGGCGATATATCCGAAAGCTTTTGCGGCACGTAGCAATCCTACTTTGCGGAAATACTTTTCCAGCAAAAGTTTGTCAATATCTTCATGACGTGTTGCCAACAGACGGGTCCAGTCGCAAACTTGGCGAAGGCCGATGCCGCTGTTCAGGAAATGGACGAATGCATGCATGAAGATATACAGCGCATTGAATGTTACAGGCGGGAGGCTGACGGGATATTCGTGTATCTCTCTTGTTTCAGCATGCTGTGGGTACCATTCCTGTATCAGACGCTGGAAGTACCGGTTACCTGCCGGATTGTTAATCCGCAGGATGATACGATGGTTTTCTATATGAACGCCATGAAATGAATAGCTGGCGTGTTTGTCCGATGCTTCTCCTTCTGCCTCTGCACCGTGACGGAGCAAAATATTGTTGGCTATGGGCTGTCCTTCCTTTCCGATATAGACGTCGATGTCGCCACATTGACGGTGCAATGGGTTTATGTAGTGAGTGGCGATGCCTTGTCCTTTCAGTAGAATAGGGTGTAGACCGGCTTCCCGGTATGGCATAAAAACTTCCGGGAGTTCTTCATTCAGGCGGAGGTTAGACTGCTCGATTTGTACTACTTTAGCTGCCCATTGCAGGTAGAGCGGTCGGGGTGGGCGCAGTTCTGCCGGCAGACTGAGCACTCCGTCGAAGGTAATGGCGAGAAGGGCTTGGGTACGTGCCAGTTGGTATATTTCTTCCCAGTCGGCACTGTTCATGCTACTGAACGGGGTTGGGTCGACGGGGGTGTTCCATAATCCGGAACGTACCAAGGTTAGGAAAGTACGACGCATATGCTATTCTATGATTCCGGCTTCCAACCAATTCTTTATCAGTTGCTCTGCATCCCGCTTTGCAGTTTCAGCGTCTACTTCGTAGTTTTCCGTAAGGAAATCGGTAAGGGTGTCGGTATTGAAATCTGTTCCTTCCACATGTTGCCAAAGGCGGGTTGCCGTAGGGTTCAGGCTGATGATATTGCTGAAATCTACGTTTCCTGTACCGTTGTGCATGATGATGTGTTCGTCACCAATCTGATGTAAAGTAAATCCGTTCTTAATTTTCATTGTTTGTATGTATTAGGGGTTGTTATTGTGATAATTTCTCATCTGCAAATGAAGCGGATGACACTGATTTTTTGTTACGCAGTATTTAATCCTGCATTATCCGCGTCATCTGCGGATGAAAAATCTTTCTTCTTCTGAATATTGCCAATAGCCATCGCCTTACAGGGGTCAGTTTCATCCACCAAAAAGAGTAGCGCTGCCAGACACGGTCATTACACGGATATTCTTTCTCTTTACGGATGGCGGCAATCATTACTCCCATGACGTTGGCTATGTTGGTCTGTTCGGTTATTCGTATATTACCGTCTCCCAGTAATGTTAGCTCTTGGCCGTTGCGGTGGATGATGCGGTGGAAGATAATACGTCCGTTCGTATCTCTGGCAAGTACGGCAACGCCCGGTTGTAAATCATCATCGGTAAAAGGGCCTAAAATAATACGGTCGCGACGGTCTACAAGAAACGGGTTCATACTATTTCCTCTGACCGTCAGGGTTACGGTATGTCCTTCGCTGATGAGGCGTGCTACTTCGGGTAACAGTACCTCGTTGGGGATGATTCTTTTTCGTCCGTTATCTATCATTCTTTTTCGGTTATAAATGAATTCACCACAGAGTAACACAGAGTTTCACAGAGCTTAATCAATTAGAAATCAAAAGAATAGAACTCTGTGAAACTCTGTGTTACTCTGTGGTGAAAACTCATTAC
>ENA-UOJC01002664-UOJC01002664.1-human-gut-metagenome-genome-assembly--contig:-C104-NODE-2664-length-18688-cov-10.069715_pt1 | contig 18688 bp, 21 predicted proteins | sample MGYA00242339_ERZ723886 | MGnify/ENA metagenome assembly ERZ723886 | reverse complement strand
TAAAAAGCCCTTATAGGGCTGGAGCAAACCACCGGCTAAGCCGGTGGTTCTGATTTTGAGTGAGTATACAGTTTGTAACAGAAAATGAGCCAATGAGGGTGAACTATGTGAGATGAGCATTTTGCATATAGAAAATTTGATTGTGAGATTAAGGAAATATCCTTTTTTGACTTCCGGGCCATGCGAGACGCAGATTTGTTGAACTACTTAAGGCATTTTCAAAAACCAAGCGTGAAAATGCATCAGATGATATTTAAAGTCGTTCACGCACAGGAAAGCAAAGAGGATGTCCGTGAAAAGGCTGTCCAGATTGCAGAAAAGCTTCAAGAGATGAAACTAAGTTATAGCGTAAAATATTCCAAGAGGGTATCGAAAAAAACGTATATATACGAGGAAGCCGAATTTGTACAAATAGCCCGATTGATTGGTTAAATTGATAGATTAAATGCCGAACGAAATCAGTCGGTGCTTTTTATGATGTACAATGAGTCTTGATGCTCATACGTGCCAGATAAACTGGATAATGATCTGCTACCTGGTATTATAATCGGGTAGTTGCCTTCTATTGAACGGCAGGAATTGGATTTATGAAAAACTATTCACACTATTCGTTTATGCAATAAAATATTATTTTTTATACGGAATATATACGTCTTGGCGCAACATGAAATCTACTATATAATAGATAATATTAGTGTTTATTAAATGTAAAATCATGATTACAAAGGAGCTGTAAAAATGGCGGCTGAATCTTATTATTACAACCAACTAAACAAGGCGCAGCAGGCGGCGTATCATTCGATGAGGGCAGGGCTTTTGGCCTTAGCGCCGAGTTTTCAGGCGCCACTATTGAGTGGTCGGGAGTTATCGGATATTTATTTTATGTTGCGCCTGGATTGTCCGGAGATTTTTTGGTCGGTAAAGTTTAGATATCAATATTACCAGGATTCGGGAAATGTGGAAATTATACCGGAATATTTGTTTGACAAAAATAAAATCAGGGACCATCAAAAGGCGATGCGGTCAAGGGTTGAAAAGCTGACCCGGCCGGCGATGAAGCTCAGTGAATTAGAAAAGGAGCAGTATATACATGATTTTATTTGTCAGAACGTTCGCTATGATAAGCTGAAGAAGCCCTATTCCCATGAAATTATTGGGCCGCTGGGCCAGGGCGTCGGTGTCTGTGAGGGAATTGCAAAGTCAGTGAAGATTCTCTGCGATGCGTTGGGGATATGGTGTATGATTGCATTGTCGGAGGCAAATCCGGAGAAGGGAATTAAGTATCGTCATGCTTGGAATGTGTTGCGGATTGGCGGTCAGTATTATCATCTGGATGCCACTTTTGACAATACGCTGGGTGGCGGAGAGCGGCTGCGGTATGATTATTTTAATCTCAGTGATAAGCAGATTTTCCGGGACCATGAGCCGATTTTATGGAAAGCTCCTATATGTGAAAATGGAGACCATTTTTATTATAAAGAGAAGAAGCTGTCCTTTACTAAAATAGAAGATGTGCGGAAACGCTCAGCCCAGGCCGTGAAAAAAGGAAAAATACTTATTTTTCATTGGCGGGGCGGATATCTGACAAGAGAAGTGTTGATGGAGCTTCTTCAAATCATGGAAGAGGAAGCTGTGAAAAAGGAACGGCATGCAAGGATTTCATTGAATTGGCCCCAGGCCGTGATGCAGGTGTCTTTTGAGAAAGATATGCAGGCTGCGCCAGTGACAATGGAAGAGGCTAACGAAGGCGAGCAGGAAAGCTAGCCGGAGCAGTGATACGAATATAGACGAATAAATAGATAGGATGTGACAAGAATGGCTAAAAGAAAGGCCGTTTTTTTTGATATAGATGGAACGATATGGAATATGAAAAATGAAATCCCGGAGAGTACGATTCAGGCGATTCGGGGACTGCGTAAAAATGGACATTTAGCATTTTTATGCAGTGGGCGGAGTCGGGCATTTATACAGGAACCAAAGTTGTTTGATATTGGCTTTGACGGTGTAGTTTCCGGCTGTGGTACGATGATTGAATATGGCGGCCAGACAGTTTTTTATAAGGAATTGGATGTGGAACTGGTGGAGTATACACTTCATACGGTCAGAAAATATGGCATGCGTCCGATACTGGAGGGGCGTGAGTATCTTTATATGGATGATATGGAGTTTGAAAGAGACAACTATGGAAAGAAGCTGAAGGCGGAACTGGGAGACAGGCTTTTGACCATTGCCGGAGAATGGGGACGATGGGAAGTATCCAAATTATCCTGTGCAACAGAAGATTCTGACAGGGAGAAGTGTCTTTCTGAATTAGAGGCATATTATGATTTTATGATACATGATGTTCCGGTGGTCGAGTTTGTTCCGAAAGGGTTTCATAAAGGAACGGGAATTGCTAAAGTCTGCGAAATGTTAAATATGGATATTTCGGATACATTTGCTTTCGGAGACAGCGCCAATGATATTGGCATGATTCAGGATGCGGGCATTGGTGTGGCCATGGGAAATGGTTCGGATGCGGTTAAAAGTGCTGCCGATTACGTGACAACATCGATGATGGAAGATGGTATATGGAAGGCATGCAGGTATTTTGAATTGATCTGAGGATTTGAAAAGGCCGGTAAATTTAAGTGAATTGTAATTCGAAATTCCACACCCGCTATCTCGGATAAATATTAAAAGTTAATAGTAATTCGTGTAAAGGAAAGGTATGGATTTTCTGTTACAAATGCAAGGAGACTGACTGGATAGTTGGTCTCTTTTCTGTTATGCTTTGATTTCTGGCGGCCGGAAAGGAATCGCCATGTCAAAGTTTTTATCATACGAAGATCGAATGATCATTGCACAGCGCCTGCAGGAGAATGCTTCCTTTGGTGCGATTGGAAAAGAATTAGGGAAAGACCGTACAACGATTGCAAAGGAAATTGTTAGCGTTCCTGCGGGATGCAAATACGTCTGCTTCTGTTATACAAATGATAAATCTATTGGATAAGACCCTTGGCGCCAGGACATTTAGCCGTTTGTTTCCGGTAATTCTGGCAGACAACGGAAGTGAATTTTCAAATCCAAAAGAAATTGAGCAGCGTGAGACCGTTCCACGCAGAAGAACCAACGTATTCTATTGTGATCCCAGTGCTCCTTATCAAAAAGGAGCCTGCGAGGTCAACCATGAATTCATACGTCGCATCCGGCCCAAAGGAAGCAGCTTTGATGATCTGACACAGAAAGATATTTTTCTGATGATGGATCATATCAATTCTTATAAAAGAAAAAAGCTGAACAACCGTAGCCCATACGAAACGTTCAGCTTTTATTACGGAGAAGATGTGCTTAAGAAACTTGGATGTAGACCGGTTGCCGCCGAAAACATCATCTTAAAGCCCAAACTTCTCAAAAAGTAACAGATAAATTTGCAAAGTGCTGCCGGAAAAGAACAACGAAATCCAATCAAAACAGGGATGGATTCTCCGAATACAAAAATTTCGAGAGGGAGTCGATCTCTGGTTGTTGTCCGCAAATTTATTGCTGAACGTATTATAACATATCAATGTGCGGATGAAAATACGGGAATGTGGCTTACAAAACGGGACTTTCATTTACAAAAGGGGAATCTCGCTTACAAAACAGGATTTCTAATTACAAAACGAGATTCTTGCGTTACAAATGGGATTCTCGGATTACTATTTACTTTCTCGGATTACTATTTACTCTTGTTTTTTGCGAAAAGGATAAAATAATTTATTATAAATATTAAATATTAGTTGAAAATCATAAATCCAAAGCATATAATCTGAATTGCGAAAGGTGGTATGCTTGATGTTTAATTCTTCCAGAAATGTTTTGAAGGCGCGTTGTGATAATTTGAGTGTTGTAGTAAAGTTGATTTTTTGGATATATGCCATATATCTTATTATTTTTCTGGGAATTGGTGTATGGATGCTTTTTCAGTCCCAGGGGAATTTTGAAATTAACCTTTTAGATACGGGAAATGGTGTGGCTGGCTATGGTTTCTTTAAGGGAAATATGGAGGTTGATTTCACAAGAAATTTGTTAAATGAAAAAGCAATGGAAAGTCCTAAAATCGTATATCTGACCGGATATTTTGGGGGATTTGTGATTAAGTTGATCACATTGGCTATTTTATGGAATATAAAGAATATATTTAAAAGAATCGATGAGGATTATAGTCCGTTTATAAAGCAATGCTGTAAATCTATTTTTTCTATTGGGGTATTGGTCATTGTTTCGGCCGTTGTCAAATCGTTGTTGGTGTCGACGGTCCTCGGCATTGCCGGATATTTTAACGCTTCCAGTGGAGCGGCTTCCGGCTTTTGGTATAGTTTAATTATGGGCGGTATAATTATTTGTTTTTCTTATATTTTTGAATACGGAATGTCGCTTCAGATTGAGTCGGATGAAACGTTGTAAGGGGTGATAAGATGGCTATTATATTGCGATTAGACCGGGTGATGGCCGACCGGAAAATGTCGTTAAAGGAATTATCGGAAAGGGTCGGCGTTGCCAATGTGAATTTATCGAAAATGAAAACCGGAAAGATTAGTGCCATCCGTTTTTCGACCCTGAATGCCATATGTGATGTTTTGGATTGTCAGCCCGGAGATATTCTGGAGTTTCAGCGGGATGAGGATATGGAAAGCGGGGAAAAACTATGAAAAAAGAGGAATTTTATTATCCTTCGGCCGATGGAAAGACGCGTATCCATGGGATGGCCTGGCTGCCGGAGTGTGAACCGGTAGGAGTCATACAGATTGCCCATGGTGTGACGGAATATATCGGGAGGTATGAAGCCTTTGCCGAATATTTTACAGATAGAGGCTTTGGTGTTGCAGGAAATGACCATCTGGGTCATGGCGAATCTGTAGCGGAGGGCGCCGAACCGATGTATTTCGGACCGAAAGGAAGCTGGCACTGGGCCGTAAAAGATATTCGCACATGCAGGCGTCTGATGGGAAAAAGATATCCGAAGCTTCCCTATTGTATGCTTGGTTTTTCCCTTGGCTCTTTTCTTGTAAGGACCTATCTGATTGATTATCCGGGAACGGTAGATGGAGTGATTTTGGCAGGAACGGGACAGATTTCCCATTCGCAGATTGCTTTCGCGAAAATGATTGCAAAGCGAGAAGCGGGAAAAGTCGGGGAAGACCACACAAGTCCGCTGATTAAAAAATTGACCTTTGAAAGTTATAATAAAATGTTTGCGCCGAACCGGACGGATTATGACTGGCTTTGCGCCAGTGAGCAAAGTTTAGATGCTTACATAGCAGATTCGCGCCGGGGAGAAAATTATTCTGCCGGATTGTTCCGGGAATTGCTCAGTGGAATGGATTATTCTGTGAATATGAAAAATATCCGAAAAATGAAAAAGGAAACGCCGATTTACTTTATTTCCGGGGATAAGGACCCGGTGGGCGACTGCGGCAAGGGTGTAAGGCGGGCCTGTCAGGCCTTTCAAAAAGCAGGATGTCGGGATGTTGAACTAAAGTTATATCCGGGACTGCGGCATGATATTTTGCATGAGGATTGTCATGAGAAAATTCAGGAAGATATTTACCAATGGCTGCAAAGATGGGTGAAAGTCGGTGTGAATCGGTGACAATTTTGTCACGAAAGGATTCACGGAAGAGTCATGTTGCTCATTTATACTAGAAGAAAAATAAGGAGGAATGTGACGTGGAAATACTTAGATGTGAAAATTTGACAAAGATATATGGGGAAGGCAACACGGCCATCAAAGCGTTGGATGATGTGTCATTTTCGGTGGAAAAGGGCGAATTTGTTTCCATCGTTGGGCCGTCGGGCAGTGGGAAGTCGACGCTTTTACATGTTCTCGGAGGTGTGGATAAGCCGACGTCAGGGAAGGTGTTTATCAATGGAACGGATATTCATGGATTAAGCGAAGACAAGCTGGCAATTTTTAGGCGGCGCCAGATTGGATTGATTTATCAGTTTTACAATCTTCTGCCGGTATTGAATGTGGATGAAAATATTGTGCTTCCTCATCTGTTAGACGGACGGAAAATGGATAAGGAGCGGCTGGACGATATAGTTGAACGGATGGGCTTAACGGACCGCAGAAATAATCTGCCGAGCCAGTTATCCGGCGGCCAGCAGCAGCGGGTGTCCATCGGGCGGGCCTTATTTAATCATCCGACCATTGTCCTGGCCGATGAACCGACAGGGAATCTGGACCGAAGTACAGGCGCGGAGATTATTCGTCTTCTAAAAGAGTCGAATCGGAGCCAGAAACAGACGCTTTTGCTCATTACCCATGACGAGCGTATTGCCCTCCAGGCGGATCGGATGCTCTGTATTGAAGATGGGAAAATTACCAGAGACGAGCGGATTCGTGTGCTGGGAGGTGGGGCCATATGAAAAATTTTATTGTACATTACGTCACCCGTCAGTATATGAAACAGAACCGCAAACGTACGATGACAGCCTTTTTTGGAATTGTTTTTATGGTTCTTTTGATGACCTGTGTGTTTGTGGGAAAGGATACGGCCATTTCCTATCTGGAAGAGGTGGGAGCGGCCAGAGATGGCAAGTGGCATGCCAGCATTTATGATGTTAATGGGGAGGAACTTTCGAAAATAGAGGCTATGGAACATGTATCCGAGGCGGCTGTTTCCAAAAGTATAGGGATGACTAATTTTGAGTTGTCCAATAATCCTCAGAGACCCTACCTTAATGTCCGGGCCTATTCGGACAAGTGTTTCGATTGGATGAATATTGAACTTTCGGAGGGGCGTTTTCCGACGGCCACAGATGAGATTATACTCAGCGACAGTGTCAGAGAAGATGGTTCTTCGATAAAAATTGGCGACGAAATTTCGGCTGCATATTTTACACGGAGTATCACAGGAATTTCCGAGGGTGTAGAATCAACATTTCCTTTTTACGATATTACGGTCGAATATGGAAAGTCAGTGGAAGTTTCTAAAGATTTCCCTTATTATGGAGAAAATGACAGCTTTCAGGAAAATATAAATTATACGGGAGAAACGCAGAATTACCGGGTTGTTGGATTTATGAAAGTACCCGGTTTCGAGAGTGGGGGAGCGGCCTGCTATGAGGCGCTGACCTGGATCAGTCCGGAAATAGCGGCGGCAAATGGCGGGCAGTTTAATGTTTCTTTAATGTTTGATTTGAAAGATTCGATGACGGCGCCGTCCTGGGAGCTGAGGGAGTTTTCCGAGGAAAAAACCGTTGTATTTAATAATTATGTACTGTCTTTTTCGGGAAATTCCTCGGACTCGACTTTGAATATGATCGTCAATGTGATGACCTTATTTTTCCTTGTCATTATTGTTGTGGCATCGGTGATTCTCATTTATAATTTATTTAATATGTCCTTTGAGGAGAGAAGCCGGTATTTGGGTATGCTCTGTTCAGTTGGAGCTACAGGAAGGCAGAAGCGGAGCAGTGTTTATTTTGAAGCATTTTATTTACTTTTACTTGCATTGCCGACCGGATTTATTCTGGGATTGGCTGTTGTGCAGGGCGGGATGCTGCTGCTTCAGCCTTTTGTTGAAAATATGGCTGGTATCTATGGAAGTATCATCAGTGTGCCGGTGTCACTAAATATTTCTCCGACGGGTGTTGCGGGCGTTGGGGTTGTCAGTGTATGTACCGTGTTTATTTCGGCTTACCTTCCGGCACGGAAAATCAGTAAAATCGGGCCTTTTGAGTGTATTCGGGGCAATGAAAATTTAAAAGCAAAATCTCATCGGATGGATATCCGGCAGATTCGGCAGCGTGGCGCGGAAGGAATGTTAGCCCGGAATTCGCTGCGGGTTCAGCAGAAAAAAACGCGGGGAATTATACGTTCGGCCGTTGTCTTTATGGTCATTCTGATTGTTACGGTTTTTGGCGTTCAAAATATTACCCGAATCGTATCCTACCGCATGACAAATGATGGAGTTATCAATTATGAAATGAAAAGCTGGGATTATATTTTCGGAACGATAGACGGCCATTTTTCCGATTATGAAGCGGTTAAAAAACAGGTTATAGAAGATGAAGGCGTGGATTCTGTATGCGAATGGTATGAAGGTATATTTGTTGGAAATGTTCCAAACGAAGTATTTAGTCGGGAATACCAGGAAGCTCTTCACAAAGTATTCAACCTGTATTATCATAGAGAATTGACCGATGAAGAATTTAAAGAGCATTTTTCAGGCGGAATCCGTATTATCAATGTGCTTGCCGTGGATGACGCGACATTTGAGCAGATTGTAGGGAAAGCCGATGTGGATGAGGAAATCATTACTTCGGCAGAGCATCCGGCCATTGTGGTACAGGATGGAGAGGTCTCCACAGAAAACTGGAGTGTCGGCGCACTTGAAGCAGAAAAATACCAGTTTTATCAGATTGAGCGAATGACGGATTTAGAAAAGGGCGAAATCATTCCGATGGATATTTATTGTCCGGATAATGAGGAGCGGGTAGATTTTCCTTTGGTGGTGGCAGGCTATGCAACGAATGAACAGTTAAAGGATTTTATGTCTTTTCATACGGAGCAAATGTGGGTCATTGTTCAGATGGATACGGGGGATGCTATGAATCAAATTCTTGCATCTGAGAATGAGGAAGAGAGTAATTACAATGCCATGCAGAAGCAGCTTCGTATAAAAATGAATGGGAAGGAAACGGAAATTATTGAGAAGATTAAAAACATGCCGGAGGTTATCAGTGGGAAATATTTCTGCATTCAGGCGAATTATACAAAGACCCTGGCGGATTCACTCAATGCTATGATACGTATTTTGCTGTATTGCTTTGCACTTTTGGTGTCCATGATATGTCTGTTAAGTCTGTTTAACTCTATCCGGGGACGGCTCCTTGGGAGACGCCAGGAATTTGCCATGATGAAATCCATGGGGGCTACAATAAGCCAGATGCGGAAGGTGCTGAATTATGAATGTCAGGCAATAGTGCTTCGAAGTATTTTATGGTCTATAGTGATTGCCACGCCGCTGGTCTTGTTCATTCGGGAGTTTTTAGCAAATGTTTTTGGACATGTCCGGATTCTGTTTCCATGGACCATTTATCTGGCGGCCGCAGTAATGACGGCAGTAATTATTGTGGCATTGACACAGAGCTGCTTTACACGGATGCGTAAAGGCAATATACTGGAAGATATCCGGGAGGAAAGAGGATAAATTTATGAAAGTTTTACTCGTCGAAGATGATGCTATAATTTCAGAAGGTTTACAGTATTCCCTGCGTCAGGAAGGATATGAAGTGGTGACAGCGGCTACTCAGAAGGCGGCATTGGATTTGATTCAGTCAGGCAGCATGTGGGATTTTTGCCTGCTGGATGTGATGCTGCCCGATGGAGACGGATATGTTGTCTGCCGGGAAATTCGGAAAAATAGTCAAGTGCCGATTTTATTTCTCACGGCCTGTGACGATGAGGTTCATACGGTGATGGCTTTGGAGCAGGGAGCCGATGATTATATTACGAAACCCTTCCGTATCCGGGAACTGATGGCGCGGATGAAGGCTATCCTGCGCCGCACGGAGCAGAGCGGCCGGGCAGATACGAGTCTCATTTCCGTCGGAGCCAATCAGGTAAATCTGCAGGCAGGAAAAGTTTATTGTGGAAATGAAGAAATTATTCTTACGGCGATGGAGTATAAGCTTTTGCTTATTTTTCTGAATCACCGGGGACAGACACTGACCCGCCAGCAGATTTTAAATGATATTTGGGACGCGGTGGGTGATTATGTCAATGATAATACTCTTAGTGTTTATATTAAGCGGCTTCGGAAAAAACTGGGAGACCGTCCGGAAGGTCAGCTCATTAAAACAGTGAGAGGTATTGGATATCGAATGGAAAAATAGGGGAGGGTTCAACATATGACGGAGATCATTTTTCCGGCCCTGCTTGACGGGGCCCTTCTCCTGGTGATTGTTATTTTTATTTTTTACCGAAGAAAACGGGAAAAACAACTGGAAGAATTGATTATGTATCTGATGCGGATTCAGGATGGACCAGAGCTGCCGGAATGGAAAAGCTACGGTGAAGGGCAGATTGGTATTTTGCAGAGCGAGATTTATAAATTGGTCATGCTTCTTGATGAAAAATCCAATCAGGCGGTGAAGGAAAAGGAATATCTTTCAAAAATGCTGTCGGATATTTCCCATCAGATAAAAACACTGCTGACTTCGATTACCATTATGGCAGATTTGCTAAAAGAGCCGGATTTACCGGAGGCAAAGAGGATAGAATTTGCCGGACGGATTGACCAGCAGGTCAGCCGAATGACCTGGCTGGTGCGAAATCTTCTGACTTTGTCCCAGTTAGAAGCGGACATGTTGAAGCTGAAAAAGGAAGATGTACCCATCGGCAGCTTGGTTGAAAAGGCCATAGAGCCTTTGGAGCTGATGGCGGATGTTAGGAATGTGGAACTTTGTGTAGAGGTAAATTCAAATATCCATTTGATTTGTGATGAACATTGGACTGTGGAAGCCATTTCCAACATTATAAAAAATTGTCTGGAACATACGCCGGACGGCGGGCAGGTCGTAATCACCGGCGAGCAGAATAATTTTTCAACGAATTTATATATTCGCGACAATGGCGAAGGTATTGAAAAGGAAGAAATTGGCCGTATTTTTGAGCGCTTTTACAAAGGAAAAAATGCGTCGGAAAACAGCGTAGGCATTGGCCTTGCCCTGGCTCGTCAGATTGTAATGCAGCAAAACGGGACGATTGAAGTAAAAAGCGAGCTGGGAAATGGTACAGAATTCCATTTAAAATTTTATTGATTCTAATGAAAAGAGGGAAAGTGTTATGACGAAAGACAAAGTAAAACGTTTGTTTTTAACAGCGATTATTTTGCTGACGGTGGCCCAGGGGTTAAGCTCTTCGGTCTTTTCAAATTACTTTAAAGAAGTATATCAGGTCGATTCGGTGCAAAGGGGATTTTTAGAGATTCCCCGGGAAATGCCGGGCGTTTTATGCGTTGTTGTCATATCACTTCTTGGCAGTATGGGAAATGTTTCCATGGCGTTTATTGCCTATGGGTTGTCCTGCCTTGGTCTGCTTGTTTTGGGATTGCTTTCACCGTCTTACAGCATGATGATGGTCTTTTTGTTTATCTGTTCTCTCGGTGAACATATGATGATGCCGCTGCGGGACAGTATTGCCATTGATTTGTCTCAGGAAGGGAAAACAGGAACCTTTCTGGGAAAGCTGAAAGGACGCATGCTTTTTTCATCGATGATGACGTCGCTGGCTGTGTTTATCGGTTTTCGTGTCGGTCTTTTCTGGTTTGGGGAAGGCGTGATTCCTTCATTTTGCCTGGCTCTGGCCATCACGGCCGTGGGCGCAGGGTTTATCTGGAAACTGAAAAAGGAATGTCCGGAGCTGAATGTGCCGCAGCGTCATAAACAAACTTCGGAAAAGAAAGAAAAATATTCATTTAAGATAAAGTATCTGCCCTATTATGTGGTGACGGCCGTCTATGGCTGTCAGAAACGGGTGCGGATTGTGTTTGGTCCATGGATTATTATTGAGCTGCTGGCAAAGGGCGCGGACACACTGGCGCTGCTCGGCATTGCCGCCCATTTTGCCGGAAGTCTTTTTGCACCATTGATTGGAAGATTTTTGGATAAATATGGAGTGAAAAAGGCGCTTGTGCTGGAAGGCTGCGGCATTGCGGCTATTTTTGTGTTTTCAGGCTGGGTGGCCGGTGGTATCGCAGGCGGAACCTTCGGAACGGTTGGCGCTCCTTTATTTGTGGCCTATCTTGTGTATGTGTTAATTAATATTACCGACCATTTTAGTACGGTACATACATTTTTAATGAAGCAGCTGGCGGACGCCCCGTCGGACGTTATGGAAAATCTGTCCTTTGGACTCAGTGTTGACCATGTGATTGCTGTGGTTTTATCCGGCGTTCTCGGGATTATTTGGCAGGTCTGGGGACCTCAATATGTGTTTTATATAGCGGCGGCCGCATCTCTGGTTCAGGTTTGTGTGGCGGGATGGCTGAAAAGGATTGGAGAGTGATACATCCGATGGTTAGGAAACAAATCGATAATTTTAGTCTTGAGCAGATTTGCCTGTCGGGTCAGTGCTTTCGCATGAAGCGGGAGGATGAAGGTGAAATGGCGGTCAAATACAGCTTGATTGCCGGGGATAAATATCTGGAAATCAGGCAGCGGGGGAGAGAATGTATCTTTGATTGTGACGAAGAAGCCTTTGAAAGTTTCTGGAAGGAATATTTTGATTTGGAAAGGGATTACGGGGAATGTATTGCCCGGATTAACCCAAGAGATAAATACCTGGTGAATGCGGCGGCCTTTGGTTCAGGTATACGGATTCTGAAACAGGATTTATGGGAAATGATTGTCACCTTTTTGATCTCTCAGCAGAATAATATTGTAAGAATTCGCAGGTGTATTCAAAATATCTGTGAGGCTTATGGTGAAGAGAAAACAGATAATCATGGAAGAGTTTATTATGCTTTTCCCAGGCCGGAGGCATTGGCCGGACTGGATGAGGATGCTTTAAAAGCCTGCAATCTTGGTTATCGCAGTAAATATGTAGTTCGGGCAGCCCGAAGCGTTGTTTCCGGAGAAATTGATTTGGAGGCGGTGCGGCAAATGTCCTACAAAAAGGCCAGAGAAGAACTGCTGAAATTGTTTGGTGTGGGTGAGAAGGTGGCGGATTGCATCTGTCTCTTTGCTCTTCATCATCTGCAGGCATTCCCGATGGATACCCACATGATTCAGGCCATGAATGCCCATTATAAAAGGGGATTTCCAAATCGGCGGTATAAGGATGTGCGGGGAATCATGCAGCAATACATATTTTATTTTGAGTTATTGGGAGAAAAATAGTCATTTTATTCAGGGGCAAAGCCGGAAGATGGTTTTGCCCCTGAATTTTGGTCTCTGGTTCTTTTAAAGCATTCGGGAAAATGTCTACAGGTAGCAGCGCAAGTCCTGGCGCAGTGTTTCTTCAATAGATATGAGCCGTTTGCATATATCCTTTGATGTATCATCTGCGGAAGTATATTGGTTTAAATATTTGTAGAGATATTTAATACCCATATCGCATCCGTCGGTCATTAAATCGGCAATGGTGGCGTCACTTTTATCCATGCCCATCTTCATATTGGTTTTCAGCCAGGACATGCCTTTAGCCATGCGCGTCGGTTCCTGGTCTTTACTTCCTGATTTAATAAGCAGGGAATGAATTTCATTGCCCAGTTTTTCGTGGTGGTCTTTTGTTTCGGATAATAATTGTTTTAATTTGGAATCTTCGGTTTTGTCCAGTATTTCATCAATGGAGGACACGGCCATTTTTGTACCGGAGTCACATTCTTTCAATAGGCAGAGTGTATCTTTATTTGTCATAAAAAGACCTCCTTAAAATTTTTGTTATTAGTCTTTGATGATTTTCTGAATAATATTCTTTACTTGACAAAGCGACATGTATGTCGCATAATAGATATATAAAAACGACATTTATGTCGCAAAAAAAGACACAAGTAGTGCAATCTACGAAAGGAGTCAACGGAGAGTCGATGGGCAGTAAAGGTGTACAGACAAAAGAATTTATAAAAAGCAAGGCTAATCGTATATTCGCAGATGAAGGATTTTCAAAAGTGACCATGAAGGATATATGCGGGGCCTGTGGTCTCAGCCGGGGCGGCCTTTACCGGCATTATGGGAGTACGCGGGAAATTTTTGAAGCAATCTTAGACGGTGTTACAGGGGAAGTAAATGATTTTGTCCGGGAAGGGATTCGGGATGGTGTTTCTGCGGTGGAGCTTCTGGATAATTTACTGGAACGGATGCGTCAGGAAGTGCTGGATAAAGAGCATTCATTAAGTTACGCCATTTATGAATATTCCTGTACATGCGAAAATGATTTTATGATGCGGATGAACCGGGAAGCAGAGCAGAAATGGCAGTTGTTGATTGAATATGGTATCCGGCGCGGAGAATTTGCTTCGGTGGATGCTGAAACGATGACAGATATAATTTTATACGTGTATCAGGGCGTCCGAATGTGGAGCCGGGTTATACCGATGGAAGAGAAAACTGTTGATAATATTATTGAAAAGATTCGTAAGGACTTGGTGATAAAAAATGAAGAAATTTGAATTAAGAAAATGGCGGTTGGAGGATGTGCGGGATGTGGCCCATTATGCAAATAATGAGCATATCGCAGCAAATTTGAGGAATGTTTTTCCATATCCTTATACATTGGAAGATGCAAAGGCCTATATCAGTTCCTGCGTAGAAAATAGTGAAGAACGTCAGATTTGCCGGGCCATTATTGTGGATGGTCATGCTGTAGGAAGTATCGGTATTTTCTGCGGTTCGGATGTTTATGAGAAAAGCGGCGAACTGGGTTATTGGCTGGCGGAAGAATACTGGAAACAGGGAATCATGACGGAAGCGGTGAAACAGATTTGCAGGGAGGCTTTTGAGAAATTTGATATTGTGAGGATTTACGCCGAACCCTTTGCTTACAATGCCGGTTCCAGGAAGGTGCTTAAAAAAGCCGGATTTTCCCAGGAAGGTGTTATACGAAAGGGCGTATATAAATGGGGGAAAATACATGATTACTGTATCTATGGGCTGCTCAGGGAATAGCAGAGCGACAGGCAACCGCACAAAAAGTCAGGAAAACAGGTTCTGATTTCGATATACTGAGTTTACGGAAGGAGGGAAAAGTATGGAGTGGGTAAAGGGGCTCCAGCGGGCAATTGATTATATGGAGGAACATTTGGAAGATGAGGTTGATTACGAAGAAATTGCCAGACAGGCCTATTTGTCCAGTTTTCATTTTCAGCGGGTGTTTCATATTATCAGCGGTTATTCCGTCGGAGAATATATCCGCAACCGCAGGCTGACGCTGGCCGGTGTGGAACTATCGACGGAAAACGCGAAGGTCATCGATATTGCGCTGAAATATGGATATAACAGCCCGGAGAGTTTCAGCAGAGCATTTACAAAGTTTCATGGGATTACGCCTACGCAGGCAAAGAATGGAAATGTCAATCTGAAATCCTTTTCCAGAATTTCCGTAAAACTCATATTAGAAGGAGGAACAGCAATGGATTATCGGATTGAGAAACGGGAAGCTTTTCAGGTGATTGCAAAGCGGGCGCGTTATGAGGGCGGCGGTGAAATTGCTTCTAAAAATATTCACAGTACGTGGGAGGCCTGCATTAAAGACGGAACGATTCAGACATTGGCTGGCTATGTAAATCCAGTCAATGTCTTTGGAGGAGCGATTGTAGGGATTACTTTTGCCGATTGTAAAGGAGGAGACTTTGATTATGCCATTGCGGCGGCTTATACGGGCGGACCGGTGGAGGAAGGTTTGACAATCGAAGAAATCCCGGCGAATACATGGGCAATCTTCCCGTGTACAGGAAAGATGCCGGAAGCTTTTACAGATCTCTGGAAAAAGATTTACACCGAATTTTTCCCGGCCAGCAAATATCAGCCGGCGGGCGGTTTGTGTGTTGAAGTCTATCCGAGCGCCGACGTTAGCCGGAGTGACTTTTATTGTGAAATCTGGATTTCTGTGGAAGAAAAATAAAAATCTGGGAGAGAAATAGAAATCTATAAGGGCCTATAATAAGGGCGGCGGTGAAATATCAAACAGGATATGGAGCGCCGTTCTTTTTTTGATATAATCAGCAAAAGGGGAATGATACACTTGCTCTTTGTTCTCGCTTATATATTTATTTGAGGAATTGTGTTATAATTAAGCAAATTGAGTATATTTGGTAATCGACAGGTATATTAATATTAAAACTTTAGAAAGGTAATAAAAATCATGACAAAAGAGGAATTGACCTTAGAGGTCATTGAGCGGCTCAGGAAGGAATATCCGGATGCGGGGTGTACGCTGGATTATGACCAGGCATGGAAGCTTTTGGTGAGTGTCCGGCTGGCGGCCCAATGTACGGATGCCAGGGTCAATGTGGTGGTAGAAGATTTATATGCGAAATACCCGGATATCGATGCATTGGCCGAGGCAGATGTAGAGGATATTGAACGGATTGTTCGTCCGTGCGGGCTTGGTAAAAGTAAGGCAAGAGACATAAGTGCCTGTATGAAAATGCTGAGAGATACTTATGGCGGCAAGATTCCGAAGGATTTTGATGCCATCTTGAAATTGCCGGGTGTTGGTCGGAAAAGCGCCAATCTGATTATGGGCGATGTTTTCGGAGAGCCGGCGATTGTTACGGATACCCATTGTATACGGCTGGTCAACCGAATCGGTCTGGTAGATGGTATCAAAGAACCGAAAAAGGTGGAAATGGCCCTGTGGAAACTGGTTCCGCCGGAAGAGGGCAGTGATTTCTGCCATCGTCTTGTATTCCATGGGCGGGACGTGTGTACGGCCCGGACGAAGCCCTATTGCGATAGGTGCTGCCTGCAGGATATTTGCGGAAAACATGGTGTTGAATAAATAACAAAGAAGTATGGGAAAGGCAGGTGAAGATATGCCGGAACATCAAACAGTTGAATGGAAGGAAAATTGGCACGATGAATATCTAAAATGGATTTGTGGCTATGCAAATGCGTATGGTGGCACTTTGTATATAGGCAAGAATGATAATGGAAGCGTCTTGGGAATTAATAATTCTAAGGAATTATTAGAGCGTTTACCCAATAAAATTACAGATACAATGGGAATTATTGCAGATGTAAACCTTTGTTTTGAAGGTGAATTGGAATATTTAGAGATTGTTGTTGATAAGTATCCATCATTGATTAGCTTTCGTGGAAAGTATTATTATCGGTCAGGGAGTACTATGCGTGAAATTACTGGAAAAGAACTGGAGAGAGCTTTGCTGAAAGTGCAAGGCAGAACCTGGGATGGTGTTCCATTACCTAAAATCGGTGTAGATGATTTAAAACAAGATGCTATAAGATTATTTAAAAAGAAAGCCTTAGAAAGAGGACGATTAACAGAAACGGATATTAAGGTATCGAATGAGATACTAATGGATGATTTGCATTTGTTTGATGACGAAGGTCATTTGCTTAGGGCAGCAATATTAGCCTTTTATGAAGATCCTGAAAAGTGGGTCACTGGAGCGTATATTAAGATTGGATATTTTGGTAATTCAGATTCGGATTTATTGTATCAGGATGAAGTACATGGACCATTGATAGAGCAAGTGGATAAGACGGTGGATTTGGTTTATACAAAATATATGAAGGCGTTGATTGATTATAAGGGAATTCAACGTGTGGAACAGTTTATGTTTCATAAAGAGGCATTTCGAGAAATTTTACTGAATGCGATTGTACACAAAGATTATAGCAGTTGTAATCCTATTCAAATTAGTGTATATGAAGATAAAATGTATATTTGGAATGATGGCACAATGCCTCCAAATCTTGATTCAACAGAAAAATTATTTAGAAAGCATTCTTCAAAGCCATTTAATCCAAAATTGGCGGAGGTATTCTTTAAAAGCGGGATGATTGAAGCTTGGGGACGTGGATTTGATAAGATTCGTGAGGGGTGTAATAAATATGATGGCCCTCTGCCAGAATATGATATTTCTGAATATGGTGTTATGGTGCTGTGCAAGTCATGTGAGAGATATATGGAAATTTTACGTGGAGATGTTCAACCAGATCAAAATGGTCAGGATATGAGCAGGATGATTGTTGAGTTTTGTAAAGAACCAAAATCAATTCAAGAGATTATGAATAATTTTGGTTTTCGAAGTAGGACAAGTTTTAGAAGAAATTATTTGAGTGAAATGCTGGCAGATGGGATGTTGAAGATGACTTTACCAGATAAACCATCCAGCAAGAACCAGAGATACTATTCATAAATAGAAATTCTATTTTTGCTACATCCTGACCAAAATGGTTAGGATGTGGCTAGGATAAATTCACATGAGGAGGACTAAATATGTTAGAAATTGGAACAAAGGCGCCGGCTTTTGAATTGCCGGACCAGAATGGACAGATGCATACATTGGAAGAGTATAGAGGAAAAAAGATAGTGTTATATTTTTATCCGAAGGATAATACGGCCGGATGCACAAAGCAGGCCTGCGGCTTTGGAGAATTGTACCCGCATTTTGAAGAAAAGGGCGCGGTTGTCATCGGTATCAGTAAAGACAGTGTAGCGTCCCATAAGAAATTTGAAGCAAAATACAATCTGCCGTTTACTCTGCTGTCGGATACGGAATTGACAGCGATTCAGGCCTACGATGTGTGGAAAGAGAAAAATATGTACGGCAAAAAAACGATGGGCGTAATGCGGACAACCTATTTAATTGATGAAGAAGGCGTCATTGTTAAAGCCTTCGGAAAGGTTAAGGCGGTGGATAATCCGCAGCAGATGCTGGAGCTTTTGTGAATAACAGTTAATAAAATTGAAAAATAGTTAATCACCGCTCAATTGTGGACAGACCGGGGATTTGGTATGATGAAAGCAGCAGAGGCCAATGCGTAAAAATACGATTGGAGGATTCACGGATGGAAATAGGTGAAGTCATACGAAAATACAGAAAAGAGAAGCATTTAACTCAGGAAGAAATGGCAAATTGTCTGGGAGTGACGGTGCCTGCTGTGAGTAAGTGGGAAAATGGAGTTTCCCATTGTTAAAGATACCACACCAAATATGATGAACCCACGCTTATACACTACCAGCTAT
>ENA-UOJC01002659-UOJC01002659.1-human-gut-metagenome-genome-assembly--contig:-C104-NODE-2659-length-18713-cov-6.245578_pt1 | contig 18713 bp, 17 predicted proteins | sample MGYA00242339_ERZ723886 | MGnify/ENA metagenome assembly ERZ723886 | reverse complement strand
TCGATGAACAGCCGGGCGTACAGCGCCCCCAGCTCCACGAACTTGTCCACATATTCCGGCGCGCCGGTCATGCCCAGGGCGCCAATGACCTCGCCCTTGTAAACGATGGGATAGGTGGCGCCCGGCTCAACATTATCCATGGTGGCCGCCTCCTGGGCGGATACGGCCTTTTTTTGCCCGGTGGCGATCACTTCCGCGGCTGCGCAGTGGAAGGTGCCGATCCGGGATTTATCCCCGGCGGCGATCACCGTCCCGTTTACATCCATGATGTTTACATTCACATGTAAAACCGACATGGTGATGTCCACAATGGATTGGGCGATGGCCGAATTGAGCATGGGCGTCCCTCCTTTAAAGAAGCGAACAGGCAGGCGTATCCACCTGCCTGTCCAAGGGTCGATACAATTACATACCGTATTCTACCGGTATTTTGTCCAGCAGCATGGTCATCAGGGCAGCCCGGATGAGCACGCCGTTGTAGGTTTGCTTGAAGTATGCGCAGCCGGGATAATCGTCTACGCTGGTATCCAGCTCCGCAACCCGGGGCAGGTGATGGAGAACCGCGGCCACCTTGGGGGATTTTTCCAGCATATCCCGGGTGAGGCAATATTTGCCGTTGATGAGCTCGAACTCATCCGCCGGGAACCGCTCCTTCTGAATGCGGCACATATACACCACATCCGCGCCCATGAGGGCGGCTTGCAGGTCTTCGGTCTGGGTATAGGTGCAGCCCCGCTCCTTGACCAGATCCAGGATCCACTGGCTGGTCTCAAAGCCCTTGGGCTGTACAAAGGTGAACTCCACCCCGTAGTTGGACAGGCCCAGGGTCAGGGAATTGGTGGAACGGGTATGCTTCAGGTCGCCGCACATGACCACCTTGAGACCCTCCAGGGTACCGCACTCCCGACGGATGGTGAGCATATCCAGCAGGGTTTGGGTGGGATGCTCGTTGGGGCCGTCGCCCGCGTTGATCACCGGAACCTTGGAGATGCTTGCCGCCCGCTCCGCAGCGCCGGCTTCAAAGTGGCGCAGCGCGATCACATCGCAGTAATTCTCGATGGTGCGAATGGTATCCTCCAGGGTCTCGCCCTTCCAAACAGAGGAGGTCTTCTGGGCATCCGCCATGGAGATGCAGCTGCCGCCCAGCCGGTTCATGGCAGACTCGAAGGAAAGCCGGGTACGGGTAGAAGGCTCATAGAAGAAGGTGCACAGGACCTTGTCCTTCAGGGGCCGCATATCGGACTTGCCCTGGACAATGGGCTCCAGCTTTTCGGCCAGATCCAGGATAAAGTCGATGTCGGACCGGGACAGGTTCTTGATGCCGGTGATAGAGGAGTAGTTGGGTCTCATGGATAATCGATCTCCCTTCAAAACATTTTACAATTATTTTTTGAAGTTGACCAGGATGCTTTCCTGGTTATACTTCTTTGCACCATAGAAGCGCATCAACAGGTAGTAGGACAGGCCGCCGAAGAACATGGCTACCAGGAAGCCCCAGTCCGGGATCAGCAGGCCGGCGATGGTGCCGATCACATAGGCTACGAAGGCCAGGGGGTTCCAGTTCTTGGCATAGGTGTATTCGCCGCCCTCCACATACAGGTCCTTGATATTGAGCTTACGCTTGCGGAGGAAGTAGTAGTCCGCCACCATCATACCGGCCACGCCGCCCAGCATGATACCAACCACCAGGTTGGCGGTAACCACCTTGTCCATCAGGCTCCAGGGCTGCATGAGGAAAGCCAGCACGCCGGCGATGATGCAGCCTTTGGCAAAGGTGATTTTGGGAGCGAACACGGTGGAGAAGATGTTAGCAGGAGGCAGGATGTTGGAAGCGATGTTGGTGCTCCACTGGGCGAACACGGAGAGGAGCAGGATGAGGACCAACAGCCAAACGGGGGCGTCCAGGCTGGCGATGTAAGCGATGGGGTCCCACTGGCCGGAGGTCAGCATGGCCGCGGCGCCGATGAAGGCAAACAGGGTCATCATGGGGATAATGCCCAGGAGCTGGGGCCAAATGGAGCACCAGTTCCGCTTGAGCCAGTTGGGCTCGTCCGCGTTGGACTTCAGGTACCGGGTCAGGTCGGGGATGTTCAAGGCCATGGTGGCCCAGAAGCCGGTCATAGCGGTTACCGCGTAAGCGAAGCTGTAGCGGGTGCCGGTCACTTCGCCAGCGGGGGTGGCCAGGATCTCGCCAGCGGTCATGCCGCTCTTGGCAAGTACGAAGTACAGCAGGTACATGACCACCAGGAACATAAGCGGGGTCACGATGTTTTCAAACTTCTTGATGGCGTCAATGCCCTTTGCGGTGGTGAAGCACTGGACAAAGAGGAACACCACGATGATAGCCATCACATAGCCGTCCGTGCCAGGATAGGAGGGAATCAACTTCACCAGGATCATGTTGATGGCCTCGGCGCCCAGGTAGGTCTGGAAACCAAACCAGAAGCAGGCGGGCAGGGAACGCACCAAAGAGGGGATATAGTTGCCGGTATAACCGAAGATGGCCCGCAGATAAACCGGGAAGGAGATACCATGGGTAATGCCGATATCGCCGGTGAGGGCCAGGGTGATAACCGTAATGAAGTTGCCCAGCATAACCGCAAAGAGGATGGATTTAATGCTCAGGCTGGGGAACATGTTGGCGGCGTTGGTAAAGACGGCCAACAGAATGGACATGCCGATCCACATCAGCATGAACTCGAAGGGGGAGATGTGCCGATCCTTTTTCTCCGTGGGCAACAGCTCGCCGCTCACAAGCCGAGATTTGGGTAGGTTCTTAAGATCCTGCATCAATTTCTCGCTGATCATATTGTTTGCCTAGTTCCTTTCTTCGTTTCCCGATTCACGGATTTTTCAAACAAGCATTAAGATGAGACCAAAACGCGCGTTAGCTGCAAGCCCCGCAGACCAAGCTGATGTCCTGCTCGTAATCCACGGTAGCCTTGGCTACCACTTCCACCGCCCGCTTCATGTTTTCAAAGGACATGGTCGAAAGCTGCTCCGCCTTTTTTGCCACCATTTCCGGGGTATAGGGCACGTGGACGAAGCCGGCCCGGGCGTTCAGCTTATGCTTGGCGATGTAGTTGAGTGCGCTGTACATCACCATGTTGCAGCAGAAGTTGCCCGCCGTGTTGGAAACCTGGGCGGGGAGCCCGGCTTCCCTTAGCTCGCTGACGCAAGCCCGAATGGGCAAGGTGCTCAGATAGGCTACGGGCCCATCTGGATCCAGGGTTTCGTTCAGGGCCAAATAGCCCTCGTTGTCCCGAATGGGGAAATCCGCCACGTTTACAGCCACCCGTTCTACGCATACGCCGGGCCGGTTGTCCGCAAGGCCCACGCCGATCACGATAGAGGGGTTCCATTGCTCAATGGCAGCTTCCACAGCGGGGATACATTGCCGCCTGCTCACAGGGAAGCTGGCGCTGCGGAACACGTAATCTTTGTATACGGTGCCGTTGAGCAGCTTCGCAAGCTCGTAGGTGGGGTTCGTCGGATCTCCGCCAAAAGGCGCAGAACCGATCAGCAGTATAACTTTTTTGTTTTCTTCCACCTTATGCCCTCCTTAAATTTGCGCATTGAAAGGCTTTTGTTTGGGTCGTGGCCACAGGTTTTCTCGAGATATGCATATCCTTTTTCTGTATTATAGTTAAAATAAATTAGCAAAACAATTGTTCAGCTGCACATCAAACGCTTCTGTAGCCATGGTATAGCATTCCCCTAAATGGGCGTATCTAAAGATTTTGAATATGGAATTTGCAGGGAATGAATCATTCAACCCATGGAGAACGGTTAAAAATGAAGGCTACAATGTTTCTGCGCAAAGCCTGCCCCCGTTGGGCGCGCCGTGGGCTGGAAGGGCGCAGGGGCGCCAAGGGACATGTGCATATGCACAATTGCGTCTTTAAAAAACATAGCGAAAATAAAAAATCCGCAGCCAGGATAAGGGCTGCGGATAGGCTGCAAATGGCCGTCTCCCCGGCCGGCAAGACGTGTAAGCGCCTTTGCGCGCGGGGCTCAATCCCCGTACATAAGCTTGCGGATTCGCTGGCCGCCGGGAATGTAGGCCAGCTCCTCCCGGGAGAAGAAGCGGAAGTATATGGCCATGACCCCATAGGCGAACACCCCCACAGCCACGGCGGCCAGGGTGGGCAGGACCTGGTGTTCCATTTCTTGCATAAAGCTGTAGATCATAAACACCACAAAGCCCATGACCCCGCTGGAAAGCACGGGCTTAAGCAGGACGTCCACCAGGCCCAAGCGGAGCTTGGCCCTGCGGATCACGTAGATGGTATCCGCAATGCCGGCAAAGGCGTAGCAGACCACCGTAGATACGGCGGCGCCCTGGATGTTGATCTGGGGGATGTTCATCAGGGCCAACAGGGAGGCCACCTTCAGCACGAAGCCGATAAACAGGTTGAATACCGGCACATTGGGCTTGCCCATGCCCTGGATGACGCCGGTCATGGACTGGACCAAGGAAAGGAAGATCACCCCGATGGAGGAGGTGTGCATCAGGTCCACCGCCAAGGTCAGCTCCCCTTCCGTCAGGTTGGGATATAGCATGGAGAGGATGGGGGAGGCCAGCACGAATAGGCCCACCGCGCAGGGCAGGCCGATGATCAGGGCCAGCTTTAGCCCCAGCCGGGCGGTATCCTGTACGCCGGCATGGTCCCGTTTGGCGCTAAAGGCGGAAATGGCGGGCACCAGGCTCATGGCCAGGGCCATGGTGAGCACCCCAGGCATATTGGTGAGGGTAGCCACATTGGTGCGCATGAGGGAGAAGGCGGTTTGGGCGGTCTCCTTGGCATAGCCCAGTTTCAGCAGGATGCGGATGATCAGGGCGCTATCCACCACGCTGGCCAAAGGGCTGATGGAAGCGCCAATGGTGATGGGGAGGGCAATGGCCATAAGGCGGGCCGCCACCGGCTCCGCTTCCCGGCGCACGCTGCGTTCCAACCTGGCCCGGATCTTCGGCCATCTGCGCCGGTAGGAAAGCATAACGTAAATGAGGGCCAGCAGCTCGCTGACGGTGACGCCGATCAGAGCGCCCATGGCGGCATACTCCGGACCTGCATCCAGCAGCATAAAGGCCAAGGTCAGGCCCACCGCCAGTTTCCCCACCTGTTCCACCACCTGGGAGATGGCAGTGGGGACCATTTGCTGCATTCCCTGCATATAGCCCCGGTAGGCGCACATGAGGGCTACAAAAAACAGGGCCGGAGCCAGGGCCTTGAAGCAATAAGCAGCCTCAGGCAGCATGTGGAGCCGGGCGATGTAGTCCGAGCCGAAGAACATCAGGATGGAGGTTAAAAGCCCGATGCAGCATAGGATCTGCATGGCGGTGGTAAACACCCGGTGGGCGCCTCGGTAATCCCCCAGGGTGACCCGTTCGGACACCATCTTGGAAATGGCCGTAGGCAGGCCGCTGGAGGAAATCACCAGCAACCAGGAATAATAAGGATAAGCGGTATCATAATAGCTGGTGCCGATCAGGCCGATGGTGTTGGCTAGGGGGATGCGGAACGCCGCCCCGATCACCTTCACGATCAGCCCGGCGATCCCCAGGATCGCCGCACCCTGCACGAAAGAGACTTTCTTTTTTTCCATTTCCTCTCCTGTTTCTGGCGTAAGGCGCAGCCGCGGCCTTACGCAGGCATGATCTCCTGGACGGACGTTCGCTTGGCCGGCCTGGGTCAAGGGCCGGCTCTACCGTCTAGGCTAACCTACATTATAACAGATTTATTCCAAAATGGGGAAATTGATTCCTTCCTAGGCCCTGCCCCTCTCAGCCGGGGGATTATATATGCGGCTGCCTATTCAAAAAATACAGGGACTATGGTATAATATACATAATCGGAGAATTATAGACAAAATTCCCAGGGAGGTAGCAAGCGATGGCAACAAAGGTATGGGCCCATAGAGGCGCCAGTGCTTATGCACCCGAAAACACTATCCCCGCCTTTCGGCTGGCGATGGAGCAGGGAGCGGACGGCATCGAATTGGATGTGCAGCTTTCAAAGGACGGCAAGCTGGTGGTGATCCACGACGAGTGGGTGGACCGGACCAGCAACGGCAAGGGCCGGGTGGTGGATATGACTTGCCAGGAACTGAAAAAGCTGGACTTTTCTTGTGGCATGGAAGCATACGCCTTCGCCCGAATCCCTACCCTGCGGGAGGTCTATGGAATGTTGCGCAATAGCAACATGACCGTTAACGTGGAGATCAAATATGGGGAAGTCCAATATCCTGGCATTTGGGATAAGCTGATCCAGCTGGAGCGGGAAATGGATATGCAGGGGAGAGTGATGTATTCTTCCTTCAACCATTACGTTCTGCGCAAGATCCGGGAGCTGGACCCAGATGCGGAGATCGGCCTATTATACGACAACGCCATGGTTGACCCCTGGGTGTACGCAGCCTATATGAAGGCCGATGCGATCCATCCGGATTACCGGGTGGCCCTTGGTTGCCCCGGGTTGATCCATGGCTGCCGGGAAGCGGGCATCGCCATCAACGCCTGGACGGTAAACGAGCCGGACGCAGCCCAATTATTGGCCCAGGCCAACGTAAACGCAATTATCACCAACCGGCCAGATGAGGTATTGCGCGCCATCGGCCGTTAAGGAGAAACGGAGTCCATGGAGGAAAAGAAACGGGAAGAATTGAGCTTGCCCAGCTACATGCAGCGAAAAAGCAACCGCAAGCCCTTGACGCCTTCCTATGTGCAAAGTCAATCGCAGGCCCGTAAGCCTGGCGCCGGACAGCGGCCCCAGGCTATAAAACGCGCGCCGCAAAAATCCAATCCAGCCGGGTCCGGCCAAGGCGGCAAGCGGCCCCCTCAAGGGACAGCCTCCATCGCCGCCAAAACAAACCCAACAGGGCCAAAGGGTACCACCCACCCCCCCAAGGCCAAATCCACACCCAAACCCACACAGCCCCTAAAGACGGCCCAAGGAAATCATAAAAGCCCCCCGCCTCAAAAAACCACAGGCAGCGCCCGCAGCGCCTCCGCCACAAAGGCCCGGGAACCCATGGGAGAAAACCGCCGGCGTAAGATACAGCCTGTCAATGGGCAAAATCTGGATATGGCAGCCCTGCGGGCAGCCAATGCAGCCCGCAAAACCAACCAGCCTGCCCGAAAGAAACGGGTGACTGCCATTAAGCCTGGTAGACTTGCTCTGGCCTTGCTGCTGCTGATCGCAGCCGTTGGCGGGATCTGGCACTTCCTTCTGCAAGATTCTGGGGCGGCGGTCAATGGACCGGTGGACGCCATCGGCGAAACGGATCGCATCCCGGATGGGGTGTCCGTCCTAGGCATCGATGTGGGAGGCCAGACCCGATCTAGCGCCCGGGAATTGATCGTTAAAACCGCGGATTCCCTGTTGGCTGGCGCGGCAATCACCCTACAGCTGGATGGGACGAGCTATGAGATCAAAGGGGCGGATTTGGGCCTTTCCTACGATATAGAAGCGGTGTTGGATGCAGCCGTGCAATATACAGAACCTGAAGAGGAACCCGATGTGGTGGTGGATGTGACCAATACGGCCCCTGCGAGCCAGCCTGGAGCCTTTGATCAGATCTTCACCTGGGATGAAGCCGCCTTGCGCCGGGCATTGGAAAACATCGCTGCCCAATTCGATGTGGAACCGGTAGACGCCATCGGCGAACCGGTGCTGCATGAGGACCATACGGTGAGCTTTACGCACCAGGACGGTAAAACTGGCCGGGCTGTAGATGTGGACGCCACCCTTGCCAAAATCACGGAAACCTTCCAGCGGGGCATTTATACCGCCCAGCTAGATGGGGAATGGAATACCGTACAGCCTGCGGTCACAGCCGCTATGCTTTCCCAGCAGATCGCCTTGCGGGGTAGCTATACGACCCGCTATGCCACCATCGGTAAAACCAGCGAAGAGACCCCCACCATTGAAAACCGGGTGTTCAACATCCAAAAGGCTGCGGGGATCATCAATGGTTGCATGATCGCCCCAGGGGAAAGCTGGAGCTTTAACGATTTCGTGGGAGAACGCTCCCTGGAAAACGGCTGGAAGGAGGCCAATGGCATCGCCAACGGTAAGGAATATGTGCTTCAAGCCGGCGGCGGCATCTGCCAGGTATCCACCACCCTGTATAACGCCCTGCTTCAGGCGGACGTTACCGTTACCAACCGAAGGGCCCACAGCATTCCCTCCGATTATGTGGATCATGGCCTGGACGCTACGGTGGACTATGCCATGGACCTGGATCTGGAATTCATAAACGATACCGGGGCGCCTATTTACCTTTTCGCCTATTGCGAGAGCGTGGAGGGAAGGCACAGGGAAGACATTACGTTCCTAGTCTATGGCAAGCCCTTGGAAAACGGCGTCTCCTATAAGACCCGCAGTGAGACCATAGAGACCATCCCCCGGAACAACGTACATTATACCGACGACTATACCATCCCCAGGGGCTATAAGGTGGTAACCATCGAAGCCCGGCCAGGATATGTGGCGGAGGTGTATCTGGATAAATATGTGGGAGACGGCTTGGTGAGCAGCGAATACCTATATACCGACCGGTATGAAGGCAATGACGAGGAAGCCCTGCGGGGCGCCGCAAGTCCCAAATATTACGAGCCGCCTGCCAACGCCGTGCCCATCGACGATTAATGGGGCCTATTATAAAATAGGAAACATCTGCGTTACAGTATCCCGCCGCACCCGTGGGTGCGGCGGGATTTTTGCGGGAGAAGCGCCGCTAGCCCCAGGATGCCATAGCCCGTTTGAAAGGCCGAATCGGTTGAAGGATGCCCAGGGGCAGGGGGGGCGGCGACTACATATCCGCGTAGGCTTCCAGATTGCCTTGGCGCTGGGGCCGGTTATCCCCGTGGCGGGTGAAGAGCATGGTAAGGAAGGAAAGGGCCACGCACAAAGCGGCATAGGGGAAGAGGGTGAAGTATCCCACGTGCTCCAGCAGCGCGCCGCTTACGATAGGGGTAACGATCTGGGCGGCCATGGAGAAGGTGTAATAGTAGCCGGTGTATTTGCCCACGGAGCCCAGGCGGCTGATCTCCACCACCATAGGGTAGCTGTTCACGTTGATAGCGGCCCAGGAAAAGCCTACTAAGGCAAAGATGCCATAGAGGGCAGGGGAAAAGTCCGAGGCCACGATGGCGCCGGCGGCAAAGCAGAGGGCCAGGATCGCCACCCCCATGAGCACGGTTTTTTTCCGGCCGATGCGGCTGGCCAGGATGCCAATGGGGATGTAGGAGATCACAGCGCCCGCGGTGGCGATGAGCAGGCAGGTGCTGGCCTGGCTCACCCCATAGCCCCAAACGGTTTGGGCGTATTTGGTAAAGGCGGTGGTAACCGCGTTGTAGCCCATATACCAAAGGGCCACGGAGCAAAGGATCAGGTATAGGCTCCGGCGCACCGGGGGCGGTAGAGCAGCCTGGCCGGTGGCAGCTTGCGGCGTAGGTTCTTCCAAGTCTGTTGGGGGTATGCCGGTTTCCTTTACGGTAAGGCGCAGGATCAGCACGGATAGGGCCATGATGCCGGCCACCGCCAGGAATAGGGGCATATAGTTGGGCAGCCCAGTAGCAGGCTCCTTTACCAGGAGCTTGATGGCTAGGATGGTATATACCCCCCCTAGGGCGCCCATGAGATTGATGACCGCATTGGCCTTGGAGCGCAGGGGCTTGGGGGTCAGGTCCGGCATCAGGGCCACGGCGGGGGAACGGTAGGTGCCCATGGCGATGAGCAGCAGCCCCAATACCACCATGAACATGGGGAGGGAACCAGGACGGTCAAAGAGGGGGAGGAGCGCGCATAGCGCCACGGCGCCAATGGTTCCGCCTACAATGAAAGGCATCCGCCGGCCCACCCGGTCGCTGAGGGCGCCGAACAGAGGAAGCATGAATAGGGCCAGGATGTTATCCAGGGACATGACAAAGCCGGATATGGTATCCCCCAGGCCAAAGGTGTTTTTCAGGATAAGGGGGATAATGTTGTCGTACATTTGCCAGAACGCCAGAATGGAAAAGAAGGCCAACCCTACAAAAATGGTTCGCCTATAGTTGAGCCGCATAGCCGACCTCCCGAAAATATGGTATACTGGTAATAAATAAAAGCCTAATGGTTATAGATCCAGTATACTGGCAAATCCCATATATTGCAAGGAGGCACCATATCCATGTCTCGAATCCTACTGATCGCCACCGGTGGTACCATTGCCAGCGTCCCTTCGCCGGATGGACTGGCGCCGGCTTTGTCCGGCCAACAGCTGTTATCTTGTCTGCCCAGCCTGGCTTGCCAGGTGGATTGCATCGACCTATTTAACATGGATAGCTCCAACATCCAGCCGGAAGAATGGCAAAAGATGGCCAAAACCGTGTTGCTGCATATGGGGGATTACGACGGGGTAGTGATCACCCATGGCACGGATACCATGGCCTATACCGCCTCCATGCTGACCTTTTTGTTGCAAAATCCCCCTTTGCCTGTGGTGCTCACCGGTTCCCAGTGGCCTATGGTCCGGCCAGATAGCGATGGAAGGGCCAATCTGGCCCATGCCATCCTGGCGGCCAGGCGGCTGGCGGGCGGGGTGTATATTTGCTTTGGCAGCGCGGTGATGCGGGGGTGCCGGGCGGTCAAGACCCGCACCACCTCTCTGAACGCCTTTGAATCCATCAACGCTCCCTATGTGGGCACGGTGGTGGACGGCTGCTTCATCGATCTGACCTTGCAGCAACCGGACCCAGAAAAGCATTTCCGCTATTATTCCAACATTGAACCCAACGTAGCCTTGGTGAAGCTGATCCCCGGCACCACAGCCAAGCAGCTGTCCATGCTGTCCGCCTGCGATGTAAAAGGGGTAGTGGTGGAAGCCTTTGGGCTAGGGGGGGTATCCAACTTCCGGCGCGACCATGCGGAAGCCCTTCGGGGGCTGATGAAGCAGGGCATCCCGGTGGTGCTCACCTCCCAATGCCTATATGAGGCCAGCACGCCGGATCTATATGAGGTCAGCCGCCCGCTTCGGGAAGCAGGGGTGATTTCCGCTGGGGACATGACCACCGAGGCCGCGGTCACCAAATTGATGTGGGCCCTGGCCCAGGCTAAGGACGTGGAGGCTATCCGGGACTTGATGCTTCAAAATATTTGCGGCGAAATCACCCAGTAGCCCTTGGGCTCGCACTAAAACAAATTATAGATGCTCAGGGTTTCGGCTGCGTCCATCTGGGCGATCAGCTGGATGATGGTCTGCAATTCTGTAAGTAGGTTGCCCGCCTCGTCCATGACCGCCAGATTCCTGGCGTTGAACAGGGCGGCCTTTAGGGCATAAACATCCTCGTGGTTTAAAAACAATTTTAGGTTTTCCTCCGCATGAAGGAATTGCTGGCAAAGCGCGTCCAATACCGGGATCGCAGCTTGCACATCATCGCCCAGGACCAAGTCCTGGGCTTTTTGCGCTCCTGCGTCCAGCTCTCGGGTCAGGGAAAACAAATACCTTGGGGGCACGATCAGGATAAAGAGCAACAGGAAAAGGGCCAACAGGGCGACCCCGTGGCTCACCAAGGGGAACTTGGATCTTCTGGTCTTGGCTGTCCATCCTTTACGTTTACAGAAAACACCCCGGCGCCGTATTTTGCCTTGCATTGTAGGTGCAGGGTATCCCCCATGAGAAACGCGTAAAATACCTGATCCGGCCGGGCGGCGCCGGTCCTGGCCAGCTGGGCCTGGAGCCAGGGTAGATCGTGGCCGGCTTCCCCCAGTACGTCTTGGCGTACTTTGCCGTCCTGGATCAGCATGAAGGGCGGACGGTCGTCCGGCGGCGGCAGGGACATGGCGCCATAACTGGGGGTTTGGCTGATACCCTTGCGCAAAATGGAAAGCTCCCCGTTGGTCTCCAATACCGCATAGGCTACCTCCGTTATGTCAAATACCCCGTCGTTGCGCAGCTGCTCCATCAGGTCATTTAAGGAGTAGCGGGCGTCCCGAAGCGCCTGCTCATTTACCACGCCCCGGGCAATCAAAAGCAGCGGCGTCCCGCAAAGGATGTGTCGGAACCCTTGGCTTTTCAACGAAAGAAAGGATACCCCCATCTGCACCAGGAACAGGGCTAAAATGGGCAGGATCCCATACAGCAGCGGGATAGAGGCGTCGGCAGCGGGCTCGCTGGCCAATTCCGCCAGCAATAGGGTGACGATCAGGTCAAAGGGCTGTAGGTCTCGCAGCTGCCGCTTACCCGTCATGCGGATCACCACAAACACCAACAAATATAAAATGATGGAACGAATAAATAGGTTGATCATGGCCCTAGTATGCCCTGCAAGGAAAAGCCCCATTCCACAGGAAACGCCTTGCAACATACAAAAGCCCCCGGCTCCACACGCCCTTTTGGCCGCAGCATCCCCGCCGCGCAGCCCCTCCGACAAACCTGGCGATAGGGGCGGCGCAGCAAGCATCCCATTTCCCACGGCAGCAAAGGCAAAGCGCTGCCTTTCGCAAAAAAGAAGAAGGGGAAAAAGGCCTGCGTAAGCCCAAACGACATGCGCCTCCCGCCTTGTCCAAGGGCCTATAACCGCCGTCCAAGCCCAATCGACGATATGGGATGGGACATGTACGGGAACCATGCCTTCGCTTTATGGCAACCGCCTGGGATCAAGGAGCAACACAGGGACAAGCAGGGACAGGGACCGCTACTTCGCCTGGACGACATTCCCCGGAACCAGCCGATAACCCAGGCCAAGCGGGGACGGAAGCCGCAGCTTTGCCCTGCTTGAGGCCCTTTCTCGGGCCAAGGCCCGGCCCCAGCCGGGAACCCAGAGGCCAATGGAGACGCAAACCGGGCCCCGGCTTATGCTGGCATTTTGACCGAGAGGGCCGCCGGGCCACCGCCCGGGAAAAGGTGGTAGCGGCAGGCGAGCCGAGCGTGCCTTTTCCTGGAAGAGGAAGGGCAGCAGAATGGGCGCGCTCCGGCTTTTTGTAAAAAAAGTCGGAGCAAGCGATATGTCGCTTGCTCCGACGTGGAGCGGGTAATGGGACTCGAACCCACTATCTCAGCTTGGAAGGCTAATGTGTTACCATTACACTATACCCGCTTAGGAACGATAGAAAAAAGGAAGGGGAAAGACCGCTTACCGGAGGAATGATGGTGCGGGTGAAGAGACTCGAACTCATACACCTTGCGGTACTGGAACCTAAATCCAGCGCGTCTGCCAATTCCGCCACACCCGCGCAGACTCCATCCTAAAAGGGAAGTGGTGACCCGTCGGAGATTCGAACTCCGGACACCTTGATTAAAAGTCAAGTGCTCTACCAACTGAGCTAACGGGTCACGGTACCTGTATGGACGAAAACCGCCGCGTACAGGCCGGTTGGCTGGGGTGGCAGGATTCGAACCTACGGATGCGGGAGTCAAAGTCCCGTGCCTTACCGCTTGGCGACACCCCAACGGGTTGATGCCAATCAAGCATTTTTAGAGCCGTGCATGGCGCTGAAGCCATGCACGACGTCAATGGGGTGGGTAGTGGGACTCGAACCCACGACCTCCAGAGCCACAATCTGGCATTCTAACCAGGCTGAACTATACCCACCATATGAGGACCGGCCGGGAAATGGCACGCCCGCAGGGATTCGAACCCTGGACCTACGGCTTAGAAGGCCGTTGCTCTATCCAGCTGAGCTACAGGCGCATAGGCCGCTCACGTTCCCTGGCATGGAAAACCCCTTGCCGACAATTAAGTATTTTATCAGATGACCCATGTTGTGTCAACACTTGCGTGGGCTCTATTTTCAATATTTAGGCGGCGGTGGGGAGGGGGGGAAAACAATGGGCAAAAACAGGGGACCGCACACAACCTGCCGGCTGCGAATAGGCTATATGGGGGGAGGTATCCCCCTCTATACAATAACCAATAGGAGGCGCTTATGCAAAAAAGCATACGGATTATGGCCCTTTGCCTTGCGGCAGTCTTGGGTATGGGACTGGGAATTCTAGGGCAGTCCCGGGCAGAAGCCGCAGAGCCCGTTTATGCTGGGATCGACATTAGCCGATACCAGGGAACGGTGGATTTTGACCGCGTGGCTGCGGATGGGATCGACATCGTATATATGCGGGCAGGGGAAGGGAATGACTATATCGACCCGGAATATGAACGCAACTATCAGCAGGCCCGGGAAGCGGGCCTGAAAAGCGGCGCGTATTTATACGTGACCGCCACCACGGTGGATAAGGGCAGGGAACAGGCCAAGTTTTTTGCCAGCCTGCTCCAGGGCAAGGAATTTGCCTGCCGGCCGGTAATGGATTTTGAAAACCTGCGGGGATTGAACCGGCAGACGGCCAATGACATTGCCTTGGCGTTTCTTCAGACCTTGGAGGAGGAAACCGGGGTAACTCCGGCCATCTATACCGGCGCCTATAAGGTGGAAGCGGTATGGGATGCGGACCTGGCAGCCTATCCCCTTTGGATCGCGGAGTATGGGGCGGAGGAGCCTAAGACCACCGGCGCGTGGAAGGAATGGTCGGGCTTTCAATACACCGATAAAGGGCAGGTGGATGGAATAGATGGGGATGTGGATCTGGACCGGTTCCGGCCGGGCATCCTGCTTAACGGCGGCGAACCCACCCCCGAACCTACGGCCAGCCCTAAGCCCTCCATCACCCCTAAGCCCACCGCCACCCCCAAACCCACCGCTACGCCGGGACAATGCCCCACTACCATCCCTTATATCGTGCAGCGGGGCGACACCCTTTCCCGGATCGCCGATAGCCTGGAGACCACGGTGGCGGAGCTAGCGGCCCTGAACCACTTGAAAAATCCAGACCGGATCTATGTGGGACAGCGGCTGCTGATCCCCATCGGCTGATGGGGTAGGCCCCGGGAAGCCTGGGCCTAGGGAAACGACATTCCGAAGAAAATATTATAATAAAGAAACGGAGCATGGTTTTTGCTCCGTTTTTGGGGTTACAAAAACGCCTTTCCCAAGGACCCTGGCAGCAGGGGGCAGGCTTGTGGCGCCGGGGGCTAAATGATATACTCGTGGAGCTCCTCCACCACCAGGGTGTTGGGAAAATAGGCTTTGGCTTCGGATAGGATAGCCTGATCCCGGGGTTCGCCGCCCCATATGTGGGTGCAAAGCAGCTGTTCCGCCCCGCATAGGCTGGCCAGCCTGCCCGCTTCTCCGGCGGTAAGATGGGGGGCTACGTCCGTGGTTTTTTCCCCGTTGAGGAACCCTGTGTCCGCCAGGATCACGTGGGCGCCCTTTGCCAGATCCACCAGGCCGGAAAAATACCCTGTATCCCCGGTATAAAAGAGGCGGCGGCCGCGGTGCTCCACGCTGAAGCAATAGGTGGGGACCGGATGCATCACCCGGTGAAGCAGGATGGAAAGATCCCCAAAGCGGATCCGCAGCCCGTCCCGGGCAGGGACCATGTCAAATACCCCACTGCCCGCCAGCTGCCGAAATTCCGCTTCAGGCTCATCCGGCGCCACCACGCTCAAGGGCATGGGCACCGGCCGGCCGTGGGCGGAAAGCTGTTGCAGGGCATAGCGCAGCACCAGCATGTCCGACATATGATCGCTGTGCAGGTGGGATACTAGCATGGCGGTCAGGTTCAGGTCCGGCAGGTAGCGAAGGAGGTTGCGTAGGCTGCCGCTGCCCATTTCCAGGCCCAGGGAGATATCCCCGCTTTGCAGCAGGTAGCCGGAACAAGCGCCGCCTGGCGCGGGAAAGGGGCCGTAACGGCCCAGTACGGTGAGCTTCATAAAGGATTCCCCGTTTCTTTTCGTAGTGGTCGTGGGTGGCAGCCTGGCGGCCCACTCCGGCCTGGATAACAGCCGGGGGAGGAATACAGGCGCCTTTCCAACAGTATACCACAGCCAGCGGAAAAATATGGGGGCAAAAGCCGGAAAAAATACCAAAGGGCTTGAAAAAAAGGCGGATTTTCAGCGGGTTTCGGTTGACATTGGACAGGCGGGTATGATAGAATAGCCCGGTGAGCCGCTCCATGACGGCTTGGTAAGCGCGGCCAAATATGGCCGACGCCGCACATGGGCGAGACTGGAAAGAGGAGGTAACAAACCATGTATGCAATCATCCGTACGGGTGGCAAACAGTACAAGGTAGCCGCTGGCGACGAGGTCCTCGTGGAAAAGCTGGATGCCGAAGTAGGCGCTGAGGTCGCCTTTGAGGTACTGATGCTTTGCGGGGATGAAGTCGTGATCGGCAAGCCTGTGGTGGAAGGCGTTAGCGCCAAGGGCAAGGTCGTCGAGCAGGGCAAGGGCAAAAAGGTCGTGGTGTTCCACTACAAGCCCAAGAAGAACATCCGCAAAAAGCAGGGCCATCGGCAGCCCTATACCAAGGTCGTTATCGAGAGCATCGGCTAATGACCACGATCACGCTTTTTTCCAAGGCTGGCGGGTTGGTGGGCTTCCAAGCCCAGGGCCACAGCGGGTATGAGGCGGCTGGCAACGATATCGTATGCAGCGCCATCTCCGCCCTGACCACCGCAGCCGCCAATGGGATCACCCAAGTGTTGGGCTTGTCCGCCGCTGTGGAGGCGGAGGACGGCAGGCTGTATGTGATGCTGGAAAAGCATGTGTCAGGCCGCGACCTGGAAAATGCGCGGATCATCCTGGATACCATGGCATTGGGGCTAGGCTCCATTGCCGAAACCTATGGGGATTTTATCAAGATTATCGAAAGGAAGGTGTAGCACCATGTTGAAGATGAACCTTCAGCTCTTCGCGCATAAAAAGGGCGGCGGCTCCTCCAAGAATGGCCGCGACAGCAACTCCAAGCGTCTTGGGCCCAAGCGTGCGGACGGTCAGTTCGTGCTGGCAGGCAACATCCTGGTCCGGCAGCGTGGCACCCATATCCATCCCGGCGTCAACGTGGGCATTGGCAAGGACGATACCCTGTTCGCCAAGGTAGACGGCGTTGTGCGGTTTGAAACCAAGCATTTGGGTCGCAAGCAGGTCAGCGTTTATGAGCAGGCCGCTGTAAACGAATAACATCTGCATAATTGCAGAAATAAGCCGTCCCCCCAGGGGACGGCTTTTTCCTATGGAAAAAACCGCCGTTCAAGGGAAGGCGCCATAGGGACCCGTGGAATCCGCCCTGGCGGTGCTGGCCGGCCAGGGGCGTGCCTTGCGCTGGAACGGCCGGAACAGAAATTGACGCTGCGCCTAAGGGTTTTTAAAAAGAGCTGAACCACAGACAACCCCAGGGATTTCTTTACATGCTTTTGGCCGGGATTTTGGAAAAAATAGAATGCCCCTATTGAGCTTTTTGGTGGATATTGGTATAATAAGAACGTACTCATCTTACCCACGCTCCTTTCCTGTGGCCGCAGGCAAGGAGCGCACTTGTCTCAAAAAAGAAAGGAGTTCGTTATGGAAAAGTTCTTTAAGCTCAAAGAACACAACACCACTGTCCGGACAGAAGTGATCGCGGGCCTGACTACCTTCTTCGCTATGGCCTACATCATCTTCGTGAACCCTGACCTCCTCTCCCAAACCGGCATGGACCAGACCTCTGTTATGATGGCCACCTGCCTTTCCGCTGCCGTGGGCACGCTGTTGACCGCCCTGATGGCAAACGTCCCCTTTGCGCAGGCCCCTGGCATGGGCTTGAACGCCTTCTTTACCTTTAGCGTATGCTTCGGCATGGGCTATACCTGGCAAAACGCCTTGGCCATCGTGCTGATCTCCGGCGCCCTGTTCTTCTTGGTGGCGGTTTCTCCCCTGCGGAACAAGATCATCGATGCCATCCCCGCCCCCATCAAGCATGCCATCAGCGCCGGTATCGGCCTGTTTATCGCATTCATCGGCCTTCTGAATGCGGGCATCGTGGTGTGCACCTCTTCCAATGTGACGGACCTTGCCCCCATGGCTGGCAACAACGCCGCCGTCGTGGCCCTGATCGGCCTTTTGATTACCGCCGTGCTCATGGCCTATAAGGTCAAGGGCGCCATCTTTATCGGCATCATCGCCACCACCATCGTGGGCATCCCCTTTGGCGTAACTACCTTCCCGGAAAGCATCGTGTTCCATGGCTTCGGCGCCCTGGCCCCCACCTTTGGCGCCGTGTTCACCGATGGCTTCAACGGCTTGATGCAGTTTGGCCTTTTGCCCCTGCTCACTGCCATCATCACCTTCGCCATCTGCGACTGCTTCGATACGGTGGGTACCCTCATCGGTACCGCCAGCAATGCAGGCATGCTGGATAAGGATGGCAAGCTGCCCAAGGGCGACAAGGCCCTGATCGCCGACGCCATCGCCACCATGGCGGGCACCGTGCTGGGCACCTCCACGGTCACCACCTTTGTGGAGAGCTCCACCGGCATCAGCGAGGGCGGCCGTACCGGCCTGACCTCCGTGGTGGTTGCCATCCTGTTTGCCCTGGCGGCCTTCTTCTTCGCCCCCATCGCCCTCATCATCCCCAGCGCGGCCACGGCCCCCGCCTTGTTGATCGTCGGCGTGCTGATGCTCAAGGGCGCCGCGGAGATCGATTGGAGCGATATCGAGGTGGCCATTCCCGCCTTCCTCACCATCGCCATCATGCCCTTCGCGTATTCCATCTCCGATGGTATCGCCTTTGGCTTCATCTTCTATTCCCTGATCAAGCTGATCCGGGGCAAGGGCAAGGAAGTGCCGGTGTTCATGTACATCATCTCCGTACTGTTCATCGTCATGTATGTGCTCTCCGCCCTGCCTGCATAAGCCTGTA
>ENA-UOJC01002655-UOJC01002655.1-human-gut-metagenome-genome-assembly--contig:-C104-NODE-2655-length-18741-cov-7.424328_pt1 | contig 18741 bp, 16 predicted proteins | sample MGYA00242339_ERZ723886 | MGnify/ENA metagenome assembly ERZ723886 | reverse complement strand
AGAAGACTTAAATATCATAAAAAATGGGCCGACGGAACGACGCAGGTTTCTTGATTCCGAATTATGTCAGCTGGATAAGATCTATTTATCAGATTTAACCAATTACAATAAAATCTTAAATCAGAGAAATAAATTACTCAAAGATATGGTATACCGGCCGGATTTGGAAGAAACACTTCCCATCTGGAATCTGCAGCTTTTAGAGACCGGCAAAAAAATCATTCGCAGACGACAGCGGTTTGTAGAAGAACTGGGTGAAATCGTACATGAGATACATTACCGGATCTCCGGTGAAAAAGAAGAACTCACCTTAACCTATGAGCCGAGTGCTACCGAGCAGAATTTTGAGGCAGAACTGGAACGGGTAGCAGCAAGAGATAAAAAATTATGTCAGACTTCTGTAGGACCGCATCGAGATGATCTCTTATTTTCCATCCGTGATGTAGATATCCGGAAATTTGGTTCGCAGGGACAGCAGAGGACTTCAGCATTGTCTTTAAAGTTATCGGAGATTGAACTGGTAAAGCGTTCCATCCATGATACGCCGGTGCTGCTTTTGGATGATGTGCTTTCCGAGTTGGACAGCGACAGACAGAATTTTCTGTTGAATAATATTTATGATACACAGACCATGATTACCTGTACCGGTTTGGATGAATTTGTTCGGAACCGATTTCAGATAAACAGAGTTTTTGAAGTGATAGATGGACAGGTTTTTGAAAAAAATTAGCTAGGGACGGGCATTTCGATGCTTCGGATTGGAGGAATATATGGCTACAGAAAATAACACAACTTCAAATGAATATGGTGCAGACCAGATACAGATTTTAGAGGGACTGGAAGCAGTCCGTAAAAGACCTGGTATGTATATTGGAAGTACATCTGCAAGAGGACTTCATCATCTGGTATATGAGATCGTTGATAATGCAGTGGATGAGGCACTGGCAGGATACTGCAAGAACATCGAGGTTACGATCAATGAGGACAATTCCATTACAGTTGAAGATGACGGACGTGGAATCCCGGTCGGAATGAACCACAAAGCTGGAAAATCAGCACTTGAAGTTGTATATACGGTACTTCATGCCGGAGGTAAATTTGGTGGCGGAGGCTATAAAGTATCCGGTGGACTTCATGGAGTAGGTGCATCCGTTGTAAATGCACTGTCAACAAAACTGACTGTTGAAGTATACAAAGAGGGACAGGTATATTCCCAGAGTTATAAGATCGGAAAGCCATTAGACGAGGTAAAAGTGATTGGAACCTGCGACCCGGAGAAACACGGTACCAAGGTTACTTTCCATCCGGACCCGGATATTTTCGAGGAGACGGTTTATGATTACGACACCTTAAAGCAGCGTTTGAGAGAAACCGCATTTTTGACAAAAGGTCTTCGTATTACCTTAACCGATACCAGAGAGGATTCGCATCACAATCATGAATTTCATTATGCCGGCGGTATCAAGGAGTTCGTCACTTACTTAAACCGCAGCAAGGAAGCACTTTATCCGGATGTCATTTACTGTGAAGGAACCAGAGATGGTGTTTATGTTGAAGTTGCCATGCAGCACAATGATTCCTACAATGATGCAACTTATAGTTTTGTCAATAACATCATAACACCAGAAGGTGGTACACATCTGGCAGGATTTCGAAATGCCCTGACAAAGACATTTAATACTTATGCGAGAGCAAATAAGATTTTAAAAGATTCTGAACCGGCTCTGACAGGTGATGATATCAGAGAAGGTATGACTGCCATCATCAGTATCAAGATTGAAGAGCCTCAGTTTGAGGGACAGACCAAGCAGAAATTAGGAAACAGCGAAGCACGTGGAGCCGTTGATTCGGTTGTCAGTGAGCAGCTCACCTATTTCTTAGAGCAGAATCCAAATGTTGCAAAATCTATCTGTGAGAAGTCACTTTTAGCGCAGAGAGCAAGAGAAGCAGCAAGAAAAGCGCGTGATCTGACCCGTAGAAAAACAGCACTGGAAGGCATGTCACTTCCTGGAAAACTTGCCGACTGTTCCGATAAGGATCCGAAAAACTGTGAGATCTTTATCGTAGAGGGAGATTCCGCAGGTGGTTCCGCGAAGACAGCAAGAAGCCGTGCTACACAGGCAATCCTGCCACTACGAGGAAAAATCTTAAACGTAGAAAAGGCGCGTCTGGACAAGATTTATGGAAATGCCGAGATCAAGGCAATGATCACTGCATTTGGTACCGGTATCCATGAAGATTTTGATATTTCCAAACTGCGTTATAATAAAATCATTATTATGACGGATGCCGATGTCGACGGCGCACATATCAGTACGCTGATGCTGACCTTCTTATACCGGTTTATGCCGGACCTGATCAAGGAAGGACATGTATATCTGGCACAGCCACCTCTTTACAAGATCGAGAAAAACAAAGGGGTATGGTACGCTTACAGTGATGATGAGTTAAACCAGATACTGACGGAGATTGGGCGTGATGGCAATAACAAGATCCAGCGTTACAAAGGATTAGGTGAGATGGATGCCGAGCAGCTCTGGGAGACCACCATGGATCCGGAAAAACGTATTTTGAAACGTGTCATGATAGATGAGGAAAATTCTTCTGAAATTGACGTTACGTTCACGACCCTGATGGGAGATAAGGTAGAACCGAGACGTGAATTTATTGAAGAAAATGCAAAATATGTCCAGAATCTGGATATCTAAGGGATTTGCAGCAATAGAAGAAATGGGAGAACAATCAAATGGATGACAAAATTTTTGATCAGATACATGACGTTGATTTGAAAAAGACGATGGAGACATCCTATATCGACTACGCCATGAGTGTTATTGCACAGCGTGCATTGCCGGATGTCAGAGATGGTCTAAAGCCAGTACAGCGTCGAGTGCTTTATTCCATGATAGAATTAAATAATGGACCGGATAAGCCACATCGTAAATGTGCGCGTATCGTCGGTGATACCATGGGTAAGTACCATCCACACGGAGACAGTTCCATCTATGGTGCATTAGTTAATATGGCACAGGAGTGGTCAACCAGATATCCATTGGTAGATGGACATGGAAACTTTGGTTCCGTGGATGGAGACGGCGCGGCTGCAATGCGATACACCGAAGCACGTCTTTCCAAAATATCCATGGAAATGCTTGCAGATATCAATAAAGATACCGTAGATTTTGTTCCAAACTTTGATGAGACAGAGAAGGAGCCTACAGTACTGCCGTCCCGTTATCCAAACCTTCTGGTAAATGGTACGACTGGTATTGCCGTTGGTATGGCAACCAATATTCCGCCACACAATCTTCGTGAGGTGATCAATGCGGTAGTAAGGATCATTGACAATCAGGTCAATGAAGACCGGGAGACCGATATCGAAGAATTATTATCCATCGTAAAAGGACCAGACTTCCCAACCGGAGGTATGATCCTCGGAACAGCCGGCATCAGTCAGGCATACCGCACCGGACGTGGAAAAGTGCGTGTTCGTGCAGTGACAGATATTGAGCCGATGCAGAACGGAAAAAACCGTATTGTTGTAACGGAACTTCCTTACATGGTCAACAAAGCAAGACTGATCGAGAAGATCGCAGAACTTGTCCGTGATAAGAAGATCGATGGAATCACAGATTTACGAGATGAATCCGATCGTCAGGGAATGAGGATCTGTATCGAATTAAGAAGAGATGTAAATCCAAATGTAGTATTAAATCTGTTATTCAAACATACACAGCTGCAGGATACCTTTGGTGTTATCATGTTAGCACTGGTAAATAACCAGCCAAAAGTCCTGAATTTACAGGAAATGTTGAACTACTACCTCATTCACCAGGAGGACGTAGTTACAAGAAGAACAAAATATGATCTGAACAAAGCAGAGGAGCGTGCACATATCTTAAAGGGATTACTGATCGCACTCGACCATATTGACGAAGTGATCAGTATCATCCGCAGCAGCCAGAATACGGCAGAAGCAAAAACACGTTTGATGGAGCGTTTTGCATTAAGTGATGCACAGGCACAGGCAATCGTAGATATGCGTCTGCGTGCGCTGACCGGTCTGGAACGCGAAAAGTTAGAGGCAGAGTATGCAGAACTGATGGACCGCATTGCAGAATTAAAAGCAATTCTGGCAGATCATAAAAAACTGCTTGGAGTCATCCGTCAGGAGATCCTTCTCATTGCAGACAAATACGGGGATGAACGTAGAACTTCGATCGGTTTTGATGAGTATGATATTTCCATGGAAGATCTGATCCCGGTAACCAATACCGTCATTACAATGACAAAGCTAGGATATATTAAACGAATGAGCCTTGATAATTTCCGCGCTCAGAATCGTGGTGGAAAAGGAATCAAGGGAATGGAGACCATTGAGGACGACTACATCGAAGAACTTCTGATGACGACATCACATCATTATATGATGTTCTTTACCAATACAGGTCGTGTTTATCGATTAAAGGCATACGAGATACCGGAAGCCAGCAGAACAGCCAGGGGAACTGCAATCGTAAACCTGTTGCAGCTGCAGCCGGGAGAAAAAATTACAGCAGTCATTCCAATCAGAGAGTACACGGAAGGACATTTCCTTTTCATGGCAACCAAGAAAGGAATCGTCAAAAAGACACCGATTACTGATTATGCAAATGTAAGAAAGACAGGACTTGCAGCCATTAATCTGAGAGAAGATGACGAGCTGATCGAAGTAAAGAAGACCGACAATGAGCAGGACATCTTCCTGGTAACCAAATATGGACAGTGTATCCGTTTTAAAGAGACGGATGTCAGAAAAACAGGAAGAACTTCCATGGGTGTGATCGGTATGAACCTGACCGATGGGGATGAAGTCATTGGTATGCAGATGGAATCACAGGGCGAGGCTCTGATGATCGTTTCCGAAAAAGGTCTTGGAAAATGTACGTTGATCTCCGAATTTACAACGCAGAACCGTGGCGGTAAAGGTGTAAAATGCTACAAGATTACCGAGAAAACCGGAAATATCATTGGTGTGAAAGCAGTCAATAAAGAGAATGAACTGATGCTTATTACAACTGAAGGAATTATTATCCGGATCAAGGTAAGCGACACAGCACTTCTCGGACGTATCACATCCGGTGTTAAACTGATCAATCTGGATGAAAATGTTACAGTTGCAAGTATCGCAAAAGTACGTGAGGACAAGAGCCTTATGGAAAATACCGATACCTCAGAACTGTTAAGTGAAGAGGAAGAAGCAGAAAGTGCGGCACTTGCAGCAGAGAATGCAAAAAAGGCAAGTGGACAGGATACTGAAACAGATGACGAACTTATGAAAGAACTCTTAGAAAGAGCAGAAGCAGACGCATCCGAAGACGAATAAATGAATTTTAAGAGACAGGAGCCAGAATAATGGCTCCTGTTTTTTCGTTAATAGCCAGTTTCTAAAGTTGTGCAATACTTACAAAAAAATTGAGGATTCATTGAAGCGGTGGCAGGGGTGTGCTAGAATGTACTAAAAATATGTATTAATCTTAAAATTAAAAAATACTGGCAGAATTAAGAATCATCCAGAATATGCAAAACCGTGGTTATTCCATCAATAAAATAGCAGAAGCGATTGGAAAAACGGAGGATGAGATCAATAATATACTTAAAAATCAGGACTAAAAATATGAAAACCATCAGAAGAATATTTATTATTTATGTCATAGCATTAACCATAGTACTGCTTTTCAAAAGCGGGATATCAATTTATTCCATTATGGATCGGATCAGCTCTGTTAAAACGAATCGTGAAATGGGAATTTGGAATTTTAATCTGCTCCCGTTAAAAACGATCGTACAGCAGGTACAACATGGGCGGGAATTATGGGCGGTAGAAAACATAATAGGAAACATCATAATTTTTGTCCCATTTGGAATATTGTTTCCGTTAGCCTTTCAAACAAGATTCGGAAAAACTATCTCTATAGGTATATTATATATCCTGATAATAGAAATGATACAGTTTATTAGCATGCTGGGAATTTTTGATGTAGATGATATGATATTAAACACGACAGGGATATGCTGTGGATATTTGATCTTGAAAATAATAAAACAGTTGCCCCACCATTTGTAAAGTGTTATAGTAAATTCCGGGTGGCATTCTCTGGAAGCCATACCGGAATTTTTAATCAGAAAAAGAATATAAAACGATGAAAAGACTGCTTATATCCAAAGAGGAATGAGACTGTCGCAGGATGCTTCCGAAGGGAGGTAATCTATGCAGATTGGTTTTATAGGAGCCGGCAAAGTCGGCGTATCACTGGGAAAATATTTAAAAGAAAGTGGCAGAAATGTAGCGGGTTACTACAGTCTGACCGAGAAGTCCGCCAGATGGGCGGCAGAATTTACAAACACAACCTATTATGAGAAACTACAGCATATAATAAGCGATTGCGACATATTGATGTTTACCGTACCGGACGATTGTATTGCAAAAGTCTGGGAAGAGGCAAAGCCATACGCCTCTGGTAAGATCATCGCTCATTGTAGTGGTCTTCATAGTTCAAAAATCTTTTCTGATAGCACCGCAGTAAATTGCAGTGCCTATTCCATACACCCTTTATGTGCGATCAGCAGCAGGGAAAGTTCTTATGAACAGCTAAAGAACGCATTGTTTACCATCGAGGGTGATGCAACACATATTTCCACCATACAACAGATCTTTGAAGAAGCAGGAAATCGTACCTGTGTTATTTTGGCAGAAAACAAGGCAAAATATCACGCGGCAGCGTCCCTGGCATCGAATCACATGACAGCCATTTTTTCCATGGCACAGGAATTATTTTTATCATGTGGATTTTCAGAAGACGAGGCAAGAGCGGAATTGTATACGCTTGCGAGAGGCAATCTGGAAAATATCAAAAAACAGGGCTGTGTCTCATCCCTTACCGGACCGATCGAACGGGGCGATGTAGAAACAGTGAGAAAACATTTAGAGTGTCTGCCGATAGAAATCGCATCTGCTTACCGGAAAAATGGCGTGCAGCTTGTAAAACTGGCAGAGCAGAAACATCCGGATCAGGAATATGGGGAAATAAAGCAATTACTCGTAACGGAGTAGTCGCGACAAATAAGATTCAGAATTGGAGATTAAGATGAAAAACACTGTATTAACGTTGCAGAAACAAAAAGAAGACCACGATAAGATCGTAATGGTAACCGCATACGATTACACAACAGCAAAAATAATGGACGAAGCAGGAGTAAATACCATACTTGTGGGAGATTCCTTAGGAATGGTAATGCTTGGATATGAAGATACCCTTTCCGTTACCATGGAGGATATGATCCATCATTCCGCAGCCGTTGCAAGAGGAGCAAAAGATGCGTTTGTAGTAACAGATATGCCATTTATGTCCTATCAGACGTCGGTTTATGATGCCGTTGTCAATGCAGGACGTCTGATGAAAGAAGGTCGTGCCAATGCAGTAAAACTGGAAGGCGGTGTAGAGGTAGCGCCTCACATTGAAGCAATCGTGAAGGCATCCATTCCGGTTGTAGCACATATCGGACTGACCCCACAATCCGTCAATGCATTTGGTGGATTTAAAGTACAGGGAAAAGATATCAAAGCGGCACAAAAACTGATCGAAGATGCCAAGGCAGTAGAGGCAGCAGGTGCATGTATGGTAGTAATGGAGTGCGTACCGGCAAAACTGGCAGCAAGAATCAGCGAAGAACTTACAATCCCAACCATAGGAATCGGTGCGGGAGCCGGATGTGATGGGCAGGTTTTAGTATATCAGGATCTACTTGCAATGTATGGAGAGTTCAGACCAAAATTTGTCAAGGTATTTGCAAATGTCGGAGAAGTAATGAAGGAAGGCGTAGCCGCATATATCAAAGAGACAAAAGAGGGAACTTTCCCGTCAGAGGAGCATTGTTTTAAAATCGATGACAGCGTGATCGAAAAATTATATTAGAAAGGCAGATTATAAAAATGAAAATAGTATCTACAGTAGAAGAAGTAAGAGCACAGGTAAAAGAGTGGAAAAAAGAGGGATATACGATCGGATTCGTACCAACTATGGGATATCTGCATGAGGGACATGCAAGTCTGATGGATGCAGCAGGAGAAAATGACAAAGTAGTCGTCAGCATTTTTGTCAACCCAATCCAGTTTGGACCGAATGAGGATTTAGAAAGTTATCCGAGAGATTTAGAGCACGATGCTAAAGTTTGCGAGGAACACGGAGTAGATCTGATCTTCCACCCGACACCGGAAGAGATGTATGGCGAACATTTTTATACTTATGTGGATATGGATGTGTTGACAAAGGAACTTTGTGGATTAAGCCGTCCGGTTCATTTCAGAGGTGTATGCACAGTTGTAAATAAATTATTCAATATCGTCACACCGGATCACGCTTACTTTGGAGAAAAAGATGCGCAGCAGCTTGCCATTATTAAAAGAATGGTAAAAGATCTGAATATGCCACTTGAAATCCATGGATGTCCGATCATAAGAGAAGAGGATGGACTTGCCAAAAGTTCCAGAAATACATATTTATCAGAAGAGGAGAGAAAAGCTGCATTGGTATTAAGCCGTTCCATTTTCCTTGGAAAAGAAATGGTGGAAAAAGGCGAGCGCGATGCGAAAAAAGTAGTTGCAGCTATGACCGCAGAGATCGAAAAAGAGCCACTTGCAAAGATCGATTATGTAAAAGTTGTTGATCTGGAAACCATGCAGCAGGTAGAAACGATCGAACATGATATCTTAACAGCGATCGCAGTCTATATCGGAAAAACAAGACTGATCGACAACTTCATGGTCACCTTATAGATTTTGGGAGGAAAACAGATGACAATTTCAATGTTAAAAGCAAAGATACACCGTGCAACCGTTACGCAGGCAGCGTTAGATTATGTTGGAAGTATTACAGTAGATCAGAAATTATTAGAAGAATCCGGTATTTTGGAATACGAAAAAGTACAGATTGTAGATGTAAACAATGGTTCCCGTTTTGAAACTTACACGATAGCAGGAGAGGCAGGAAGCGGTGTGATCTGCTTAAATGGAGCGGCAGCGCGTATGGTATCGACCGGCGATAAAGTCATTATCATGGCATATGCAGATGTGACCCCGGAGGAAGCAAAACAGATGAAACCTACGGTACTGTTTGTTGATGAGAAAAATCAGGTTACCAGAAAGACAAACTATGAAAAACATGGAGAGATTTCCGAAATTCGTCCATAATATTGTAAACTATAAAATAAAATAAGGTTGACAATAGAAAAGCAACAGAGTATACTTCTTTCAGAAAAGGAGAGAAGTAAATGGATACGAATGAAAACGCAAAGAAATCAAGATTAGACACAAAATGTATTGCACTGATAGGATTAATGGCAGCAGTGACCTGTATCTTAGGGCCGCTTTCCATTCCGCTTCCAATCAGTCCCGTGCCAATCTCGTTGACAAATTTTGCAATTTATCTGGCAATCTATGTATTAGGAACCAGAAGAGGAACACTTAGTTATTTGATATATTTATTGATCGGTTTTGTCGGAGTTCCGGTATTTGCGGCATTTACGGCAGGACCACAGAAACTGTTAGGACCAACCGGTGGCTATCTGATTGGATTTATCCCCATGGCACTTATTTGTGGCATATTTATTGACAAATGGCATCAGAGATACCTCCACTTCATTGGAATGGTACTTGGAACGGCAGTTTGCTATCTGTTTGGAACCGTGTGGCTGGCATGGCAGGCTGGGATGTCATTTCAGGCGGCACTGGCAGCAGGAGTGATCCCTTTTATACCGGGAGACCTTGTTAAAATTATCATATGCCTTCTGATCGGACCGGAAATCAGAAAACGTTTAAGAAAAGCAGGACTCGTGTAGTCCTGTTTTTTTTATACATTATTCCTAAAATAGTAGAAAATAAAACATATTGATGATATAATGAATGTAGTTTAAACGATAAGATAAGAGGGATTTAAATGAAAATCAATACAGTCAGTGTTTTATTAACTTACTATCGTGAAAAATATCATTTATCTCAGATACAGTTATGTGATGGAATCTGCAGTATCACAACCTACAGCAGGATAGAACAGGGGTATCGTGAAGTAGATTCTTTGACGAGCCAGACTCTGGTAGAGCGGATAGGAAAACATGTTTTGGAATTTGAGCTGCTTTTGAATGAAGTGGACTACCACAGAATGGTATTGCGGGAAAAAATAAATCAGGAACTAAAAAAGGAAAATTATACAGAGGCCGACCGGTTGTTAGAGCAGTATCGAAATATTATGCCGGGAGAAGAAATTCTCCACAGGCAATTTTATCTCTGTGGAAAAGCACAGATAGAACTTTATGCAGGTGTGGATAAGGAGAAAGCCGTTGAAATGTTAAAAGAGGCACTTCATCTGACTAAGCCGGAAGACAACGTAAGAGAGGAACAGTTATACAGTGAGATCGAAATAAAGACCGCTTTTCTGATTGCCTGTTTTGAAACGGACGAAGAACGGGCGGAAAAAGAAATGTTAAAACTGTTGAATTTTATCGGAAGGTATTGCAGCAATTCCGATAAGGAACGGCTTGGACTTCCGATTTTACGGAAATTGATCGGTATGAAACAGGAGAAGCAGGATGACGTGGCATTGGTTGGCTATCTTGACCGGGCAATCTGTGTGATTTCAGAGAGCAATGGAATTGCAGAGCTTGCAGAATTACATTTTCAAAAAGCGAAGGCATTGGAACGTCTGTACCGGATAGAGGAGGATTGGGATGAACAAACAGTGCGTCCACCCCATTTTAAACAGTGTATTGAGGAATGTATTATGGCATATCATGTGGCAGATGTAATGGAATTTGACAGCCTCAGAGAAAAAATCAGGAAATTTAGTGGAGAACAATTAAAATGGCAAATTACAGAGTAGGAGATATTATTCGTCTGACAAGAATAGCTTCAGGGCTTACACAGGAGCAGCTCAGTGAAAATATCTGTTCCGTAGAGACGATGTCACGCATTGAGAATGGAAAACATGGTGTTAAAAAAGATATCTATCAGAAACTGATGGAGAAAATGAACCGGAATCCGGAACGAAGCTATGCAATCTGTGTGGATAAGGATATGCAGATCATAGAAGAGAGGGCAGCGTTTGAAGAAGCAATGACCAGGCATGATTTTGAGAGGGCGGATGAATATATGACACTCTTAAAAGAAAAAGCCGGAGAAAGTATCCTGACAAAAAATTATGTCCGCAGGGAAAGTGCATTTCTGGATTTTTATCAGAACAGGATCACATCCACAGAGCTGGTTGAAATATTAGAAGAACTGGCAGAAGAAACGGTCCCGGATTATAGAAGATATATGGAGGAGAAAATTATATTTCCATTTACAGAGCAGGAAATCATATTGTTTAAAAGGCTTGCGGTTGCGTATGGGAGAAATGGGGCAAATGAGTTGGCGATTGAAATATGTGAGATGCTGTTACGAAGTTTGCGCAGTGAGTATATGGTTGAATGGAAAGAAAATGAAATAACTGTTTTAGGTAATATGGCATTTTTTTATAGCAGGTTAAATAGATATGATTTTGCCTATAAGTTGGTATGTGAAGTATGTAATAAAGCAAAAATGTATGATAATGGAGTTTTGTTAGAGGAAAGCATATTTAATAAATCATGGTGTACAGTAAGAGAGATTAAAGAATGTAAAAATAAAGAAGGAGAGATAGAGGATTGTAAAAAGTTAATAAAAAAGGCATACTATCTCTCTCTTGCTAGAAATGATCAAACTAACGTTAAGATATTTTCTGATTATTATGCGGCACAGTTTGGTGAGTCGATCGGAGAAACACTGTAAGGTTCGATTGTAATAAAACCACCGTCACCATCCCCTGCCACCTGGCTTGTGCTTCCCTGTGTGAAAAGAGCTGCGCTTCCAGATACAAGAATCAGAGCAGCCAAGAGAGCAGCAATTCCTTTTTTGAATAAATTTTTCTTTGTTTTCATATGAAATACCTCCATTTAAAATGATAAATTTACGTTAATACAAAACCAAAAGTATGACCATGGCAGAATTAGAAAAGATTTTTCTTAGTATCACAGAAAATAAGAGGCAAATGTAATGATAAATTTTCCAATTTTGACATGTTCAAACGGAAAAAGACATGATACACTTTATTTGCATGCGGAAATAGAAATATTTGTTTCTAATTTTCCATAATAGGGCGCGGACACCACCGTGCCCTATTTTTTTACGCAACTTATCCCAAATAATTAAGGTAAAACAACACTCTTTTTGCAGGTACTCACAGAAAATACAATATGCTAAGTTTTAGGTAGAACAGTTTGTAAAAATGTGAGGAGGTTATTTACATGCAGGAGTATAAAAATACGCCCCTTTGGGACAATCGGTTACCAATCGAAGAGAGACTGGATTATCTGGTAAGGGAACTGACGTTAGAAGAGAAGATACAATGTCTGACAACAAATTGTCCGGAAATTGAGAGACTGGGGATAAAACCAAATTATATGGGAGGGGAAGCAGCTCATGGAATAGAGGCACGGCATGATCAGGCATTTAATGCAGGAAAACCGGAGCCGACCATCGATATGGAAAGAGATCCCAGATGGGGACGAACTGAGGAAGCATATGGAGAAGACCCCTATCTGACCGGAGAGATGGCAGGGGCTTATATCAGAGGCATGCAGGGAGAAGACCCGTTTTATCTCCGCTGTGGTGCTACGTTAAAACATTTTTATGCCAACAATAAAGAAACGGATCGGGTAAAAATATCATCTTCGATCGACCCGAGAAATAAACATGAATATTACTTAAAGCCATTTGAAAAAGCAATCACAGAAGCGCATGCGGAGAGCATCATGACATCCTATAATGAGATCAACGGTGTCCCGGCAATCGTGAATCCAGAGGTAAAAAATGTCGTAAAATATACATGGGGACTGAAAGGACATGTCGTTTGCGATGGAGGCGACTTTTCACAGACCGTTACCGAGCATAAATACTTCGATACACATGCAAAGACACTGGCATATGGATTAAAAGCAGGAATCGATTGTTTTACAGATGAAAAAGAACTTATCTGTGCAGCAGGAGAGGAAGCCTGCCCGTACCGGAATCTGGGAGAGGCAGATATCAATAACAGAGATCATCAGGAACTGACTCTTCAAATGGCAAAAGAATCAGTTGTTCTTCTGAAAAATGAAGAGCAGCTATTGCCGCTGAAAAAAGATCATACGCAGTCCGTAGCAGTCATCGGGCCGCTTTCCGATGTATGGTATAAAGACTGGTACAGCGGGATCCCACCGTACACCGTAACGGTAAAAGAAGGGATTGAAAAAATATTAGGAAAAAATAAAGTAAAACAGGAAAGCGGTATATCAGAAATCCTGTTTCAGATAAAAAATCCATCTGCAAAAGAAAAAAGCTATATCGGTGTGGATGACAAAAATCAGCTTGTCCTTACCGACCGGCGACATGCAGAGACTTTTCTTGTAGAGGACTGGGGAAGTGGAAGTTATACTTTCCTGGCAAAGACGAATGGAAAGTATGTGACAGCAGAGGAAGAGACCGGAATCTTAAAAGCCGAAAAAGACGAAGCATTTGGATGGTTTGTAAGAGAGGTTTTTCACATAGAAAAGTTAAAAAATGAAACTTATCAACTGAAAACCTGGGATGATAAGCAAGTGACTGTGGATAACCTGGGACGATTTGGAAGTTTCGTGGAAAAAGAAACGGTTGAATTTGAACTTATAACGCAAAAAGACGGGTTAATGGCAGCAGAAGAAGCAGCAAAAGCAGCAGAGTACGCCATAGCAGTCATCGGATGTAACCCGGTGATAAACAGCAAAGAGGAAATAGACAGGACAACGTTAGAACTTCCACCATATCAGCGGGAACTGGTTCGACGGATCCATAAAGCAAATCCGAAAACCATTGTGATATTGTTGACCAACTATCCTTATACCATAACAGAGATCAATCAGAACATTCCGGCAATACTGCTCAGTGCCTCCGGCAGTCAGGAAATAGGAAACGGAGTGGCAGCAGTATTATTTGGCGAGGCATCACCGGGAGCAAGACTCAACATGAACTGGTATCTCTCACAGGAAGATCTTGAGGTTGAAGTTACCGTAACAAATATTGGAAATTGCTGTGGAGATGAGGTCGCACAACTGTATGTAAGGAAAGAAGATCCCCGTGTGAAAAGACCGGACAGACAGTTAGTGGGATTTGAGCGATTGCGCGATATGAAGCCGCAGGAGAGCAGAAAAGTCAGCTTTAAAGTTCCGTTTCACGAACTGGAATATTATGATGTGATCTCAAAACGTATGCTCTTAGAGCAGGGAAACTATCAGTTCATGGTAGGAGCATCCTCAAAAGATATCAGGCAGGAGCAGACCATTTATCTAAAAGGGGAGCAGGCAGGAACCCGTGATCCTTATGAAGAGACAGAGGCAGAATACTATGATGATTATCATAATATGTTTTTGCACCGGGGAAGAGAGGGACAGACCGCAGTGATAACAGGAAAGCCGGGTGATGACCCGGATGAAGTACCTTCCATAAAAACAGAAGGAGAACTGGAATACAGAGATTTCCAGTTTCCGGAAGCACCGCAAAAACTAATACTTTATTTGATCCTGTTGGAAGAGACCGAGATCACCGTGACAGGAAAACAGACCATTTCCATAAAAGCAGATCCGGATGAAATGGCAGAGAGAGAATGGATAGAAATCTTATTGCCAGAAGATTTTGTCACGCTACAGGCCAACCAGACGATACAGTTAAAGTTTAAGGGAAAATGCAAAATAGAAAAAATATTGTTCAAAAAAAAGCAATAGGATATAATGGTCATAACTGGTGACCAGAGAAAAGACTTTTTGGAGGACAATCATGCCACAGAATTTTTATGAACTTGTATGGATTTTTATTATTTATGCCTTTATCGGCTGGTGCACAGAGGTATCCTACGCAGCACTGGACACAGGAAAATTCGTAAACCGGGGATTTTTGAACGGACCATACTGTCCGATTTATGGATGTGGTGTCGTACTGGTAGTAGCGATTTTAACGCCGCTAAAGGGAAATCTTTTAATCTTATTCTGTGGTTCGTTTTTACTGACCTCAGTTTTGGAATACATAACGGGACTGATCCTGGAAAAAGTATTTCACAACACGTGGTGGGATTATTCGGATAAACCATTCAACATACATGGTTATGTGTGCTTAAAGTTTTCGATATACTGGGGACTTGCCTGCACCTTTATCATGGATGTGCTTCATCCGATTATCTATAAGGCAATTACCTCTATTCCATATATCGTAGGACTGATCCTGTTGATTTTGATCATGAGTGTATTTGCAGTGGACTGTGGACTGACAGTGGCAACGATCCTGAAATTTAACAAACGCTTAAAGATCATGGATGAAATGGCTGCAAAAATACATAAGTTATCCGATGAAATTGGTGTCAATATCTACGAAAATGTAACGGATGTCATAGAAAAATCCGAGGAATTTCAGGAAAACCATGCGAAACTTCTGGATAAATTATCAGATACCAAGGATGAACTTATGGACATCCCTGGAAATGCAAAAGAAAAATTAAGTGAGACCGCTGCGACAGCCAGGCTTGCCATCAATGAGAATATCATGGAGGCAAAAAGCAGCATAGAAGCAAGAACCATGGCAATCACCGAAAAGACAGCGGAATGGAAGAGAAATCAGGAAGCAAAGAAACAGGAGCGCGAGAAGCTGATCTTAGATTACAACAATTTGTTCAGCAAAAAGGATTTTGGCATCCAGCGACTGTTAAAAGCATTCCCGGATATGAGATCCAGGAGCCAGAACGAGCAGCTTGATAAATTAAAAGAATATTTTCAAATAAATAAAAAGAATCAGTAAGAGGCGAGGTCGTTATGATTAGAACAGTACAGACAGAAGAAATCACAAAAAATGTAAAAGAAATGTGCATCATGGCAAACCATTATCTTTCACCTGATATGGATCAGGCAATGAAACAGGCAGTCCAGATGGAAAAATCCGAGCTTGGAAAAAAGATATTAAACCAGCTTCAGGATAACTTAAAGATTGCAGATGAAGAAATGATACCAATCTGTCAGGATACCGGAATGGCAGTTTTATTTGTAGAAATCGGACAGGATGTGCATTTTGAAGGACAACCGTTAGAAGATGCCATCAATGAGGGAGTACGGCAGGGATATACCGAAGGCTATCTACGTAAATCGGTCGTAAAAGATCCATTGATCCGTGAAAATACAAAGGATAACACACCGGCAGTCATCCATTATTCGATCGTACCAGGGGATAAAGTGAAGATGACGATGGCTCCAAAAGGATTTGGAAGTGAAAATATGAGCCGTGTATTTATGTTAAAGCCGGCAGACGGCATAGAAGGAGTCAAAAATGCAATCCTTACTGCGGTTAAAGATGCAGGACCAAATGCCTGCCCGCCAATGGTGGTAGGTGTTGGAATCGGCGGCACTTTTGAAAAATGTGCAATACTGGCAAAAAAGGCACTGACCAGACCGGTAAATGAGCACTCTAACATTCCTTATGTAAAGGATCTGGAAAACGAAATGTTAGAAAAGATCAATAAACTGGGGATCGGACCGGGAGGACTTGGTGGAACAACAACCGCACTTGCAGTGAATATCAATACTTACCCAACACATATCGCAGGGCTTCCGGTGGCAGTCAATATCTGCTGTCATGTAAACCGCCATGTCGTAAGAGAAGTATAAGAGGAGTGAGAAGAGCAATGGATAAACATATTACAACTCCAATTACAGAGGAGAAAACAAAAGATTTAAGATCAGGAGATTATGTATACATTACCGGAACCATCTATGTAGCCAGAGATGCAGCACATAAGAGAATGATAGAGGCATTGGACAGAGGCGAGCAGCTTCCGATCGATATCAAAGATGCTACGATCTATTATATGGGACCATCTCCGGCAAGGGAGGGACGACCGATCGGTTCCGCTGGACCTACAACGGCAAGCCGTATGGATAAGTATGCGCCAACCCTGCTTGATCTGGGACAGAAAGCCATGATCGGAAAGGGAAAACGGACAAAAGAAGTGATCGATGCCATTGTGCGCAATCATGCTGTTTATTTTGCAGCGATCGGTGGAGCGGGAGCTCTTTTGTCAAAATGTATCACAAAGTCGGAAGTCATCTGTTATGATGATCTTGGAGCAGAGGCAATCCGCAAAATAGAGATCAAAGATTTCCCGGTGATCGTTGTGATCGACAGTCAGGGAAATAACCTTTATGAAACAGCTATCAAAGAATTTGCTTCTTTATAGAAGAAAAGGAGATTGAAAAATGAAGTGGGCAGTACTTGGAACAGGCGTCATCGCAAATGAAATGGCACAGGCTCTTGAAAAAATGGGAGAGCATCTCTATGCCGTTGGAAACAGAACCTATACAAAAGCCGTTGCATTTGCAGAAAAATATCAGGTGGAAAAGGTATACGATGATTTTCATGAGATGTTTACTGATCCTAAGACCGATATCATCTATATCACAACACCGCATAATACACACATACAGTTTGTCAGGGAAGCACTGAAAAACAAAAAGCATGTATTATGTGAAAAATCCATTACGCTAAACAGTGCAGAACTGGAAGAGGCAAACCAGCTTGCAAAAGAAAATGGAGTCATTTTTGCAGAGGCAATGACAATTTATCATATGCCATTATATAAAAAGCTGTGGCAGCTGATCGAGACAGGAAAAACAGGCGATCCTGATATCCCTGCATTGGGAAAAGTGCAGATGATACAGCTTAATTTCGGCAGTTACAAAGAATATAATATGAACAACCGCTTCTTTAACCGTAATCTGGCAGGAGGTGCATTACTTGACATAGGGGTATATGCGTTAAGCCTGGCACGCAGTTTTATGGCAGAACAGCCTACTCAGGTAGCAAGTCAGGTAAAATATGCCGAGAGTGGTGTTGATGAGCAGGCAGGCATCCTTCTTATGAACGGACAGGGGCAGATGGCAACTGTCGCACTTTCCCTGCACTCTAAGCAGCCGAAACGTGCCGTTATCAGTTGTGAATATGGATATATTGAAATTATGGAATATCCGAGGGCAGATCGGGCAATCATAGTAGAGGCAGAAAGTGGAAAGAAACATGAGATAGAAGCAGGTGATACAAAAGATGCACTGTATTATGAAATGAAGGATATGGAACAGGCGGTAAAAGAGAATGATCCATCCATAATGCGCGTGCAGGATACAGCAGATGTTATGGCAATGATGACACAGATCAGGCAGGATTGGGGAATGAAATATCCGGAAGAAGAATAAAACAGAAAAAAAGTAAAATTAATCATTGACAAAGTAGAAAACATTTAGTATCATAATCTATGCGTCACGGCGCAGGAACAACATCATATCGTCAGATAATAACTTTGGAGAAGTACTCAAGTGGCCGAAGAGGTGCCCCTGCTAAGGGTATAGGTCGGGTAACCGGCGCGAGGGTTCAAATCCCTCCTTCTCCGCTTTATTTGAAAATATGATTTGTTCAATTTTTTTCTGAAAAAGTTGTTGACAAACAAAACTGCTTATGTTAATATAGCTAGGCTGTCGCGTTGAAAACGACAAAAGATGACAAACCGGAATTGAGTTTCCTTGGCGATCATCTGAAAAAACTTTTTCAAAAAAGTTGTTGACAAATGAGTTTGAAAGTGATATAGTAAA
>ENA-UOJC01002648-UOJC01002648.1-human-gut-metagenome-genome-assembly--contig:-C104-NODE-2648-length-18829-cov-16.154256_pt1 | contig 18829 bp, 14 predicted proteins | sample MGYA00242339_ERZ723886 | MGnify/ENA metagenome assembly ERZ723886 | reverse complement strand
GGAACACGGCGGAGTCGATCTTCTTGGCGAGGTTGATGGTCTCCATCTCGCCGGTTTCGATGTTCTTCTTGGTGATCTCGTTCTTGCACAGGATCATGCCGCCGCGGGGACCGCGCAGGGTCTTGTGGGTGGTGGTGGTGACAACGTCGGCATAGGGCACGGGGCTCTCGTGAACGCCAGCGGCGACGAGACCGGCGATGTGGGCCATATCGACCATGAAGAAAGCGCCGACGGAATCAGCGATCTCACGGAACTTGGCGAAGTCGATCTTGCGGGGATAGGCGGAAGCGCCGGCAAGGATCATCTTGGGCTTGCACTCCTGCGCAACGCGGTAGATCTCATCATAGTCGAGCTGCTCGGTCTCATCGTTGAGGGAGTAGGGGACCTGATGGAAGTACTGGCCGGAGATGTTGACCGGGCTGCCGTGGGACAGGTGGCCGCCGTGGGCGAGGTTCATGCCCATGAAGGTGTCGCCGGGCTGGAGCATGGCCTTGAACGCGGCCAGGTTGGCGGAAGCGCCGGAGTGGGGCTGGACGTTCGCGTGCTCAGCGCCGAAGAGCTTGCAGGCGCGCTGACGGGCGATCTCCTCGGTCTCGTCGACGCAGTAGCAGCCGCCATAGTAACGCTTGCCGGGATAGCCCTCGGCGTACTTGTTGGTCAGGCACGTGCCCATCGCCATCATGACGGCGGGGGAGACGATGTTCTCGGAAGCGATCAGCTCGATGTTGCGCTGCTGGCGGTGATATTCCTTCTCAATGGTGGCGCCGACTTCGGGGTCATACTGAGACAGGAATTCCATGGTTTCTTTGATCATGGTACGGTATCCTCCTAAGTATTGTTAGATGTATCTACCGGTGGCGAGCCTGCGTGTCAGGCTCCGCGCGGTGCTCTCAACCTTTAGAATAACAAAAAAGATAAGGTGCGTCAAGGATAACTGACCAATGCGGGATATGGTTTTATTTAGAAAAAATGATGAATCGCCTTAAAAAGACAAAAAAGGGCCAAAAGCGGGGTGAAACGATTGACAAGCGGGGGAGGGGGGTGCTATGTTGAGCGTGCAGCGAGGTCGCTGCACCGGCAGAGTAGGAAGCCATGTGTTTACGCGAAGAGCGAATAGTGCCGCAGGGATGGGAAGTTGCCCGCGGACGAAAAACCCATGGTTTGCAGTATGGCTTCCGCATCCGCTTGCCACTCAGAAGAGAGTTTTGTTGTGAGGCCTCTCCTCCGCGTGGTTCCTGCCATCCGGGGGAAGAGGACTTTTCTTTTTTCACCGGATCAAGCTGTTCCGCGCGGCACTGCCGCCGCAGGAAGATTTCGAAATGAAAAAAGGAGGTCCTCACAATGTTTCCTGATATCGCGCACCTGTCCCCCACCGTATGGGGAATTCTGCTCGCCGCAGCCGCCGCGCTCATCGTGGCGGTCGTGCTGACCTGCCGCGCATCCGCCCTTTCTACACGCAAGCTGGTCACCGTCGCCATGCTCACCGCCGTTTATGTCGTGCTGAGCCTGGTCGGTACGCTGAATCTCTGGTGGATCCGCATCAGCGTGGATTCTTTGCCCATTATCCTCGGCGCGCTGCTCTACGGGCCGGTCGGCGGCCTGCTCGTCGGCCTTCTCGGGAGCCTGATGAATCAGCTTATCGCCTATGGACTCACGGTGACGACTGTGCTGTGGGTCATTCCCGCTGCCGCGCGCGGTCTGATGATCGGCGCTTACGCCCAAAAGTGCCATTTTGAGCTTTCCCGCGCGAAGATCGTCGGCATTCTGTGCGTAACGGCCGTTGTCGTTACCGCGCTCAACACGGGCGCGATGTATCTCGACAGCGTCATCAACGGATATTACAACTACGCCTATGTGTTCGGCGGCGTGATCGCCCGCGTGGTCGCCGGCGTTGCAACGGCGCTGGTCATGTCCTTCGTGGCGCCTCCGGTCGTGAGTATGCTCGACCGCTCGCTGCGCAGCGTCCGTACCGCGCAGTAAAAATAACTTCAAAAAAGAGGAACGCAGCTAAAGGCTGCGTTCCTCTTTTTTGAGTAGGATTCGCTGCGTTTCGTGCCTCGCGAGGCTCGACACGCACTCCGCGCAAAGAGTAAATCGCCACGTACACGCCGCGGCGATTTACGCATCAAGATCATTTCACGCCTGCGGGCGTGAAATTCTTATGTCTCATCCTTTTCGACGAGCGAGAGGAGGGCCTGCTCGAAGCCGTACTGCTCGCGCAGGCGGCGGGCTTCGGCGCGCTTTTTTGTGCCGCGCTTTCCCGTGCGGCGGCAGCGCAGCATCAGGTTTTTCGGCGAGTGGGCAAAGTCGATGAACTCGATGACGTCCACATCGTAGCCCTCGTCCTCCAGAACGGCGGCGCGGATGGCGTCAGTCAGCAGCGCCGAGAAACGCTCCTGAAAAAGCCCGTGGGAGAGGAGAAGGTCAAAGTCGCCGCCCTTGCGGATGGTCTTGTTGACCTCGTGCTGGCAGCAGGGGACGGAGAAGATGTGCTCCACGCCGCGCGAGATGGCGTAGTGCAGGGCATAGTCGGTCGCGGTGTCGCAGGCGTGGAGGGTGACGAGCATGTCGATGTGCTCATCGTAGAGCACATCGCGCGTCACGTCGGCGACGACAAAGCGCAGACCATCGTAACCGTAGCGCGCGGCGACGGCGTTGCAGTGCTCGACGACATCTTCTTTTAAGTCGTAGCCGATGATCTTTGCGCGCACGCCGCGCTTGACGGCGAAATAGTAGTAGAGCACGAACGTGAGGTACGATTTGCCGCAGCCAAAGTCGAGAATGGTGATCTCGTCGCGCCCGTAGGAGCGGAAGGCGTCGTCCACCAGCTCAATGAAGCGGTTGATCTGCTTATATTTGTCGTACTTTGCCTTGACGATCTTGAACTCGGGTGTGAAGACGCCGAGATCGACGAGGGCGGGGATGTTCTCGCCCTCCTGCAAAATGTATTCCTTCCTGCGGTTGTGCGAGACCGCGGCGGCGCGGGACGCGCCGGACTTCGCCGTGCATTTGTACGCGCCGTTCGCCTTGCGGACATACTGGCGCGTTTCGCTCTCGGTGCAGAGCGTGACGGAGCGGAAGAGACCGTCGAGCTCCTGCTCGAACGTTTCGAGCAGCGCGCCGCGCGCGACATTGCGGTGCGAGACCTTCTGCCCCTGCTGGTATTCAAGCTGGAAGAAGGCCTTGCCGCGCAGGGTGAGCGGGCGCACGGTGACGCGCGAGTGACCGATGCGCGCGACGGGCTCGGCGAGGACGAGCTTGGTGAGCGTGCCGAGGCGCTCGGCAAGGTCGCTTAGAACGATGCTCATGCGCCGAACCTCTCTTTGAGCGCAAGGTGCGCGGCGTACAGCTCGTTTTTGCTGTAGGTGTTGTTCTCATCCTTCAAAAGCAGCTTGATCGCGTCCTTGGCGGTGCAGTCGTGCTGCACCATGCAGTCCACGAGCAGCGCCTCGGGGGAGGTGATGTGCTCCACCTCGCGCAGGCGGTAATCGTCGCAGACCTCAACGATGAGGGCGTATTCGCCCTTTTCGTAGGTCTCCTTGGCGATGAGCTGCGCCTTGACCTCCTCGGGCGTGCCGCGAAAGGTCATCTCGTGGAGCTTCGTCATGTCGTTGCAAAGGCAGAGGCGAAGCTGCGCGACCTCCTCGATGAAGAAGTCGATGACGCTCATGATACGCTTGGGGGACTCGTAAAAGGCGTAGGTCGCGGTGTCGCCCTTGCGCATCATCATGAGAACGCGGCGGCGGTCGGCCGTCTCGCGCGGGAAAAAGCCGTAGAAGAGGAAGCTCGAGAGGTCAAAGCCCGAGATCGAGAGCGCGTTGACCGCTGCGCAGCAGCCGGGTATGCCGACAACGCGGATGCCGTTTTCGACCGCCGCGCGGATGAGCTCGTTGCCGGGGTCGGAGATGCAGGGCGTGCCCGCGTCGGTGATGACGGCGATATCCTTGCCGGAGGCAAGCTGCTCGATGAACCACTTGGCCTTGCCGTATTCGTTGAACTTGTGGTTGGCGCTCAGGCTGTTGCCGCGGATGCCGAGCTTGTTGAGCAGCACCACGCTGCGGCGGGTGTCCTCGGCGGCGATGATGTCGGCGCTCGACAAGATCTCGCGCCCGCGCTCGGACATATCGCGCGAGTTGCCGATGGGCGTTGCGACGATATAAAGGGTTCCTGTGGTCTTCTGTTCGTCCATAAGATCCTCCAAAAGCAGATTATTTCTCATTATAAATGCAGTATAGCCTATTTTGCCGCGCCTTGCAAGGCGGGAGCGGCGGGGATTTTCATTTGCTTTTTGCGCCCGCCGCGATATAATGAAGGCACACTGAGAAAAAAGGAGAAACACCATGAAAGAGAAAGGCCTGCGCCTCGGCGCATTTTCCTGCGCTGCGGCGCTGCTCCTTGCAACCGGCACGCAGGCACTGAGCGTGGAGGAAGCGCGCGAAATTTTGCAGCGCAGCTACGTTGACCGCCTGCCGCGCGCGGCGCAGGACGCAAGCTCGCTCGACGAGCTCTTTTCCTACACGGACGACTACACCTACTACATGACAGGAGAGGAATACAAGGCCTTCCTCGCGGGCGTTGAGGGCGAGGAGAGCTTTGTCGGCATCGGCGCGGAGATCTTATACGGCGAAGACGGTATTGAGATCGTCTCGACGCTCAAAGGCGGCGGCGCGGAGAAGGCGGGACTGCTCGCGGGCGACGTGATCGTTGCCATCGACGGCGAGGGCTGCGTGCCGGGAACGGACGAGGCGCGCGAAAAGCTGCTCGGCGAGGCGGGTACGCAGGTGCGCGTGACGGTCCTGCGCGCGGACGGCAGTAAAAAGGATATCACCGTGACGCGCGCGCTCGTCGTGCAGACGAATACGACTGTCAGCGCGGATGGCGGCGTTGGCTATATCGACTGCGGCAGCTTCGGCTCGCAGACGGGGACATATTTTCAGGATGGCGTGCGCAAAAACGACAGCGCCGTGCGCGCGTGGATCGTGGATCTTCGCGGCAACGGCGGCGGCCTTACCTCCGCGGCGGTGACGGCGCTGGGGACCTTTGCGGGCAAGGGAGAGCTTGCCTACTTTGTCGACCGCGGCGGCAACGCCATCCCCGAGCGCTACGATGGCGCGGATCTGACGGACAAGCCCGTGATCGTTCTGATGAACGGGGGCAGCGCGAGCGCGTCGGAGATCTTTGCCGGCGGCATCCTCGGCACGGGCTCGGGCATCGTCATCGGCGAGCGCAGCTACGGCAAGGGCGTGGCGCAGATCGTATACGACGGAACAAACTGCCCGTATCTGACGGACGACGCCGTCAAGCTGACGGCGTACCGCTTCTACTGCGCGGGCGGCAACACGAGCGACCGCGTGGGCGTTGTCCCGACGCTCTACATCCCGCAGGGCCGGACGACGGCGGTGGCGCAGCTTCTCGCGGGCGAAAAGCGCGCGGACGGGGCGTATCTGCACCTTGTGCTCGCGGGGCTTGACTTCTATGTGGACGCGGCCGAGGCGAAAGAGCAGACCGGGGCGACGGAAGCCCTGCTGCGCGCGCTCGCGCCGGATACGGCGCTCTACTGGGGAGAAAACGGCGCGGAGGAGCGCGTGACGAGCGCGCAGGCGCGCGAAAAGCTCAGCGCGCCGCAGGCAAGCCTTGATTTTAGCGACGTTGACCGCAGCGCCTATGCCGGCGAGATCAACGCGCTTGCGGCGTATCGCATCGTCTTTGGCGACAAGGGCGCCTTCCGCCCGGAGGACACGATGACGCGCGCGGAGGTCTGCGCGCTGCTGGCGCAGGCGCTGGATGTGTACGCGCGGGGCGAGGGCTATTTTACCGACGTTCCGAAGGACAGCTGGTATGCCCCCTCTGTGAACGCGATGGCGTCGCTGGGACTTATCTCCGGCGTGGGCGGCGGGCGCTTTGCGCCGAACGCGACGATGACGCAGGAGGAATTCATCACGGTGCTGGGCCGTCTGGTCGAGTTTTTGAATCTGAATGCGCGCGCCTATCTCGACGAGCACCCGCTGGCCATTTTGCAGCCGCTCGCGCAGTATAAGAGCTTTTCGCCTTGGGCGATCCGCTGCGTCGACCTTTTGACATCCTCCGTGACGGATGAAGACGGAAACGCGGTGACGATGTACTGCACCGACCTTGCGCGCATCGAGCCGAAGGCGCCGATCCTGCGCGAGCAGGCGGCGGCAGCGCTCTACAACGCCCTGCGCACGACGGGCGTTCTCAAATACTGAGATGTGGTACGTTTATATGCTCCTGTGCGCGGACGGCTCGCTCTATACGGGCAGCGCAACGGACGTGGAGCGGCGATTTGAAGCACACAGAAGCGCTCGCGGGGCAAAATATACGCGCTCGCATCCGCCGCTTGCGGTCGTCTACTGCGAGGCGTGCGGCGACAAGGGCGCGGCGCTGCGGCGGGAGGCTGCCATCAAAAAGCTGCCGCGCGCGGAAAAGCTGAAGCTTGCGGAGGGGGGTCACGATGAAAGAAACGATCATTGATCGCGCATATGCGAAGAGCATCCTGCCGCCGCGCAAGGCGGACGGACACAAGGGGAACTTTGGAAAGCTCCTGGTCCTCGGCGGCTGCGTGGGCTACACGGGCGCGCCGTATCTCGCGGCGAGCGCGGCGGAGCATTCCGGCTGCGGCCTGACCTATCTCGGCGTGCCGGAGAGCATCTGGGCGATCGAGGCTGCAAAATGCGCGGGGGCAATGCCCTTTCCCCTGCCGGAGGCGGACGGGAAGCTGTGCATCACGTCGCTCGACGCGATGCAGGATAAATTAAATGCCTGTGATGTGGTCGCGCTCGGCCCCGGCCTCGGGCGCGGAAAGGAGACCGAGCAGCTCGTCCATGCGCTGCTGCGGCAGGTAAAGGGGCCGCTGGTGCTGGACGCGGACGGTCTGAACGCCCTTGCGGGCTGCGCGGAGAGGCTCTGCGAGCGGCGCGGCCGCGTGACGATCCTCACGCCGCACGACGGCGAATTTGCCCGATTGAGTGGGCGGACGCTCAAAGAGCTTTCCTCAAAGGACCGTGCGGCTTACGCCTGCGGCTTTGCGCAGGCGCACGGCTGCATTGTGGTGCTCAAGGGGCACCGGACGCTCATCGCGCTGCCGGACGGGACGCTGTACCGCAACACGAGCGGCACTTCGGCGCTCTCCAAGGGCGGCAGCGGCGATGTGCTGACGGGGCTGATCGCCTCGCTCCTCTGCCAGGGGGCGGGCGCGGCGGAGGCCGCGGCGCTCGGGGTGTGGCTGCACGGCCGCGCGGGCGAGCTGCTGGAAGAAGAGATGACAGCCTACTGCGCAAGCCCGCTCACGTTCATCGAGCGGGGACTGCCGGGGGCATTCAAAGAGCTTTGCTGAAAAAGAGAAAGGAAACACGATCGATGGAGAAGATCAAAGGGAAATTTGTCACGCCGGAGGAGGCGGTTCTGGCCGTCCGAGATGGCGACTGGGTAGATTACGGCTTCGGTGCGGGCTTCCCCGAGCTGCTGGACCGCGCGCTCGCCGCGCGCCGGGGAACGGTGAAGGACGTAAAGGTGCGCGGCGGACTTGTCATCCGGCCGCGCATCGAGATCGTGGAGTCAGATCCCGAGCAGGAGAGCTTCACCTACTATAGCTGGCACATCGGTGACTATGAGAGAAAGCTCCAGTCGCGCGGCCTTGTGCGCTTTTTGCCCGTGGCGCTCAGGTATCTTCCCTATCTCTACCGCGACGGGCACATCCGCTGCGACGTGGCGTTCGTGCCGGTGTCGCGGCCCGACGAGGACGGCTACTGCGGCCTTGGCATTTCAAACTTTGCGTGGCGGACGATCTTTGAGAGCGCCCGTACGGTCATCTTTGAGATCAACGAGCGCTATCCGCGCTTGCAGGGCGTGGACGGCTCGCACCGCGTGCACCTGAGCGAGGCGGACTACGTTGTTGAGGGCACGCACGAGCCGCTGCCCCTGCGCTCTTACCGCGCGCCAAGCGAGACGGATATCGCCATTGCAAAGCTCGTGGTGGACGAGATCCCCGACGGGGCGACGCTCTCGCTCGGCGTGGGCGGCGTGCCGTATACGGTGGCGAAGATGCTCGCAGCGTCCGACAAGCGCGACCTCGGCTGCCACACGGGCACGATCTCGGACGCCTTCCTTGCGCTCTACCGCGCGGGCAAGCTGACGGGCGCGCGCAAGGAGCTCGACACGGGCCTTGCAAGCTGGAACCTTGCGATGGGCTCGCAGGCGCTTTACGACTGGCTCGACGAAGAGCCAAACCTCTTCCACCCGGGCGACCTTGACTACATCCACTCCGTCGAGCGCATCGGACGCCTCAGCAACGTCATCAGCATCAACGGCGGCGTGCAGCTCGACCTCATGGGGCAGGAGAACGCCGAGAGCGCCGGAACGCGCCAGCTTTCGGGCATCGGCGGGCAGATGGATTTCCTTGAGGGCGCGTTCCGCTCCAAGGGCGGCAAGGGCTTTATCTGCATCAATTCCTCGCGCGTGACGAAGGACGGCGAGCGCAAGAGCAACATCGTTGCGGCGATCCCCGGCGGCAGCACCGTTTCCGCCCCGCGCACGATGATCGACTGCGTGGCGACGGAGTACGGCGTGGTGCGCCTGATGGGCAAGAGCCTGCGCGAGCGTGCGGAGGCGATGGCCTCCATCGCACACCCGGATTTCCGCGAGGAGCTGATGAAATACGCGCGTGAGCACTTCTGAAAAGAACATAAAAAGGACCGTTTCCATCGGAAACGGTCCTTCTCTATTTGACGGAAGGGGTTTACTTCTTGATGTCGCGGCTCGGGTCGTTGGCGTGCTTGACCACAAGGTTCGTCAGGGCGAAGAGGGCGATGACGTTGGGGATGACCATGAGGTTGTTGAACATATCGCTCAGCTCCCAGACGAGGTCGTTGGCCATCATCGTGCCGAGGAAGATGAAGATGAGCGCGAGGATGGTGTAGACGATGACGCTCTTCTTGCCGAAGAGATAGGCGACGTTGATCTTGCCGAAGAGATTCCAGCCGAGGATGGTGGAGAAGGCAAAGAAGAACAGGCACACCGCGACGAACATGTTGCCCGCGGTCTCACCGAAGACAACGCCAAACGCGGTCTGGGCGAGGTTGGCCTTGCCGAGCGTGGTGGACGCGGCGGCAGCACCGCATTCGTGGAGGGGACCGCCCTCAGTGTAGAGGGTGGAGATGATGACGAGCGCGTTGAGGGTCAGGACGACGAAGGTATCGATGAACACACCGATCATGGCGACAACGCCCTGATCGTGCGGGCACTTGACGTTCGCGAGCGCGTGGGCGTGGGGGGTAGAACCCATACCGGCCTCATTGGAGAACAGGCCGCGCTTTGCACCCTGAGAAATGGCGGTCTTGATGGCATAGCCGAAGCCGCCGCCGATGATGGCCTGCGGAGCGAAGGCATACTTGAAGATCATGCCGAAGGTCGCGGGGACATACTTGATGCGCGCGATGAGAACGATGAGACCGCCGAGCAGGAAGATCGCGGCCATGATGGGGACGACCTTCTCGGTGACGGAAGCGAGGCGCTGCACGCCGCCGATGAAGATGAAGCCGCAGATGGCGACGAGCACGAGACCGACGATCCAGGACGGGACACCGAAGGCGGTCTGCATCGTCGAGCCGATGGAGTTGGACTGCACCATGCAGCCGAAGAAGCCGAGCGCCAGCGTGATGGCGATGGCAAAGAAGCCAGCGAGGAACTTGCCGAGGCCGCCCTTGAAGGCCGTGGTGATGTAATAGACGGGGCCGCCCTTGATGTTGCCGTCTTCCTCGACGATGCGCGTTTCCTGCGCGAGGGTCGCTTCGGCGTAGATGGTGGCCATGCCGAAGAAGGCGATCAGCCACATCCAGAAGATGGCGCCGGGGCCGCCAGTGAGGATGGCGCCGGAAGCGCCGACGATGTTGCCCGTGCCGACCTGAGCGGCAATGGCGGTGGCGAGCGCCTGGAAGGAGCTCATGCCGCTGTCATGCTTCTTGCCGCGCAGCGACAGGTTGCCGAACACGCTGTTCCAGCCCTCCTTGAAGCAGCGGATCTGGACGAAGCGGGTCTTGATGGAGTACCAGAAACCAATGCCGAGCAGCAGGAACACAAGGATGTAGTTGCTCAGATATTCATTGATCTTGCATACAATTGGGAACAGTACGGCTTCGATGGATTCAATCATAACTCTCTCTCTCCTAAAAAAAACAAAGAAGTTGCCGATACGAAAATCAGCAACTCCGGAAGAGACATTCGATTAAGTGCGGGAACAAACGGCGCGTGACGAAAACGTCCTTCGCTCCTCTGTCCCTTTGCCTGAGAGATTCGACCATCGCGGCCTTGCACCTTCGGCACCCAATTGAATGAGTTCTCCAGAGCTTCCTCGGCCTCCGGTTTGCGAGATCCCGAAAGCGTCATTGGTAGATATTCGTTTGTTTCAGCGTAAAAAGGTTAACACGCTGTAAAGAAGAAGTCAAGAGAGGCGGCAACTCCAAAAGCACCAAAGATTAGGAACGAATATTATGCAAATTGATGATGAACTTTTGCTTATTTAATGATTACGAAGGGGAAAAACAAAAAATGAAGGAAAAGCTGCAAAATACATGCATAAGAAAAGGGCGGCCGAAAAAATTTGCGGCCGCCCGATGCAAAATCGTGCGTTTTTATCGCTCGGAGAGCTTGTCGGAGCTGTGGGAGTGCCTGACGACGTGGCTCGTGAGGGCGAAGAGGGCGATGACGTTGGGGATGACCATGAGCTGGTTGAACAGGTCGCTCAGCTCCCAGACAAGGTCGTTGGACATGGCGGTGCCGAGGTAGATGAAGACGAGCGCAAGGCAGGTGTAGATGCCGCGGCTCTTTTCGCCGAAGAGGTAGATCATGTTGATCTTGCCGAAGAGGTTCCAGCTGAGGATCGTGGAGAAGGCGAAGAAGAAGAGACACACCGCGACGAACATATTGCCCGCGGTCTCGCCGAAGACTGCGCCGAAGGCGCTCTGGGCGAGGTTCGTTTTGTTGAAAATGGTGCTGGCCGCCGCCGCGCCGCAGCCGGCGAGCGGGCCGTTGCCCGCGTAGAGCGTGGAGATGATGACAAGCGCGTTGAGCGTGAGGATGATGAACATATCGATGAACACGCCGATGATGGCGACAACGCCCTGCTCGTGGGGGTTCTTGACGTTGGCGAGCGCGTGGGCGTGGGGCGTGGAGCCCATACCGGCCTCATTGGAGAAGAGGCCGCGCTTTGCGCCCTGCGAGATGGCGGTCTTGATGGCGTAGCCGAAGCCGCCGCCGATGATGGCCTGCGGCTCAAAGGCGTACTTGAAGATCAAACCGAAGGTTTCAGGGACATACTTGATGCGGACGGCGAGCACGATAAGACCGCCGGCGAGAAAGACCGCCGCCATGATGGGGACGACCTTTTCCGTGACGGAGGCGAGACGCTGCACGCCGCCGAGGAAGATGAACGAGCAGATGGCGACAAGGATGAGGCCGACGGCCCACGAGCGAATGCCGAAGGCAGTCTCCATCGTCGCGCCGATGGAGTTGGACTGCACCATGCAGCCCATGAAGCCGAGGGCGAGGATGATGGCGGTGGCGAAGAAGCCCGCGAGGAACTTGCCGAAGCGGCCCTTGAAGGCGGTGGTGATATAGTAGACCGGGCCGCCGCGGATGGAGCCGTCCTCATCGACGATGCGCGTCTCCTGCGCGAGCGTCGCCTCGGCGTAGATGGTCGCCATGCCGAAAAACGAGATGACCCACATCCAGAATACCGCACCCGGGCCGCCGGTGAGGATGGCGCCGGCAACGCCGACGATGATGCCCGTGCCGACCTGCGCGGCGATGGCGGTGGCGAGCGCCTGGAACGAGCTCATGCCGCCGCCGCCCTTCTTGCCGTTGAGCGTGAGGTTGCCGAAAACCTTGTTCCAGCCCTCCTTGAAGCAGCGAATCTGGACGAAGCGGGTCTTCGCGGTGTACCAGATGCCGACGCCGAGCAGCAGGAAGACCAGCACATAGTTGCTCAGGTATTCGTTGACGGTCTGGACGGCGGATAGGATCAAATCTTCCCGAATTGTCATCATCATGTTCCCCTCAATATGAAAAAAGAATGGCGAAAAAGAGAGCTGCCAATCAAAACAGAAGATCGGCAGCTTAAAAAACAAAAGAGAAACAGAGGGGGCGGAAGAATCGGCGCTGCGCCGGCAATGTCTCCGTCCCTTTGCCTGAGAGATTCGGCCTTAACATTTTTCGGTCAAGGCGTTGCCCCTTCGGCACCCAACTGAATGAGTTCTCCAGAGTTTTCAATGGCGTTCAGTTTCAAAAAGATCCTGAAAACCGTATATCTTCGCTTGTTTCGCCCGAACAGGATACCATGGCGGCGAAGAGAAATCAATGGAAGTATTTGGGAAGAAAATGAATCGCATGATGCAGAATATCGTACATAATGACGGAGAAGCTGCGAAAAGTTAGTTGGAAAGTGGGGCGGCCTGCATTTTTTTAAGCAGGTCCTGCGCGAAACGCTGCGTGGCGGCGCTGGGCGGCACGCTGCGCAGCATACAGAGGTCCACGCTGCGCGGCGGGATGGAAAACGAGGTTGAAAGCTCGCGGATCTCGCCGCGGTCCAGCTCGCTCTGCACGAACTCGCGCGTGACGCCTGCAACGCCGAATCCGATCTTGGCAAGGTCGACAAGCAGGCTGCGCGCGCCAAGCTCGATCTCAGGCGTGAGCTTGATGCCGCGCTGGAGAAAATACTTTTCAATATAGGTGCGCGAGGAGGCCTTCTTCTCGAGCAGGATGAGCGGGAAGGCGGCGATCTCCTCGGGCGCGTAGGATCGGGAGAAGTCGCAGGGATAGTCCGGCGCGGCGACAAAGCAGGTGTGCGTTTGCAGGCAGGGGACGTGCTCGAGATCGTCCGCGTCGCCGGGGGCGCTCGCGAAGGCGATATCGACCCGCCCGGCGCGCAGAAGGCCCAGCACCTTGTAGCTGCGGCCGCTGATGATGCGGATGTGGATGTTGGGGTAGCAGCGGTGGAAGCCGTCGAGGTAGGGCAGGAGGAACTGGCTCGTCACCGTGTCGCTCGCGCCGATCACGAGCGTGCCGGCCTGGAGCGTGCGCGTCTGCTGGAGCTTATCCTCGCCCGTTTCGAGAAGGCCAATGGCGCTGCGCACATATTCAAATAGAAGGCGGCCGTCCTCGGTGAGTGTGACGCCGCGCGGCGAGCGCAGGAAAAGGCGTGTGCCGAGCTGCTGCTCGAGCTGTTTGACGCTCTGGCTGACGGCGGACTGAGAGAGATAGAGGTTTTCGGCGGCAAGGGAGATGTTGCCGGCTTCGGCAACCTCGCGGAAAACGCGGTAGAGTTCCAGCTTGACCATCGGCGGCTGCTCCTAACATAAGAATTTGTAATAGCTACTATTGGAAAACGATGCTTTACTTATCGCCCTGGGGTGATTATAATACAAGGCTGTGTGATTTTCAAGAGTGGGAAATTTCGCTCATAGATCAAGGATAAAAACCGCTACAGGACAAGATATTCATATTAAAGGAGAATGCTATGAGAACGATCGGAACCGTTGCGCGCGGCGTGCGCGCGCCCATCATCCGCGAAGGGGACAACATTGCTGAGGTCGCCGCTGCTTCCGTGGTGGAAGCGTGGAAGGAAGCCGGCATCGAGCCGCGCGACCGCGACGTTGTGGCGATCACGGAGTCCGTGGTGGCGCGTGCGCAGGGCAACTACGCAACGCTTGAGCAGATCGCCAAGGATGTGCGCGAGAAGACCGGCGGCGGCACCGTGGGCGTGGCGTTCCCCATCATGAGCCGCAACCGCTTCTCCCTGCTGCTGCGCGGCATGGCCATGGGCTGCAAGAAGATCGTGCTGCTGCTCTCCTACCCCTCCGACGAGGTGGGCAACGGCCTTGTCGACTGGGACAAGCTCGATGCGGCGGGTGTCGATCCCTACCGCGATGTGCTGACGCTTGCGCAGTTCCGCGAGAAGTTCGGCGCGGCGGTGCACCCCTTCACGGGTGTTGACTACATCGACTTCTATTCCGGCATCATCACCGACGCCGGCGCCGAGGTCGAGGTCCTCTTCGGCAACCGCGTGCAGACGCTGCTCGACTACACCGACACCGTCATCACCTGCGACATCCACACCCGCGCGCGCAGCAAGCGCCTGCTGAAGGCGGGCGGCGCGAAGACCGTGCTGGGCCTTGACGATCTGCTCACCAAGAGCGTGGACGGCAGCGGCTATAACGAGGAATACGGTCTGCTCGGCTCCAACAAGGCGACCGAGGAGACGATCAAGCTCTTCCCGCGCGACTGCATGGTGGTCGCCGAGGAGCTCAGCGCGCTGCTGAGCAGAGCCAGCGGCAAGCACATCGAGGCGATGGTCTACGGCGACGGCGCGTTCAAGGATCCCGTCGGTAAGATCTGGGAGCTGGCTGACCCCGTCGTTTCCCCGGGCTACACCAAGGGCCTTGTCGGCACGCCCAACGAGCTCAAGCTCAAGTACCTCGCCGACAATGACTTCGGCGATCTCAAGGGCGAGGCGCTCAAGGCGGCCATCGAGGAGCGCATCCGCGAGAAGACGGACGAGAGCCTCGTTGGCAACATGGTGTCTGAGGGCACGACCCCCCGCCGCCTGACCGACCTCATCGGTTCTCTCTGCGACCTCACGAGCGGCAGCGGCGACAAGGGCACGCCCATCGTCTACATTCAGGGCTACTTCGACAATTACTCCAACGACTGAGCAAGATAAAAACGAAAAAGCATCGCGTCTCAAATGAGATGCGATGCTTTTTTGCGTTTCACGGTCAGTCAGCGCGCTTTTCGGTTTTCTCGAGCGCATCGGCCACGGGAGAGAGCCAAACGCCCTCAAAATCCTCGATGCGGCCCTCGTCCGCGAGAGACGCGAGCGCGGGGTCGATGGGCATCTGCGCGAGAAGGGGCAGGGAGTGGCGCAGGGCGGCCTGCTCGCTCTTGCCTTCGCCGAAGAGGTAGATCTTCCTGCCGCAGTCGGGGCAGGTGACATAGCTCATGTTCTCCACAAGGCCGACGATGGGGATATCCATCTTCTCGGCCATCTTCACGGCCTTTTCGACGACCATGGAGACAAGATCCTGCGGGGAGGTGACGATGACGATGCCGTCGAGCGGGATGGACTGGAACACGCTCAGCGGCACGTCACCCGTGCCGGGGGGCATATCGACGAAGAGATAGTCGACATCCCAGACAACATCCGTCCAGAACTGCTGGACAACGCCGTCGATGACGGGGCCGCGCCAGATGACGGGGTCGGTCTCATCCTCGAGCAGCAGGTTGATGGACATCAGCTCGACGCCCGTGCGGCTCGCGCAGGGGTAGAGCCCCGTCTGCGTGCCGACGGCCTTGTCGTGCACGCCGAAGGCCTTGGGGATGGAAGGGCCGGTGATGTCGGCGTCCATCACGCCGACCTTGAAGCCGCGGCGCTGCATGGTGACGGCAAGCTGGCTTGTGACCATGGACTTGCCGACGCCGCCCTTGCCGGACACAACGCCGAACACCTTTCCGATGCGGCTTTCCGGGTGCGGGGCCTTGCGCAGCGACTGCGGCGTAGTGCGCTCCGAGCAGCTCTCGCCGCAGGTGGAGCAATTATGCGTACATTCGCTCATAGTTTTTATGATCTCCTTTGAAGGATGGATTCTGCATCAGTGTATACCAGTCGGGACGCGAAGTCAACAGGGGGGCGGCTCAGTCCTTGCGCTCGTCCGTCGTCTGATCGTCGATGCCGCGCCTCACTTCGGCCTCGCCCTCGTTCAGACGGGCGCGGATGGCGGCAAGCAGATCCTCACGCGACTTGCGGATCTCGGGGTGGGAGTGGAGCAGGCGGCGCTCGAAGATATCGGCGCTGTCGCGCAGGGCGCGGGCGCGCTCGCGCACCTCGGCGCGGCGCTCTGCCTTGCGCTCCTGATTCTCCTCGCGCTTTTCGGCAACGTAGTCCTTGAGCTCGGTCTGCAGCTCGCGCAGCTTGCCCATCTGAGAGCTGAGCTGGAAGGCACTGCGGATGGAGAGGATCGTGTCCATGAGGTAAATGCCGAAGATGAACGAGGCGAGCGGCACGGTGATGGCCGCGCCGAGACCTGTGATGTGCGCCCAGAGCCACGGCTGCACAACATGGCACAAAAGAACGCTCGCAAGGCCGAAGCACGCGGAGTTCAAAAGGCAGACGCGGCCGTTGATCTGGAACTTATAGTGGGAGTAGTCCCACCAGCGCATATGGAAGAGCTTTTCCATGATCCAGCTTGTGAAGTATTCAAGAATCGACGTGACGATGGCGCCGAAGATGAACGTCAGCACCGGGTTGCGGAAGCCGCCGTGCAGACAGTAGAGCACGAGCAGCGCGCCATGGCCGTAAATGGGGCAGAGGAAGCCGTTGAGAAAGCCTCTCTTTTCGCAGATGTGACCCTTGGGGATGGAGCAGTACAGCATTTCGCCGCACCAGCCGAGCACACTGTAGGCGATGTAGAGCAGGAACAGCTCGCAGAGGTCGATGAAGTCGCTGGGGAGGAGCAGGGCTTGCAATGTGGACATAAAAGAGTTCTCCTTTTCAGAAAGAATGGGTTACAGGCTCAGAACCGTGACGCCGCTGCGTCCGGCAAGGAAGGCGCTTTCGCGGTGCTGGCAGGTGAAGAGCAGGATCTGGCGCGTTTTGCTCTCTTCGTAGAGCAGCTCGAGCGCTTTCCGGCAGCGGGCGTCGTCAAAATGCACGAGCGCGTCGTCCAGCACAAGGGGGATTGGGTCGCCGTCCGGCAGGACGCGCTCGCAGATCGCAAGGCGCACGGCGAGATAGAGCTGATCGAGCGCGCCGAGACTCAGGAGCTGTGCGTCGTGCGCGACGGCTTCGCCGCGCTCGCCCGCTTGCGCGCTGAGATCGCGGTCGAGCAGAACGCTTTCGTATTTGCCATCCGTCAGGCGGGAGAAAAGCTCGCCTGCGCGGCGGCTGAGCGCGGGGGAGAAACGGCTTTGCAGCGTGGTATTCGCGCGCTGCAAGGCATCCATCGCAAGGGCGATGGCATCATACTCCGCTTGCAAGCGGGAGAGCGCTTCCTGTTTTTGCGCAAGCTGCGCCTCGAGCGTTTCGCGCTCGCCGACGGCGCGGCAGCGGCCCAGGGTGTGGTCGAGCTCGCTTTGCAGCGTGCGCCGGCGCTCAGAAAGCGCCGATAACGCCGCGCGGAGTTCTTCCCGGCTCTGCGCGGGACGGACGGCGGACGCATCTGAAAACGTGCGCGCCGGGTGCTGCTGCGCAAGCAGCTCATACTGCGCGCGCCTTGTCTGCGCCTGCTGCGTCAGGGCATCGAGCGCGTCGTATTGCGCGAGTGCGTCGTCGATGCAGGCGCTCACGCGGGCGAGGCTGCCGGCGGCGGGGATGAGCGCGAGCAGCGCGTCTGCGGCGGCGTCGTAGGAAGAGAGCAGCGCATCCAGCGCAGCGCTTGTGTGCTTGAGTGCATCCAGCAGCTCGCGGCGGCGGAGATCATAGGCGGCAAAAGCCCTGCGCTGCCGCGCGCGGAGCGGGATGGCGGTGAGGATACCGACCGCCGCAGCGGAAGAAAACATGATATCATAAAGCAGCCTCGTCTTCAAGAGAAGACAGGCGGCCAGCGCAAAAAGCGACAGCGTGCCGATCACGGCGCACACATAAAATATAGGAGAAAGCGCGGGAGCGGAGTTCTGCGCGTCGAAAGTACGCAGGGTGTCTTCGGCGTCCTCACGCGCAAGCGCTGCGCGGTCGATCTCGGCCTTGCGGCCCTTGAGCGCATCCAGCGCGGCGCGTCCCTGCGCGAGCGTTTCGCGCGTCGGACAGGCGCTCAGCTGCATGGCGCGCTGCGCGCGCTCAAGCGCGTTGGCTGCTTCGTCCGCGGCGGCTCCGGCCTGCTCAACGGCTTGATATTCCTCCTGCGCATCACAGAGATCGTGCGCGCGGAGCGCGCCGCACAGGCGCTGCTCCTCGGCGTCGAGGGCGCGCAGCGCGGACTCTTTCTCCTGCCTGTGCGCTTCAAGCTGCGTCAGTTCATCAAGAGAGCGGTTCAGCTCGTCCGTTTCCGCTTCCAGGGCGGGGATGCGGCCGGAGCGATGGTAACGGTGCGCGTTGAGCTGCTTTTTGAGCGCGGCGAGCGCATCCGTGCAGGATGTGCCCTCCTCGCCGGTGGTGATGAGCGCGGCGATGCGGCGCTCAAGTTCGGCGCTCGCGTCGACGCACATGCCGCTTTGGCGGATGAAGGCGCTGCGCTCGTAGACCTCGCGCGGGATGCCGAGCAGTGTTTCGCCAAGATCCTCGGCGGTGAGACCGGGAACGCTTTCGCCGCTGCCGGTGTAGACGGCGGAGAAGCGGCCCATCGGGTCACCCGCGCGCACGGTGTCGCGCGTGACGGTGATATCGCCCATGCAGCCTCTGAGCTCCAGCACGCCCTGCATCGGCGCGAGCGACCAGGGGGCGTATCGGTTCTTTTCGGCGGCGGCGCCGCGCTCACGGGGCGTGAAGCCATAGAGCATCACGCGCAGAAAAGCGAGCAGCGTGGACTTGCCCGACTCGTTCGGCGCCTCTATGATATTGAGGCCGTTTTCAAATTGGATCGTGCGATGATCGAGCGTTCCAAACGTTGCGGTCATGCGGCGGAATTGCAAGGAGACACACCTCCTGAGTGAGAGTTTAAAAATAGATACCTTATTATAGCACCGGGCGGAGAATTTGTCTTCTGTCAGGGTTAAAAAAGGGACTGAAAAATAAATTGAAAAAACTTTGAAAAAACTGTTGACAAAAGCGGCGGTAGGTGCTAAGATAACACCTGTTCCGCGAATGGAGCGTGCACCTTGTAAATTA
>ENA-UOJC01002645-UOJC01002645.1-human-gut-metagenome-genome-assembly--contig:-C104-NODE-2645-length-18855-cov-4.911596_pt1 | contig 18855 bp, 10 predicted proteins | sample MGYA00242339_ERZ723886 | MGnify/ENA metagenome assembly ERZ723886 | reverse complement strand
CTTGCTTAATCATCTTTTTCGCTTTGGCCTTCTCAGGTCCGAAAAGAATCGATAAGTCTTTTATTTCTATTTTCGTCATATTTTAAAAATTATATTTGGTCATGTTTAGAAGTAATTCCCAGGACCGGGCATGTTGTGTCTATTTAATAAACAGGGAAAAACGCGTTTAGTTTAAAAAAGACAATAAGTTCGGTTTTTCACTCGTCTTTATCAGTATAATAAATCACTTATAATCAGACAATAAAACAACAAAATCAAAAGAATCTATCATTCATATTTTCGACCAAAAGGAAATGTCCGGAATCGCCTTGCATATGAAATACAAGGAGATTTCCGGACTAACAAGGAATAAATATGTTCTTTTTCGATGGTATTATCTTGTTCGGCTGTACTCGTACAGTATTTTCCCTTTTCCATTCATCAGATAAAAGGATAACTTACTATCTTCCATGCTGACTACAGTGAACCCGGCTTCCGGATTACAGAACTTCGTACCCTCGACAGTCTTTACCTTACGGGAAAGTGAACCGGATGTATTTACCAGATAGTCAACCTTGCTGTCAGCAGGCTGGATGTGCTGGAAGTTATGAATATGACCACAAAAATACATATCGACACCATATCTGTCCAACAGAGGCTCCAAACGTTTACGCATATCGGCACGTTCACTTTCCTCTTTCGGCGTATCGGCATAGACAGGATGATGGCCGATTACGATCTTCCATTTCTCAGCAGAAGAGGCAAGCGTTTTTTCAATCCATTGAAGCTGCTCTTCCATATCCTGTCTGCCGGCATCGGGATATTTCTCCGTATCTTCACGGTATTTGTCAATCAGAGGCGAAGTATCTATAAATACCAACAAGGCTTTCTCATTTTCACCCGCCTCCACGACTTTTGAGTAATAACGGGAAGGGACGATCCAACGACGGCTTTTCTTGCCGTAATCCAATACCGCTTGCGTATTACCGCGATACTCATGGTTCCCGTTGACGGCAAACCACTCCAGCATCAGCTCAGGATGGCTGTAAACAAGCTCGTAGTTTGTCATCCACAACGGATCGTCGACGCTGGCTACTCCCTCGAAATGATGAGTATCCCCGGCCGCGACAATAAATTCGATGTCTATCTTTTCCGCCAGGTTTCCCATCAACTCGGCAATCGTCTTTTGTTCATAATAACCGTTCCGTCCCAAGTCGCTGACCAGATAAAAATTTTTGCTTTCTTCCGATACGGCCGGAACGTCGAATGCCTCCCCTGCTAAAGCAGGACCGGCAATATCCGTTTCCGAATTCGACGCATCTTTCTGCTTACCGGCAGAAGTGCAGCCCCCAAAAGCGGAGACTGCGAACAAAGCCGATAAGGTCTGTAAATAATTTCTTCTATTCATCATGTTCTTTTATTTTAAACCGAAAGCTCCGAATTGTGCTTTCACCGCCGGCGAATGGTAAATGACACCATTTACGAAAAGCCCGTTTGTCGAAAAGTAGGGAACCAAGTTGGCATCTGTTCCGCTATTAGCGCCTGCCAATACCGGAGAACCGGATTTGACATGGAAATCCCATCCTTCATCATATACATATTCGGTCAAAGCGACTTCGTTAACGGCAAAGTTTTCGAACAGCGGGTCCTTCAAATCATTTTCAGTAGCGATAATGCTATGCACATCCACTACTCCGGAGTTGTAATTCTTATGTTCGTAGTTATAACCGGCCCATGCATAGGCGACACCGCTTTCCTCTTCATATACAATATCACTTTTCTGGCTACCGGAAGCATAAAAATTATAATCGATCACAGACTGGTCGCTATAACCCTCTTCCGGGTCGTTCGGGTTCTTGAAGCTCGGAGTCATGGCACGGAACTTGCAATTTACCATCAAGTTGTTGAAAACATTCGCCAACACATTCTTTTCAGCATATACACAACCACCCTTCTCACCGTCGCGACGCCAACCGGCATTGACGATTGTATTATTGTAGGCCTGAACCTTAGCCTGGCCGCGCGTTTCGCTCTGGCCTGAACTGGACAGTTTCAATCCGTTAGTGTTCGGGCTGAACATGATATTACCGGCGACATCCACCGTACATCCGGCTTTTACATTGACAGCTTCCGCCCCGTCATATCCGTTGGCGGCAAACGTATTGCCAGCTATGATTGCCTGTCCGCCCATCAAATAAATACCGTCAGACCAGCCATTACGAAGAACAGAATTAGTGATGACATATTTCCCCTTGATATTGTTAGTCGTGATCTGCGGATAAGCGTCGTCACCGGCCGTATATACACCGTTGGCCGCAGCCGGAGAACCTTCCACCACCTGGCCACCCGTATATTCGATAACGGTATGGTCGATCAACATTTCCTCGCAACTGTTCGAAGCGACGATACCACCCCATAAGCCGGCAAACGTATTCTCTTTCGTGCGATTTTCCTCAGCTACGGAGAAAAGGACCGGATTTTCAGCTGTTCCCTTACAGTAAAGATTGCCGTCTACCGTAAATTCAACAGGGACATGGTTGGCTCCGACACCTTTGTCATCAAAGATAACCTGCACACCTTCCTCTATTGTCAGGGATTTACCGGCCGGTACTGTGATATGGCCTGATACCAATATGATGGAATTGGCTTTCCAAGTCCCCTCGACATCCCCCTCCACAGTCTCCGTATCTTCATTTCCACCCTGATTATTATCCGGATTAACAGGATCATCGTCACCACAAGCAGCCAAAGTCATGACCATCATGGCTGCACTCACTAATAATGCATTGAATTTCATAAAATAAATGCTTAATGTAAATATTAATATAATTGCTATGTTAAAGTTTATACCGGATGCCGAGCATAAATGACTGACCGTGCCATTCTTTCCGTTCGATCACATTCCCATTATGCCGGTCTGAATCCACACTCTCCGTACGCGGTCCTTTCTGAATGTAGCGCAAGAGCGGGATATCCAACAGGTTGGAGGCCTTGCCAAAGATACTGATGCCGTTCTTGAAACTTTTTTCTATCGAAGCATCCAGCTGGGCGTAGCCGTCCTCCCATATATCATCTTCATACCAGTTCGAAATGTCGCTCAGACGTTTTCCCGTATAGCTGGCAGACACCTGGCCCTCCCAGCCGTGCCTGGTCTCTTTGAAAAGCAGGGAGAGATTTGCCACATGGGCCGCCTGTCCGAACAGTGGACGGGACTGGCGCACCGACTTCACTTCCGATCCTTCCATGATACGCTTGTCTGTCGTGACCTTCGAATGTGTATAGGTATAGTTTGCCTTAATACCGAACCAGTTGAAGTATTTCATCACATCGACTTCCATCCCCAGATTCTTGGCGTCACCGAAGTTCATCGGTTTATAATAGGTATCCTGGCCTTCGTTCAACAACCCGTATTCGATCGGGTCCTGGATATTCTTATAGAACAGGCCGACCATAAACTGCTCGGAAGACTTTGGAAAAAATTCATAACGTAAATCGATATTGTCGGCAACCGTATGCTTCAAGTCCGGATTTCCCTTTTCCTTATAATCTTCATTAATGATGCTGTAAGGCACGATCTCGAAAAAGCTCGGACGATTGATGGCACGCGCATACGAGAAACGCAGGTTGGCATTTCGATGGATACCGTATTTGGCATGGAAACTCGGCAATACATCCGTATAGTCCTGGTTTCCTTCCGGATCAACATCACGGGGAAATTTCAGTACATATCCCTGATTCGTATGCTCGACACGCACCCCGGCGATCAATTCCCATTCCTTCAAGGTATACTTCACCATTCCATATCCGGCACCGATCTTTTCCGTTGCATCGTAATTCAGAGGGTCCCCTATGTTGCCATAAGGACGGGGGACGAATTGTATCTCGTCAAAATTAAACCAGTCCTTATTGATATATTGCGGATTCTTGGAACCGGTAGCCGAGTTGAACGTATATTCATTAAAGAAACTGTCACGCTTCTTATCCCGGTACATACCTCCGGCCGAGAAATCCAGGATCGCCCCGCCATCCAATTTCAACTTATATGCCAGATCGACATATCCGGCTTTGTCCTTATCCGAGTTATGTTCCCAACGACGTTTGGCCGCATCCGTAGTAGACACATGGGAACCCAACAGATATATTTCCGCATTATCGGGCGTTTCGCTGAATGCTTTGGACAAGACAGCCGACCAGTTCAACCGCAACGCTCCGCCAGACAGAAACAAATGTTCGCCTTTTAAGGTCGAATTGATGATATACTGGTGGTTCCAACGCATACGGACAGCCCGTTCCTTTTCATCTTCCCCCTCGCGCACTTCGGCTTCGCTCATATCCATATAACCGTTATACCAAGTCAGCTTATGGTTGTCGTTCAAGGAGTAATCCAGTTTGGCATGCACACCGATACGTGTCTGTTCCGATGAATAATTACGGTATTCTATCCCGTTATGGCTCGTTCCCGGTTGATAATAGAGCCGACTTTCCTTTCCCCGGCTGGTACTCAGAAAACTCCCCGCCAACATGACGCCCAATTTATCATCAAAAAAGCGGTCGCCATACGAAAGTCCGGCAGTCAGGTCCGGCAGCGGTTTCTTCCATTTCATCCGTAGGTTCGAAGTCGTAAAGTCTTCCATCGTCACTTTGTAATCTTCCGGTTTCCCCAACGCTTCGTAAGGAGATTTCTTTACGATACCGCCCCGGTTGAACGATTGGAAGTCACGACCGAAATACATCGCGTTATAACCGGTAGACAAGTTGGCCGTAAATTGGCGTTCGGAAGGAGCATCTTTCATGATCAGATTGACAGCGCCACCAATGCCGTCTCCCTCCATATTCGCCGTCAAGGATTTGGTCACCTCCAGACGGTCCAGCATCTCGGAGGGGAAGATATCAAGCGGCACAAAGCGGTTCTTATTATCGGGACTCGGAATCTTCACACCGTTCACCAACGTATAGTTATACCGTTTGTCCATACCCCGTAAAATGGCATACTGACCTTCTCCGCTACTGTTACGCTCGACCGTCACGCCGGACATACGCTGGATCACATTGGCAACCGTAATATCCGGTGACAGCTCGATCGCTTTCGCACTCATGACGTTGACCACATTCATCGCCTGCTTCTCAATCCCGCGGGCACCGGCTTCGGTACGTCCCGGATTGGCGGCTATGATCGTGACACCTTCCAGGTTCATGGCCGAAGGCTTCATGTTAAACAGTACATCCCGGCCGGACAGCGTGTTTACGTTCTGTTCCTGTGTCTCATAGCTGATATAACTGCAAACCAACGTGATGTTTTTTCCTTCCGGCACATCTTTCAGGACGAATGTCCCGTCCAGCCCGGCTGTCGTTCCCATCGCCGGATTTTCTTTCACATACACAGCAGCACCGATCAGTTCTTCGCCGGTCTGCGCATCCTTAACCCAACCTTTAACTGTCGCAGCGGTCAGATAAGCAGCCGGAGTCAAAGTCAAAAATAAAACGAGTAGTAATTGCTTCATTATTTGTTTTTCTTTTCCGCCGCAAAAGTAGAAGGTGCGGATAACAGCAACACTTCATTCTTTTTACAATTACGTTACAGGCAGAAAACAGAAGGAACAAAAAAGCTACATATTTAAACGATATCGACCGGTTAATCTACAAAAAGTCTTATATTTGCGAGTAAGAATTACACATAATAACGCATACTAATATGAAAACAAAGATTTCACTTTTACTTCTTGCCATTCTATGCAACTTCTCCGTATTTGCCCAGAGTGACTTCGACAAATATTTCGAAAAGAAAAGTCTCCGGGTGGATTTTGCCTTGAGCGGTAATCTAAAGTCACAATCGGCTGCTATCCAGGGGTTGCGTGAAGAACCGGTATGGGGAGGTCCGGTCAAGAACCTGATCGATAAGTTCAATTACGGAGGTTATTATATTAATGTCTATGACAAAGCTACGAATAAGCTGATTTACTCACGCGGCTTCAATACGTTGTTCGAAGAATGGCGCTCGACAGAACAGGCTAAGACAGAAACACAATCGTGGACAAACAGCGCTTCCGTTCCTTTCCCGAAAGTACCTATCTATGTCGAGATCACGGCACGCGACAAGGCCGACATGCAATTCCATCCGTTGCTGAAACAAGAGGTCGATCCCAAAAGTATCTTCATCGACCGGGGAAAACTGAAAGCCAATAAAGTGCATCAGATACAGAAAAGCGGCGATTCGACAGAAAAAGTGGACCTTGTTTTTATTGCTGAAGGATACACGGCGGATGAACAGGAGAAATTCGTAGCAGATGCAAACAGGTTTACAGAAGCCTTGTTCGCGACTCCTCCTTTCACGACACGTCGAAACGACTTCAACGTATGGGCTGTCTGCCTGGTATCGGAAGAATCGGGCACGGATGTTTCGGGTAAAGGTATCTTCAAGAACACTGCCCTCAATTCCGGTTATTATACATTCGGTGTAGACCGTTATCTGACAACACCGGATATGAAATCGATCCGCGATGCCGTCTGGAACGTTCCATGTGATGCAATATTCCTGCTGATAAACACAGATATGTACGGCGGTGGCGGCATGTACAACTTCTATGCCTGCGGGACAGCCGACAACCCACGGACACCTGTCGTCTTTACACATGAGTTCGGACATAGCTTCGCCGGCCTGGCAGACGAATATTTTTCTTCGGAAGTCGCCTACCAGGATTTCTATAACCTGAAATACGAACCGTGGGAACCGAATATCACAACTTTAGTCGATTTCGGCAGCAAATGGAAAGACTTATTGCCCGCAGACACTCCTATTCCTACCCCACTCGATGCCGGACATAAGGACAAAGCCGGCGTGTTCGAAGGAGGCGGTTACCTGTCGAAAGGCATTTATCGCCCGATGGATCACTGTATGATGCGCGACTACGCCCCATTCTGCCCGGCTTGCTCACGAGCCATTCTTCAGATGGTCGATTTCTTGACAGACAAGTAATAAAATCTATAGGCGCCCAGCAAACCGTAACCCATAGCTTTACAGAGGCTAAAGCTATGGGTTACGGATGCCAAAGCATAGCTTTATGGTGGTCTTTTCTCGTGTCGAATGTCTTTTCGAACGGGAGTGTTGAAAAACGCCATGATTGATTATCTGTCATCTTTCACCGAGGAGACGAAGTGTCTGCTACGGGAAAATTCATTATAAGATATAATTATTTTAACCGTACCGCTTCCCCATATTTGCTAATATCGATCAATTTATAAGTATCGACCTTGATTTTACCGCGAATGAGTTCGGGAATATTGAAAGAGAAGAGAGAACGTTCATAATAGTCCATCTCTTTCTGAGGCAACAGGAAAGGTTTGCCGGGAACACCATTTGCACCCAGATAACAAATGTAAGGCCGTGTATACAGCCCGTCATTCCGACGGCTACTGAAAACGAACCACCGGCTGTTGCTGCTCCAGGAATGATAGCTTTCGACATCGTTGCTGTTCACTTGGAGAAGGGAATCTGTTTTACCTGTCAACATGTCCAATAGTCGCAAATCCGCATCCTTGTGCCAGATCGAGAAGTTGCCATAGTCCGAAACCGTGTACATCAGAAAACGGCCATCGGGAGATACTCTCGGCAGCTTCGCGCTCCGTCCTTCCTCATTAGCGTTGTAAAGCGTATCTATCGTCTGGCCGAAACTCCGTTTTTCCGGATCGAAAGCTATGCTTTGCAGGTTGTAACGGATTTCCCGATATGACTCAGGCATCCGGCACGCCGGTGCAGAACAGAAATACAACCGTCTGCCATCCGGAGAGAATGCCGGAAAAGTCTCCATATTCTCCTCCGAAGATAAATGGGGAGCTGTTACGATTTCATGTTTCTCCACATCATAGACCACGACATCCGATCGATTGTCGAACACTTCCACCCGGTTCGCATCCGAAAGGTGAAAATCCTGTTTCGTATCATTCGTCGAGAATGCAACATATCGCCCGGACGGATGCCAGGCGGGATAGACCAAAGCGGAAATAGTCCGTTCGGTCTTCGTATCCAGCTTCTCGATATCACCATCCGTCAGTATGTAGGTCCCGGCATGTAGCGCACGTTGGTGGAAAAGCATCCGATCCGGATTCTGCATACAGAAGGAATGGCAGTTCATACAATTATTATTCGTCTGCTTATTGTCGAGAAAGGTTTCTTCCGTAAAATCCTCCAGGCAACGCTGGTAAATCCCCATCCTGTTCCACATCCGGTAGCCTGGTGCGATACGGCGATAGACCAAATAGGGATCGATTTTATCTTTGATTACTTGAATGGAAAAAGGAGGATATCGAAACCATCTGTTATCTTTGCATATATAGATCCCGACCGTAAGGTTCCCTCCAACCGATGCGTCCAACAGCCGACGCCACTTCTTCTCCGGGATTTGGAAAGAACCGTTATCCGAATTCACCCGTATTTGCTGATCTTTGCCGGAGAATAGGGCGATTGCTTCGCAAGGTTCTTTCAGTTTGAAGTTCAGCGGAGCGATATTACAAGGGACCGCGACCCCTTTATAATCGGGAAAGATTTCTATTTCACCTTCCGTTTCCTCCGCATCGGGCAATCCACCATTGCAAGAGAAAAAGAAAACCGTACAAAGCCACAACAGAGAATATAAATACTTCATAGACTATCCATTCAAATTCTTACAATAATAATAAAACCAAAAAGTGTCTCCATATTGCCGGTAAAGCCAAGGCAGCCCGTCTGCGCCATTTTTGATCTTCAGAATATCTTTCTGGAATTGTTTATAGCGCTGCACTATCTCAGGCCGGATGGAAACCCAGTCAAGGACAGAAAGGTCCTCAGTCGCCAAAACCAATGCCGCCTCCTGAAAATGAACAGGAAGGGACTGTCCCGGCAAAAATCTACCGGCATGGGACAGGAATATCTTGAACTTCTCCATTTCCTTTGCCAGCAGATAGGAACAACCTAAATATTCCCATGCAACCCGGTTTACGCCTGGTTCCGAAAGATGTCCAAACCAAAGGCTGTCGATGCCGGTCAGGCAAAGCAAATTGTCCGGCTGAAAGACCGGTATTGTCTTTACGGCAAGCTCTCCATCCTGCCCGATCTTTTCGGGATGACGAATATAACCGGCATATTTTTCCGCCCAACGCCGATATCCCGGCAACCGGCCGAGTATACCCAGATACTTATCCGCCAAAGCAAAATCTCCCCGTATCAAGCTAATCTTGACCAACCGTTGAAGCAAGCGGGGACTTCCTCCTCGCTTGGCAAGTGTCAATCCTTCCATCGCATATCCTTCCGAAAGGCTGATATCCCCGATCATATAATGGATATCACTCAACAGGCAACTCATATAATAAGTCCGGTCCCAAGAAGCCAAAAGGCTTTGCGGTCCTTTCTGGTCATAACGGAACAACCGATCGCCCAAAAGGCCTTTTTGAGCCAATGCCATATTCAAATAGTTTAGGCTGACATAATCCGTCTCCTCCTTCTCCGGATGTTCACGGATAATCGTGTCCCAGTCATTCCTTTGCTCCCAAACGGACAACTCGTTCATCCGGTTGTTCCGGACTTCATACGGTCCGGGCAGACAAAATGCGGAAAAGCAAAACAGGACGACCAACAAGCTTCCCGCAACAAATACTTTCACCGAACGCTTTCCTTTGGGAAGAACCTTCATCGTATAAGCCGTTGCAAACAGAATCAGAAGCAAGACGACAAAACGGATCCAGATAAAATAGACATAAGAATCCGGCTGCAACTGGGACTCCTGATACCTTTCCGAATAAATCCCGTCTGTCAACGGAATACCGATAGCCAAACGAATACCGATATAAGCCAACAACACCCCAGCCAAAAACACAGCAAGCGAACCAGACCATTTCCTCCTTCGGCACAAAAGACTCATGCAAACCACGACCAGACCGTAAAGTGCCGCCAACTGGCCAGTCAAACCATAGATAAGAAACACACTCACCACACCATAAAACAACTGCACCTTCATTCTCCGTATACGGATAAAAACATAAGAGAATAGCAGAAGCAGGATCAGCCCGACCGTCCCGTCCAACACGTAAAAAGAGCTCGTATGGGCCTTCAGCAATCCTAAAACAGGAAACAAGGCAAGCAACAAATTATATCCGCGCGGTGCGATTTCCTGCAAAAGCAGATAACACAAGAAACCGGCCACACATAAGAAAATACTGTTAACACACAAGACAAACAGGGAAGCAGTATAATATTGAACCAAAGCCTGCCCGACCACCGTACAAAAGCCACCGGGGACAGACAGCATATCCCGGATAACCACCCATTCGGGAATAAACAACTGCACCTCTTCCTGCCGTTGGAACGTGGAAGTCCCGAACGACCAAAAGAAAAACCAAAGTCCGATAAATACGAACAGCCAAAATACAAGCGTCCTCCCAGTCATAATCCCATCGTTTTCGTTAAAAGGAAATGAAACAAAAGAAGAGAGGAAGTCGCCTTTTGACGACTGTTCCTCTCTCCCCCGGTCTAAAGAGTAAAATTATACCTTATAGTCTTTCACATTCTACTTACTGCCGTAACCCGGGTTCTGTTCCAGCAGGTTATTAGCACCGATCAGACTGTAATGGATCGGGAAACGATTCAGGTTCGGATTGTTCGTCGCCTTATGATCCCACCAGTCTTCCGTCACATAGGCATCCCAACGGATCAAGTCCGTACGGCGGCGCCCTTCGGCCAAGAATTCCAATTGCCATTCGTCCAGCATACGGTATTTGTCCAGATTAGCAGCCGTTACAGGATCGGGATCGACTCCGTCTTCGAAATAACGCTTGCGGACTGTATTGATCAGATCGGCAGCCCCCTGTTTGTCACCGGCACGCATCTTGCATTCGGCCAGCATATAATAGATCTCGGCCAAACGGATCACAGGTACGTCCGGATCGCCTTTCCGCTTGAACTCTTCCTGAGTCGGACGCGGACTGCGTTTCGTCACACGTACCCCGGAGTTTTCTTCTGCCGTCGCAACCGTCGAAGGTAACGAAGCCACATCCGGATAAAGCGGATCTTTTCCTACCTTGGCAAAATGAGCGATCTGGTCGACAACCGTGATCACCTCTCCGGCATACTCGCGCGTACCTGTGCAAACCCATTCCGGATTCAACGGATTCACCAATTCGCCAACGATAAACATACCGCGATATTTGCCATTGCCTTCATATACATAAGGTTGCTTACGGATATCCTTATCATTGAACTTCGCATACGCTCCACCCAGCTTATATGGATAACGCTTACCCGTAGGATCGAGACTCGGCACCAGTCCGAGAGCATTGTCCGAACCGGAACCTTCCAGTCCACCCAGATAGTTCTTATAGTTGTAAGGAACCATCATGCCCCAATACATGGCATCCGTCTCGGTCTTTGCATTCTGGCTGGGTACGGACCAGATCAGCTCAGGACAACGTTCGTTGTCAAATCCGAATATGTTCGTCCAATCCGTTTCCAATGCATACTGTCCGTACTTACCGTCGATAATGTCCTGGCAGATCTGGGCGGCTTCGGTAAACATCTCCTTGCCGATATAAGATTTGGCATTGAAATACAAACGGGCCTGCAAGGCTGCACCGGCTGCACGATGGATCGAACCGGTTTCCATCCCTCCCAGCTCTTCCTTGATCGGAAGATTCGGAACGGCTATTTTCAACAAGGAATCGATGAAGTTAAATGTCTCGACATCCGTCGAACGTCCTTTCACTTCGCTCTGTGTCGTCGTGTACAAAGGCACCCCTCCGAAGAAGTCCAAACCGTCCAAATAGAAGGAAGCCGCCAGCGTACGTTGCTGGTTCAACATGGATTCGCGCGTACCCTCTTCAAAGCCCAATGCATCGAAATCGACATTTTCCAAATCTTCCAATGCATCCCAAGCCAAAGCGACTCCCATCGCAAAGTTGGTCCAGCCCGTCTCGACACGCGTCATGTCTTCCGTATACTCATGATGATGGAATTTCTGATAGACGGCCCCGTCATACCAGTCGCTACCACGCGTAGGCAGACAGAACTCGTCCGTCCCCAGTTCCTGCAACAACCAACGCGGACTGTCGTGGGCAATGTACCAGCGCCAGTGAGTAAACGGACGGTTGAAACGTTGCCATACGGCATCTTGTGAGCTATAAAAAGTCTCCGGGACCACCTGCGAATAAAAATCAGGTTCGACACTACAGGAAGTAGTGCATAGCAGGCAGATCACTCCGGATAAAAACAATTGGAATATATTTTTCTTTTTCATCTTACAATCTTGTATTAGAAGTTAAACTGCATACCTAATGTCCAAGTACGGACGACCGGATAAAAATCGCTCCAGAACTTTTCCGTTCCTTTATCCCAGCCCGTGATATCCACCTCCGGGTTCATGCCGCTATAGCCGGTGATCGTGCAAACGTTACCCACCGTACCATAAATACGAATCCGGTCGATCAGGTTGTTCGTGTACTTCTTCATCGGAAGCGTATAACCCAGCGTGATCGCATCGATTTTCAGGAATGTACCGTCTTCCAGGAAATAGTCGCAAATCTGCTTTTCGCCCTTGATGTGGTTGAACTTGCCGTAAGCGTCTTTCAAAACATTCAGGTTGCCCTGTCCCTGGATGCCGTAATACATATTGATCGTATTATACACGTCGAAATCGATCCAGCTACGCAGGTTGATGCCTAAATCGAAGTTCTTATAAGTCAAGGTATGGCTCCACCCGATAATCAGTTTCGGAGTATAGTTGCCTATATACTGTTTGTCGTTCTCCGTTTTCTGTGCAGCCGGGATCACCTCGCCATCCTTGTTATACAGCAAGAAACTGCCCTCGTCATCGAACCCTGCGAACTTCCACATATAGAAAGAACCGATTGTCGAACCGGCTTCCATACGGGCTGCATCGCCCGGAGTTCCCGGAGCCACGAAACCATTACCGTTATGATAGGAGTTGTCACCCTCCAACGTCAGGATCTTTCCGGTATTATGGCTCAGGTTCATGCTGGAAGACCAAGTGAAATCTTTTGTACGAATAATGTCGCCACCGACTTCGAACTCCCAACCTTTACTTTCCATACTACCGATATTCTGCATCTGGCTGCCCTGCGTATAAGGTGGTTGCGGGACCTTCACACTGAACAGAAGGTTATCCACCTCACGCCGATAGTAGTCGAACTTGCCATACAAGCGTCCTTCGAAGAAAGAGTAATCGACACCCAAGTTCCACTCCTTCTTTTCTTCCCATCCCAAATTAGGATTGACATTTTGCGATTTACCGTATGAGTACGCCCATGTTCCGTTCGGCATCATCCAGTTCGTGTCCGAGCCTAACATATTGGCCATATAAGTCGCACTAAAGTCATTATTACCGGTCACACCGTAACCGAAACGGATCTTCAAGTCGTCCAGCCAGTCAAAGTCTTTCATGAACTCTTCGTTCGAGATACGCCATCCTGCCGTTGCAGACCAGAAGTTCGCCCAACGGTTGTCGGCCGCAAACTTGGAAGAACCTTCATGACGGATAGAGGCAGAAAGCATATATTTATCCTGGTAGGAATAATTGGCACGGGCAAAGAAAGAGAACAGACGTTCCGTAACCGATTTGCCGGAGCTCATGCCGGCCTTGCCATCCGTCAGGTAGCTGCCCTGGCCTATATCCCAGTACTTGATGCCATCGACCGAGAAATTATAGTTGTCCATACCGAAGTTTTCCCCGTTGACCTCAAAATAAGAATAACCGGCCGTTGCATTCAGATTATGTCCTCCTTTAAAGTCTTTTACATAGGAGAAATATCCTTCCGAAGTCAGGTTTTCCGTCTTGCTGAAAGCCAGGTGGGCATGCCCCTTACGCGAATTGTCAATTTCGCTTCGGTGTGTGCTGGGCCAATATTGGTGCAATTCCCATTGACGGTTTTCATACCCGACAACCTGCTGGTAATTCAAACCCGGAATAGGCTTGATATTCAACTTCAGGTTTACTTCCGGCTTGAACCATTTATCCAATCCGTAGTAATCTTCCAGCATGGCATCCGCAACGACGTTATAGTCCAACGATTCGTTGATCCATACGTTATAGCCTGTTTCGCTATCCGGATCGTACGGCGAGCGGGTCGGGTTGTTACGCATGGCTTGCTGGAAATTCGGATAGTGGTTGTTACGGGCAGCCTGGCGATAATCCACGGCCGGACGGACTTCCAGCCAATCATCGAACAACTTGAAAGATGCGTTCACACGTCCGCCATAATCCTGACGTTCGTCCTGCAACGCGATACCCTGGTTCTTTTCATAGAAGAAAGAAGTATAAACCTGTGCCTTTTCCGTACCCATTTCCAATGCAAGATGGTGTTTTTGGGAGAAGTTGCCCTTATTAATCAACTCATCCCACCACTATGTATCGTAACCGTAATCCGTACCGATATTATGTTCGGCATATTCACGGCCGGACAACATTTCGGGAGCATTGTAGTTTTGTTTTTTCGTAAACTCGTTGCTGTACGTGAGTCTCACTTTCCCGTTCGTATCCGAGCCGCTCTTGGTCGTAATCAGGATCACACCGGCGGCTGCACGTGTTCCGTAGATAGCACCGGCAGAAGCATCTTTCAAAACATCGATAGACTTGATATCATCCTGCGTCAACGAACGGATATCGCCACCAGGAAAACCATCGATCACGATAAGAGGAGCTTTTCCTGAATTGATGGAAGTCATACCGCGAAGCTGGAATGTCGTACCGGAATTGGCACTTCCCAAGTTGTTCATCACCAAACCGCCGATCTTGCCTTGCAAGGACGCCGAGATATCCGCCCCGCTCACACCGACCATCAGGTCATCGGCCTTCAACGAGGTGATGGCGCTGGTCACCTGCTTCTTGTCCAAAGAACCATAGCCGATCACCACAACTTCTTCCAATGCTTTGGCATCTTCAACCAGCTTCACATGGATGGTTGCCTGGTTGCTGACCTTCACTTCCTGAGTTGTATAACCGATAAAGGAAATCACTAAAGTCGAGTTGTTGGGAACATTCTGCAAAACGACCTTTCCGTCCATATCCGAGATATTTCCGTTCGTAGTTCCTTTCACAACAACATTAGCTCCCGCTACCGGTCCCATTTCATCCTGAACCATAATCGTCACGGTCTTTCCTACTTGATCAGGCACTGCATTCTCTATCCGATCCGAGGTTAACAATTCAACATTCTCACCAGCCGCAAATACTCCTGTCGTCAGACAAAAGAGCAGTCCGCAAGTGACTTTCGATACTCGAGATATTGAACCTTTCCTTCTTAGAGGATGGCCACAATTCTGTTTTTGTTGCATTTTCTGTATTATTATAAAAAGGTTAATAATAAATCGATCTAAGCCTGAGGCTTATCACACTCTAAACAAGACTTAAAGTCTTTCTGTCAGTTTTCTCTATTCCTATCTCATAGGCCTATATATTTAAGTTGTCCATATAAACTATTTTTAATTAATACAGGCAGTTAAAATGACTATAGTCTTAATAGAACTACGGTATTTGTTTTCGGATTTTATGATATGGTTTGAATATTAACAGAAGCGGATATAGGTCTTACTTTTCATCCCCTCAAACGAAGTTTTCCAAACAAATAAGTATATCTGCAGTAGTACATTATAAGCAGTTTGAGAACTTTCCAATGTCTCTTCCTTTGAAACTTTTTGGAAATCAATCTTTTTATTTGGATATTTTTGTTTAATTTTACGCCCAACTGAATGGTATTGTTAAAACATATCCGAGGTAAGAGTTTGGTAATGTGTTTTTAATGAATTTTCAATCACAATACACGGTAGGTTTGTAAAAATACCGTAGTTCTATTAAGACTGTAGTTCTTTTCTTTCCAACAAGAAGTTTCTCCGATTGATTTTTTATAAAGGGATGAAAAGGCTTTTCTGTACTTCTGCCAGCACAAGTATTCTGATAAATCAAAATAACACCCCGTCTCTATCTTACCGGACATTTTATTACCAATCAAACAATTAGGCTGACACTTCAATATAGCAAGTCCGCCCTTACAGACTCTCCCGCAAGGTAAATCAAGCTACATTTGCATGTATTCCCTGCTCCATAGGCATATGTTCCAGGTTTCATAAGCATGTATTCGAGCATACATAGGCACATACAGACAGAAAGATAAGGACCTTTTACAACAAAAGTGCCGACCTTCATGCAAGAAAGTCGGCACTTTTATAAGATCCGGTCCCCTATTTTGAGAAAAAACATTGCCGGAAACGTTCTATTTTGTCTGGAAGCATTTGCCGGACGGATAGTTCCGGATAATCATTTTGCCTGCTATCCTCGACTATTTCTATCACGGCCGGCAGACATAAGCTGATCGGCATCCTTTCAGCAGACAAAAAGATTCATATGACTCCATTCCGGTGGCAGAACGGAAATCCTTATCTCCGCGAGAATACGATAAACACAGCCGTTCGATCCTTATCCCGGCTACAGCCAATAGAAACCGGAGCCTGTTTGACGTTTTGTCATTTTGACAAAGATCATTCCATCGGAACTTCCATCAAAAGTACGGTCGCATGTTTCAATACCTCTATGGCAATGCTGTCGGTGTCCCAGAAACCGGCGCCGTCACGTTTGGAAAGGACTGTGTTGGCAACCTCCACTTCGCCTTCGATCACGAACAGGTAAACGCCGTTCTTCTTGCCATGCAGTTTGTATTCCTTCACCAGTCCCGCATCCAACGTACCCATCGAGAACCAGGCATCCTGGTTGATGGAAGCCGGGGCGGAGCCGTCCGGCGCAATCATCACTCCCAACTCATTCTTCTTCAGAACGGGGCGGATATCATAGCTTTTATAATGAGGTGCTGTATTCTCCTCACGCGGGAACACCCAGATCTGGAGGAAATCCAGCTGCTCTTCACCGCTATCATTGAACTCGCTATGGAAAATCCCCGTACCTGCACTCATCACCTGGATATCGCCCGGAGTAATCACTTCGCTGTTCCGGATACTGTCGCCGTGACGTAAATATCCTTTCAACGGAATAGAGATGACTTCCATATTCTTGTGTGGATGTGTATCGAAGCCCTCTCCCGGAGCGACAGAGTCGTCATTCAGGACCCGAAGCATGCCAAAATGTACTCGCTTCGGGTTATAGTAATTGGCAAAACTAAAAGTGTGATGGGTCTTCAGCCATCCATGATTTGCATACCCGCGAGTATTGGCTTTATCCACTACTGTTTTCATAAATAATCCTCCTTTGTTAATTTCATCTATATAACACTCCGGATTATGGAAAAGTTGCTGATACGGGCTGGCACCGATGTCCGGAGATTCTTGGCTTCCCCATACACGAAAGAGAGAAAATAGGCAAAAACATAATTTTCTTTAGTCTCGACAATACATGATACAAGAGAATTGAGTACTTTTGTACCCTAATAAAATCATCCCGTAAATATAAACACTATGGCAGTTTACTTAAACGATGTATCAAGAACATTCGGCGAATACTTGCTTATTCCAGGTTTAACAACCAAACAATGTGTGCCAACCAACGTTTCGCTGAAAACTCCGCTTGTGAAACACAAAGTGGGCGAAAAGCCTGCGATCGAACTAAACATTCCTTTTGTTTCAGCGATCATGCAATCCGTGTCCGGTCCCAAGTTGGCCATCGAACTGGCCCGCAACGGAGGACTGTCTTTCATCTTCGGTTCACAACCTATCGACAGCCAAGCCGAAATGGTCCGGAAAGTAAAGAAGTTCAAAGCCGGTTTTGTAATCAGCGACTCCAATCTGACGCCTGAAAATACGTTGGCAGATGTAATCGCTCTAGTACAGCGCACCGAACACTCTACGATCGGTGTGACGGACGACGGTACTCCTAACGGTAAATTGCTGGGTATGGTGACCAGTCGCGACTATCGTGCCGAAAAGGATTCTCCCGACAAGAAGGTGAAAGAATTCATGACTCCGTTCTCCAAACTGATCGTCGGCGAACTGGGCATGACATTGAGTGAAGCCAACCAGATCATCTGGGATCACAAACTGAACACGTTGCCGATCATCGACAAGGAACAGAACTTGCAATATTTCGTCTTCCGCAAAGACTACGACAGCCACCGCGACAATCCGAAAGAGTTGTCCGGCAGCGATAAGAAACTGCTCGTAGGCGCGGGGATCAACACACGCGACTATATGGAACGTGTTCCTGCGCTGGTTGAAGCGGGTGTCGATGTATTGTGTATCGACTCGTCCGACGGCTATTCCGAATGGCAGCAGGCAACACTGCAATGGATCAAGAAAACGTATGGTGACAAAGTGCTGGTCGGTGCCGGTAATGTTGTCGATAAGGAAGGTTTCGACTACCTGGTCGAAGCCGGAGCCGATTTCATCAAGGTAGGTATCGGTGGCGGTTCCATCTGTATCACCCGTGAACAGAAAGGTATCGGCCGCGGACAGGCTACCGCATTGATCGACGTGGCACAGGCACGCGACGAATATATGAAAAAGACAGGTATCTATGTGCCCATTTGCAGCGACGGCGGTCTGGTGCATGACTATCACATGGTTCTTGCTTTGGCGATGGGTGCGGACTTCCTGATGATGGGACGTTATTTCGCCCGCTTCGACGAATCTCCGACGAAGAAGATGAAGATCGGTAACAATTTCGTAAAGGAATACTGGGGCGAAGGTTCGAACCGCGCCAAGAACTGGCAGCGTTACGACATGGGTGGCAGCGAAGCACTTAAGTTCGAAGAGGGCGTCGACAGCTATGTGCCATACGCTGGAAAGATGAAAGACAACCTCAACCTCACATTGGGCAAAATAATCGCCACGATGTGCAGCTGCGGAGCTATCACCATTCCCGATTTGCAGAAGAACGCCAAAATCACATTGGTTTCCTC
>ENA-UOJC01002633-UOJC01002633.1-human-gut-metagenome-genome-assembly--contig:-C104-NODE-2633-length-18892-cov-5.704995_pt1 | contig 18892 bp, 18 predicted proteins | sample MGYA00242339_ERZ723886 | MGnify/ENA metagenome assembly ERZ723886 | reverse complement strand
GTCTTGAATGTTTTTGTTAATTTTGAACAATTTAAAGAAGATTATGAGGAGTTTCACAATTGTCTGACAGATTTGAAGGAAAAGGAGAAAAAAGTATGGCATATTTGGATTGTTCAGTGAAAAGCTGCACCTACAATAATGAAGACGGCTGTTGCTGCAAAGGCGACATTCAGGTGGAGGGACGCGAAGCAACCGAAGCACAGAGCACCTGTTGCGGAAGTTTCAAAGACCGCGGAACAAACGGTGCAGCCTGTAACGCATTAAAAGATGTTTCCAAGGAAATCGACGTTGCGTGTGAGGCAACACACTGCCGTTTCAATGAAAATGAGAAATGTCACGCAGATCATATCGGTATTTCCGGTGCCGGAGCCTGCACCTGTGGAGAGACAGAGTGCGCAAGCTTCGAGTGCAACTGTAAATATGAATAATTAATACAGGTATGAAACTGGTCTGCACATGCTCCATTTGTGCAGACCATAAAAAAGCAGGATAAGAAAATTTACATCTGTAAAGCAGGATTCCAGTGCTTTAAAACACAAAAACTACACAAAAAGTTTACAAAGATACCCTTGTTTCTTTTGCCGCGGAGATGTAGTATGGGAGTTGGAAAAACAAAAAGATTCCTGTTTGGAGGCGGTACTTATGAGAAAAAAATCACATATTTCACTGGCACGTTACATTGTAAATAATATGGAAGACAATGATCTGAAAAAACATAAATTATCTTTTTACATCGGAAGTGTCCTGCCGGACATTAAGCCATCTTTCGTCTATAAGCGCCATGAGATGGACGGAACTTACCCGGATATCAGACGCCATATTGAGCGCCTTTCCGAGGGCAGGAAACTGGTGGAGAAGAAAAAAGGGCGCAAGTATTACATGGATCTTGGACAGATCAGCCACTATCTGGCAGACTATTTTACCTATCCTCACAATAAGATCTATCCGGGAAGTCTGAAGGATCACTGTTCTTACGAGGAGAAGTTAAAGCGGGATTTGCGGAGATATATCAGGACGGACGCTGCAAAACCGCATAAAGCAGATCATCTGGAATTTAACAGTGCCAGAAATCTTTGCGATTTTATCCAGAAATCCCATGATGATTATCTTGTGAGAAAGCATGATGTGGAGGATGATATCCATCACATTGTGGAGGTGAACTACAAGGCAATGGAGACAATGATACATTTACTCGCCGAGAAAAGGGCAGAATTCCGGTTAAAACATTCCTGAAAAATGAAAAACATACAAAAACGATAGGAAAACATACGAATCAAATATTAATTTTTTATGAACAGCGCATCCAAAGTCGAAAAATGGATGCGCTGTTTTTGTAGGAAATACGTGCAATTGTGAAAAAATCCGTTTGGAAATGTCGAATTTTGGAGAAAACTCATCACCTAATTCATTTGATTTTTGAATCTGCGGATAGTAATATGGAGAATATAAAAGAGAGGAAAAGAAAAAGGGGAAAAGAAAAAGGGACTATTCTCTGCTCCGGCAATTAGCAGAAATTTGAATTTGTAAAATTGCATTTTCCATTGAGGAAATCAGGAGGATTCATATGAGAAAGTTGAGTGAGTTACAGCAGGAAATCGAATCCGTTCGATTTGAACTGGATCAGGCACTTTTACGACAGGATAAGTTTGATAATTACTATCAAAAAAGTACAAAACTCGATCAGCTGATTGAAGAGTATATCGAGGAAACAGAAAGAAGTAAGTAGAGAAGAATGGAAAATAATGCCAAATCAGGAAATAACTGGTCTGGCATTATTTTTTTGCGCTAAAATATTGATTTTTTCTTAAGAATAGTCTAATATATGTTTAAAAGTGGTGGAAAGTGGTAGAGAATGGTTCGAAGTGGTGGCAAATGACCACAGAAATGGAAAATCAAGAGGAACCAGCTGCCGCACAAAGGCAGGTGATTGTGTCATGTTTATGGGAGAATACAACCACACAGTTGATCCAAAAGGTAGACTGATAGTTCCGGCAAAATTCAGAGAGCAGCTTGGCGATGAATTTGTAGTGACAAAGGGACTTGATGGATGCTTATTTGTGTATACGTCAGAAGAATGGCACAACATCGAAGAGAAATTCAGAAACATTTCCATGACTTCCAAGGATGCAAGAAAGTTTTCACGTTTCTTTTTTGCAGGAGCAGCTTCCTGTGAACTGGACAAGCAGGGAAGAATCCTTCTTCCACCAGTTTTAAGAGAATATGCAAATCTGACAAAAGATGTCGTTTTAGTCGGAGTCTTAAGCAGAGTGGAAATCTGGGACAAAGACAGATGGCAGGAGAATACATATGATGAAGATGAGATGGATGAGATTGCAGAACACATGGCAGATTTAGGGTTCAGCATCTGATCCACAGAGAATAAAAAAAGAGAGCCAGAGCAAAAGTCAGGCAGAGAGGATCACAATGGAATTTAATCATTATTCAGTATTACTAAATGAGACAATTGAAAATTTGAATATCAAGCCTGACGGAATCTATGTGGATGGAACACTTGGCGGTGGCGGACATGCTTACCAGGTGGCTTCACGGTTATCAGAAAAAGGCAGGCTGATCGGAATCGATCAGGACGCGGATGCAATCGCAGCCGCCGGAGAAAGATTAAAGGAATTTGGTGACAAGATCACCATTATCCGAAGCAATTACGCCAACATGAAAGAGGAACTTCACCGCATTGGCGTGGAAAAGGTGGATGGAATCGTGTTGGATCTTGGCGTATCTTCGTTTCAGTTAGATACACCGGAGCGTGGTTTTACTTATCGTGATGAGAATGCTCCACTTGATATGAGAATGGATGACAGACAGAGCCTGACTGCAAAAGATATTGTAAACGGATACAGTGAGATGGATCTTTACCGTATCATCCGTGATTATGGTGAGGACAAGTTCGCAAAAAATATTGCAAAACACATCGTGCAGGAGAGGGCGGAGAAACCGATCGAGACAACCGGAGAACTGACGGAGATCATCAGGGCTTCCATTCCAATGAAAGTTCAGGTGACCGGTGGACATCCGGCAAAAAGAACGTTTCAGGCAATCCGTATTGAGCTGAACAAAGAGTTAGAAGTACTGCAGAATAATCTGGATGATATGATCGACCTTTTGAATCCGGGTGGAAGAATCTGTATTATCACGTTCCATTCCTTAGAGGATCGAATTGTAAAGACGAATTTTAAACGAAATGAGAACCCATGTACCTGTCCAAGCGATTTTCCAGTGTGTGTATGTGGTAAAAAATCCAAGGGAAAGGTAGTCACAAGAAAACCGATTCTTCCTTCCGAGGAAGAATTAGAAGTGAACTCCCGTTCCAAGAGTGCAAAATTAAGAGTTTTTGAAAGGGTGTAGCAGATGCCGAACAGAACAGTAAATCACAACAATCGAAATAGAGCAGCATATCAGGTAGATGGCAACACCGTACGCCGTATGGAGGCGATGCCGGATTACCGCAAAGAGCGCAGAGACAGACAGGAGCGGGAACGCGAGGAAGAGCTGAGAAAACGCAGACGTGCCGCAGCCAGAAATCAGGCAAAAGCGCTTCGCATGAGCAAAAGTTATGTTGTATTCCTGACAATGGCAGTGACCGTATTTGGCATTTTCTGTGGAGCTTATATTAAGCTTCAGTCTGATGTGACTGCAAGAATGAAAAAAATAGCAAGCTTAGAGAGCCAGGTGACAGACCTTAAGGCTGACAATGACGAGGCTTACAAGAGAATTAATACCGCAGTAGATTTCGATGCGATCAAGGAGAAGGCAATCAATGAACTTGGTATGTTTTATGCAACACAGGATCAGATCGTCTACTACTCTGTAGATAAGACAGACTACATGAATCAGTATAATGAAATCCCGCAATAGGGGGATTTTCAGACAAAAAAATAATTCAGGTGGTAGAATGGCAAAAAGAAGACCGAAAAAGCCGATGTTAAAGTTTCCAAAGCGTATGCAGAAAAAAATGATCGTCATGTTTACGGTTGTTGCAGCGCTTATGATCGGACTCATCGGAAGACTGATGTATATTGAATACACCAGTGGAGAAAAATATGAGAAAATCGTTCTGGCACAGCAGGGCTATGACAGCCAGACAATTCCTTATCAGAGAGGTGACATTGTAGACGCAAAAGGAACTGTGCTGGCAACCAGTATCGCAGTTTATAATGTGATTCTGGACTGTTCCGTTTTAAATGATGATGAAAAATATGTGGAGCCGACGATCAATGCGCTTGTAAGCTGCTTCCCGGATCTGACGAGTGAACAGCTTTATTCTTATCTGAAAGACTCTCCGGACAGCAGATATATTGTGCTTGCCAAACGTTTATCCTATGATACGATCCAGCCTTTTGTGAATCTGCAGGAGGAGCGGGATGAAAAGGGAAAACTGGTTAATCCATATATCAAAGGTGTTTGGTTTGAAAAAGAGTACCAGAGACAATATCCATATGGAAAACTGGCAAGTTCTGTGATCGGGTTCACAACATCCGGTAACCTCGGAATTAATGGACTGGAAAATTATTATGATGACACGTTAAATGGAATTAACGGCAGACAGTATGGATATCTGAATTCAGACAGTAATTTTGAAAAAACGATCAAACCGGCAGTCAACGGCAATACGTTAGTGACAACGATCGATGCGACGATCCAGTCGGTGGTAGAGAAGAAAATACAGGAGTTTAATGAGGCCTATACAGATGGTTACAGAGAGGGTGAGGGCGGAGCAACAAGAATCGGCGTGCTCATCATGAAACCGGACAATGGCGATGTCCTTGCAATGGCACAGTATCCAAACTACGATCTGAGCAATCCATGGGATTTATCTGAGTATTATACACAGGAAGAGATCGATGCGATGGATGATGATGCGAGACTCGAAGCGTTAAATCAGTTGTGGCAGAACATATGTCTGACCTATACTTATGAGCCGGGATCAACGGCAAAACCATTTACGGTTGCAGCCGGGCTTGAGACAGGAACACTGTCGACCAATGATACCTTTTTCTGTGATGGAGCCGAACAGCTCAGCGGATTTACCGTAAAATGTGTTGCCTATAGAAAAGGTGGACACGGAATGCAGACTTTGGAACAGACATTGATGAATTCCTGTAATGATGCCCTGATGCAGATGTCCTACCGGATCGGGGCAGAGAATTTCACGGAGTACCAGCAGATTTTTGGATTTGGACAGAAAACGAACATTGATCTTCCGGGAGAATCGAGAACAGATTCCCTGATTTACACATTGGATACAACATCACAGCTGAGTCTTGCAACCAATGCTTTCGGACAGAACTTTAATACCACGATGATCCAGCTTGGAACTGCTTTCTGTTCTCTGGTCAATGGCGGTAAGTTATATCAGCCGAGAGTGGTAAGCAAGATCACGGATCAGAATGGAAATACGATTCAGGATATTTCTCCGACGTTGCTGCGTGAAACTGTATCTAAGACAACAAGTGATACATTAAAACAATACATGTACTCGACCGTGACATCCGGTACCGGAAATACGGCAAAAGTAGACGGTTACTCCATGGGAGGTAAAACCGGAACGGCACAGAAAGTGCCGCGTGATGGTGTGAACTATCTGGTTTCTTTTATCGGTTTTGCACCGGTGGACGATCCTCAGTTAATGATCTACTGTTTTGTGGATGAGCCGAACTCGCAGGATCAGCCACACAGCACATTTGCACAGAATATTGTGAGGGAGATTTTAGAAGAAGTACTTCCTTATATGAATATTTATCCGGATGAGGAGACGACAGGCTTACATTCTGGGTGGGATATTACCGGAACGGATACAGGCGCAGCCGCTGTGACAGACCGTGTGACAGGAAATATTCCGGAGGAAGAACCGGAAGGAACGGATGATGTGCCGGATACCATGGAGGATATTCCGGGAGCCGGGGAAAACAACGAAGAAAACGCCGAAAATGATGGTGTAAATGCCGAAGAAGCAGGAACAACGTCCGATAACAGTGAATAAAAACATAACCTCATAAAAGTTGGAATAAAATGCAAGGAAGACTTTTATGAGGTTTTTGTTTTATGTATCGGAATAAGACCTTTAACCGCAAAAAGGTAATGATCGTATTCGTGTCAGTTTTTTTTATTATGATGTTTCTGATCGGAAGACTGGTATATCTTATGATCTTCTGCTCCGAATATTATGGAAATAAAGCGGAGAATCTTCATGAGAGGGAACGTGATATTAAGGCGGCACGGGGAAAACTTTTGGATGCAAACGGCACGGTGCTTGCCACAAACAAATCTGTGTGCACGATCTCCGTGATCCATAACCAGATAGAAGAACCCGAGAAAGTCATTGAGATGCTTGTGAGAGAACTTGGCATTCCGGAAGAGACTGCGAGAAAGCGCGTGGAGAAAGTCAGTTCCATCGAGCGTGTGAAAACAAATGTCGCAAAGGAGACCGGGGATGCAATCAGAGCCTATGGACTCTCCGGAGTGAAAGTGGATGAGGATTATAAACGATATTACCCTTATGGGACGCTTGCTTCCAAAGTACTTGGTTTTACCGGGGCCGACAATCAGGGAATTTTGGGACTTGAAGTAAAGTATGATGAATATCTTCAGGGAACCAACGGAAAAATCTTAACGTTAACCGATGCGAGGGGAATTGAAATCGAGAATGCCGGGGAGAGCAGATTAGAACCCGTGAACGGTTATGACCTCTGCTTATCGTTAGACTACAATATCCAGATGTACTGTGAGCAGGCGGCAAAAAAAGTCTGCACGAAAAAATCGGCGGACAGTGTTTCCGTGATCGTGATGAACCCACAGAACGGTGAACTTATGGCGATGGTGAATTATCCTGAGTTTGACCTGAACGATCCGTTTACACTGGTTGGGGACAACGGGGAAGCTGTGTCAGCGGAAGAAAAACAGAATCTGTTGAATAAAATGTGGCGAAACCAGTGCATCAGTGATACCTATGAGCCGGGTTCTACATTTAAGATTATTACGGCAGCGGCAGCGTTAGAAGAGGGAGTGGTAAAACTGGACGATGCATTTTTCTGTCCGGGCTATAAAATAGTGGAGGACAGAAGAATCCGGTGCGCGAGAACGACAGGGCACGGTGCGGAAACATTTGAGACAGGGATCATGAACTCCTGCAACCCGGTTTTTATGGAACTTGGCGAGCGGTTAGGCGCGGAGAACTTTGTCGGTTACTTCAAACAGTTCGGGCTGTTATCCAAAACGAATATTGATCTTCCGGGGGAAGCGGGAACGATCATGCATAAGACGGAAAATATTGGACCGGTGGAACTTGCGACAATCTCGTTTGGGCAGTCGTTTCAGATTACCCCCATCCAGCTTGTCACGACGGTATCTTCTATTATTAATGGGGGAACGCGCGTGACACCACATTTTGGCGTAAGCGTGCAGGATGCGGACGGAAATACAGTAAAAACGTTCTCCTATGAAACGCATGAGAATATCTGCACAGCAGAAACTTCGGAAACGATGCGCTATCTGCTGGAGAAAGTGGTGTCAGAGGGAACCGGAAAAAATGCCAAAATTGAGGGCTTTTCCATCGGCGGAAAGACAGCAACCTCACAGACACTTCCAAGAAGCGACCATAAATACATTTCATCGTTTCTCGGATTTGCGCCCGCTGACAATCCGCAGGTGCTTGTGCTTGTTGTTATTAACAATCCGCAGGGGATTTATTACGGCGGAACGATCGCTGCTCCTGTGGCGAAGGAAATATTCGAAAACATTTTGCCTTACCTTGATAAATGAGATGAAATAACGTATACTAGTTAGGCGAATTGAACGTTAGAAAAAATACAAGAGGTGTTTAGTCATGGATTATGAAATAGTGATACCAGTTTTGATTTCTTTTGCAATCAGTGCAATTTTAGGACCGATCGTGATCCCCTTTTTGAAACGGTTAAAGGTGGGGCAGACGGAGCGTAAAGAGTTGGAATCCCATTTGAAGAAAAATGGAACCCCGACTATGGGTGGACTTATGATACTGGCAAGTATTATCATTACCTCTCTGTTTTATGTCAAAGATTATCCGAGAATTATCCCAATCCTTTTTATGACCGTAGGATTCGGTGTGATCGGTTTTCTGGATGATTATCTGAAGGTAGTGCTCCGCAGATCAGACGGACTGCTCCCGTGGCAGAAGATGATCTTACAGTTTATTGTGACAACAGTATTTGCAGTTTACATGGTGCGTTATTCCGGAATTGAACTTACTATGTTGATCCCATTTTCCGGCGGAAAGTACTTAAATATCGGATGGCTTGCGATTCCATTACTTTATTTTGCAGTGATCGGAACCGTAAACGGTGTGAATTTTACCGATGGTGTGGATGGCCTTGTGTCAAGTGTTACCATTATGGTTGCGACCTTTTTCTCCGTTGTGGCAATCGGAACGAATGCAGGGATTGCACCGATCACCTGTGCAGTAGCAGGAGCCCTGCTTGGATTCTTATTATTTAATGTGTATCCGGCAAGTGTTTTCATGGGAGATACCGGTTCCCTGGCACTGGGCGGCTTTGTTGTGGCAACTGCCTATATGCTCCAGATGCCATTATATATCCTGATCGTTGGACTGATTTATCTGGCAGAAGTCATATCTGTTATGGTTCAGGTTACTTATTTTAAATACACTAAGAAAAAAACAGGTGATGGAAAGCGGATTTTCAGAATGGCTCCGCTCCATCATCATTTTGAGCTTGGTGGATGGTCAGAGACGAGAGTTGTCGCAGTGTTTGCAATCGTGACAGCACTGCTTTGCATGCTTGCATTATTAGGCTTATAAATCGCATTGGAAAATTGCAAAATGACCTGCCGGATTCGGACAGGAGATTGGAAGGATAAGACGATGAATTTAGAAGGAAAAAGAGTGTTAGTAGTAGGTTCTGGAAAAAGCGGAGTTGCAGCCGCAGAACTGCTCAGAAAAAAAGGAATCACATTTGTACTTTTTGATGGAAATAAAGATTTAGATGTGACAGCATTGATCGAGAAAAATCCGGTATTTGCCGGAGCAGAGATTCTTTTGGGAGAACTTGCACCGGAAGATATGGCGCGCATTGATCTTGTTGTGTTAAGTCCGGGCGTGCCGACAGACCTTCCGATGGTCAATGAACTTCGAAACAGACAGATTCCAATCTGGGGCGAAATTGAACTTGCCTATCATTTTGCAAAAGGAAGAATTATTGCAATTACCGGAACAAACGGAAAAACTACGACAACTTCGCTTGTGGGTGAGATCATGGCGAATTATTTCGATGATGTGAAAGTGGTCGGCAATATTGGAATCCCATACACATCGGTAGCGGCAGACACGACAGAGGATACTGTGACAGTCGCAGAGATCAGCAGCTTTCAGTTAGAGACAACACATGAGTTTGCGCCGGAAGTGACAGCTATTTTAAATATCACACCGGATCATCTGAACCGTCATCATACGATGGAATGTTATATCGAGACAAAAGAGAGCATTACAAAGAATCAGACCGCCGGGGATACCTGTGTGTTGAATTATGAGGATGAAGTGCTGCGCAGGTTTGGCGAGACACTTCAGACAAAAGTTGTATTTTTCAGCAGCAAGCGCAGACTGGAAAAGGGACTTTATCTGGACGGAGAAGATATTTTTTATGCAGACGGCACAACGGACACAAAAGTGATCAATGTAAATGAGCTGAATATTTTAGGAAAACACAATTATGAGAATGTCATGGCGGCAGTCGGAATGTCGGTAAGCTTTGGCGTACCGATGGATAAAATTGTGGAAGTGCTGAAACGTTTCCAGGCAGTCGAGCATAGAATTGAGTATGTGACAGAAAAACGCGGCGTGAAGTTTTACAATGATTCCAAGGGAACAAACCCGGATGCGGCAATCCAGGGAATCCGCGCGATGAACCGTCCGACACTGTTGATCGGTGGAGGTTATGACAAACAGTCTGAATATGATGAGTGGATTGAGAGTTTTGACGGCAAGGTGAAGAAACTCGTGCTGATCGGTCAGACGAAGGAAAAGATTGCGGAATGTGCGAAGAAACATGGCTTTGAGGATGTCATACTCTGTGATACATTTGAGGAGGCAATTGACACCTGTTATGCAAACGCAGTGAGCGGGGATGCGGTATTGCTTTCCCCTGCATGTGCAAGCTGGGGCATGTTCGCAAACTATGAGGAGCGCGGACGCATTTTTAAGGAATACGTGCGCAATCTGGCAGAATAAAAAATGTCAGGCATAATGGCATGACGTGCAGTAAATAAGAAATGAGGAATTGGAATGGCAAGAGGTCAGCAGACGGAAAAGAAAAAAAAGCCAATTAAATATTTCGATTACAGTCTTTTGTTTCTGATCATTTTTCTTTTGTGTTTTGGATTGGTCATGTTGTACAGTACCAGTTCCTATGCAGGTTCCAATAAGTTTGGGGATGCTTCCTATTTTGTAAAAAAACAGTTGTTTGCAACAGGACTGGGGATCGTGGGTATGTATATCGTATCTAAGATCCCATATCGGTTCTGGATGAAGGTGAGTTCCATGGCGTATCTGGCAGCTATCGTGCTCTGTACCGCCGTTATTTTTATTGGTACAGAGGCAAACGGTCAGGCGAGATGGTTAAAAATCGGGCCGTTATCTTTCCAGCCGTCAGAGTTTGCCAAGTTTGCGGTTATTATTTTTCTGGCAACGGTTATTTATAAGACACCACAGAAAATGGGTGAATTCATGAGCCTTGTCAAGATAATGGCAATTGTGCTTCCAATCGTTGCAGTGGTCGCCTACAATAACTTAAGTACAGCGATCATTATACTTGGAATTGCAGTCTGTATGTTGTTTGTTGCCAGTCCGAAGTATTCCCACTTTGTGTTGATGGCAGCGGCAGTCGGTGTGGTAGGTGTTGTTTTCATCAGTTTTGAGGCATACCGGATGGATCGTATCAAGATCTGGCTGAATCCGGAAGCCTACGAGAAGGGTTATCAGACCTTACAGGGACTGTATGCGATCGGTTCCGGCGGTTTATTTGGAAAAGGGCTTGGCGAGAGTATGCAGAAGCTGGGATTTATTCCTGAGGCGCAGAATGATATGATTTTCTCTGTTATCTGTGAGGAACTTGGACTTTTTGGCGCGGTGTGCGTGATCTTATTGTTTCTGCTGATGATCTGGAGATTTATGATCATTGCCAATAATGCGTCAGACCTTTATGGGGCGCTGGTCGTGGTTGGTATTATGGCGCATTTGTCCATCCAGGTTATTTTAAATATTGCGGTTGTGACCAATACGATCCCGAATACCGGTATTTCACTGCCGTTTATCAGTTATGGAGGTACTTCGGTTTTATTCCTGCTTGCAGAGATGGGGCTTGCGCTTTCCGTGGCAAAGGGAATTAAATTTGAGGTTAATTAAATATGATAAAAGAAGAGAGAAGAAGAAAAAAGCGCAGAAAGATAGGATTGTACATCCTGTTGATATTGATTCTGCTTATCGCAGCGGGCGTTTTCATTGTCATGAATGTTTTTACCGTGGAAAACGTTGTCGTGGAGGGAAATGAACTGTACAGCTCCACACAGATTGAAAACATGGTGCTGAATGATGAATATTCCTGGAATTCCCTGTATGTAGATCTGAAATACAGATTTGTGGATATCGGGGAAGTTCCGTTTGTAGATACGATGGAGGTTTCACTGGACAATCCCCATACCGTACATATTAAAGTTTACGAAAAAGGAATGCTCGGCTATCTTTATATTAATTCCATTGGTCAGAATGCTTATTTTGACAAAGATGGATTTGTAGTCGAGACATCTACGGAAGTGATTGACGGTGTGCCAAAGATCACAGGAATCTCCTGTGAGGAAGTGGTACTTTATGAGAAACTGCAATTAGAGAACAGTGATATTTTGCGGGATTTACTGAACCTGACACAGACTTTGAAAAAATATAATCTGCTCCCGGATGAGATCCAGTATGACAGTAACATGGAGCCGGTGCTTTACTATGGAACAATTCAGGTGAAAATTGGTTCTGAGGACAACCTGTCGCAGAAAGTTGTGAGGTTATCCATTATTTTGCCACAGCTTGACGGACTTAGCGGCACACTCCATTTAGAGACATGGACACCGGAGACGACCGACATTATCTGGGACAGGGCAGAAGAACAATCGGAAACAGAAGAGGAGACGACAGAAGAGCCTTCTGAGGAGCCGTCGGCAGATACACCAGCGGAAGAACAACCTGCACAGGATGTGCCGGCAGAGAATACACCGGCCGAAGAGCAGCAGCCAGCCGAAAATGCACCGGCGGAGGATATGCCGCCAGTGGAACAATAAAAACCGTAAAAAAACTTGATTTTTTTTGAAAAAGCGGTTGATTTGTTGTAGGAAAAATTATATTATAGTTTATAAGAGTTAAAAAACGCAAAATATAGTATGATTTCGAGAGTAGATAACTAAACAAAGTAGAAATGGGCTTGTCTGGTTATCATATTTGACATAAATATAGGGAGATATGAAGGAGGAACTACCTTGCTGGAAATTAGAACAACAGAAGCAGATGCCAGTGCAAAAATTATCGTGATCGGAGTTGGAGGAGCTGGTAATAATGCTGTAAATAGAATGATCGATGAAAATATTGGCGGTGTTGAGTTTATTGGTATTAACACAGATAAGCAGGCATTACAGTTATGTAAGGCACCGACATTGATTCAGATCGGTGAGAAGCTTACCAAAGGACTTGGTGCAGGAGCACAGCCTGAGGTTGGACAGAAAGCAGCGGAAGAGAGCGCAGAGGAGTTATCAGCTGCAGTGAAAGGTGCAGACATGGTTTTCGTTACCTGTGGTATGGGTGGTGGAACCGGTACAGGTGCCGCACCAGTCGTTGCCAAGATTGCAAAAGAGCAGGGAATCTTAACGGTAGGTGTTGTGACAAAACCTTTCAAATTTGAAGCAAAACAGCGTATGTTGAACGCAACCGGTGGTATTGAACGTTTAAAAGAGAGCGTAGATACATTGATTGTCATTCCAAATGATAAATTATTAGAGATCGTAGACAGACGTACTACAATGCCGGATGCATTGAAGAAGGCAGATGAAGTATTACAGCAGGCAGTACAGGGAATCACAGACCTTATCAATTTACCTGCACTCATTAACCTTGACTTTGCGGATGTTTCCACCGTTATGAAGGACAAGGGACTTGCACATATCGGTATTGGTTCTGCCAAGGGAGACGACAAGGCAATCGAAGCTGTAAAACTTGCAGTTGCCAGCCCATTGCTTGAGACAACTATTAACGGTGCAACACACGTTATTATTAATATTTCCGGAGATATCTCCTTGATGGATGCAAATGATGCAGCAAGCTATGTACAGGATCTTGCAGGAGATGATGCCAATATTATCTTCGGTGCGAAGTTTGATGAGTCTATGACAGATGAGGCAACCATTACGGTTATTGCAACAGGACTTGAGACTGCCGGTGCAAACGCAGCAGGCAAAATTGTTCCTAAGATGCAGTATCAGAACATGGGAACTGTTCCAAGACCGACAGCACCTGTAACACCAAGACCAGCAGCACAGGCTGGTTATACAGCTCCGGTACAGCCAAACCCGGCACCAACTTTCTCTGGTATTCAGAAACCGCGCCAGCCAGAAAGCTCTGTACAGCAGATGGATATCAAGATTCCGGATTTCCTTAAGAATTCCAGAAGATAATTACATAAGAAGATGACAGGATCGTTACATGAAGATCATAAGGTTTTCATGTAACGGTCTTTTTTTGTCAGAAAAACTGGATGAACTTCTGAAAGTAGAGGGAGTGTTTTGACAAAAAAGATGGTTCTAAAAAAATATAATGTGACTATGGAGAAGGAAAAGGAGGGAGTGGTTCCAAATATATATTTTTTATGCAGATGTCTATCTGTTACAGAATCTGTGGATGGATTTTATTGCGCTTGCGGGCGCAAATTGTCTTTTGCGGCGCAGGGTAAAGGGAAGAAGACTGTGGTTTATTGCATTTCTGTCATCCATAGGAACTCTGATCATTACATTGACAGTTACGGAGCCTTTTTGCAGGGCGATTCTGATTCACTTCCTGCTCAATACAGGAATGGTTGTTCTGTGTTTTGGAAAAAGTTCGTGGCGTGAGTTTTTAGAAAACTGGGCAGTCATTTATCTGATGGTCATTTTCCTTGGCGGGGTTATGGAATTATTGAGAAGCAGTGCAACAGGAATGACATTTTTCTGGATTCAGGCGGTCATTGCGGCACTGGTTCTGTCGGTTGTCACATGGTATCTGGGACGTAGAAAACAGTTTGGAAATCAGCTTTTTCCAGTGACATTGGTGCATCGGGGGCATGCGATGGAAACTATGGGATACTGGGACAGTGGAAATCAGTTGAGAGATCCATATAATCATAGACCAGTATGTATTTTAAGTAAAAAAGTGGCCGCAAAGATCTTAAATCCGAAAAAGGACAGGGTACATTTTATCCCTTATTGTTCCCTGGGGCAGAAGGAGGGGCTTTTGCCGGTGACAGAGATCACATGCATAAAAATTCAGAATGGAAGGCACGAAGTCGAGATAAGACCGGCAACGGTTGGAATTGCAAATGAAGGATTATTGGAAGGAAAAGAATATGATATGATTCTTCATGCATCTATGCTGGAGTGTCAGGAAAGAGGAACAAAACATGATCATGAGACTTGTACTGCCAAGATATGAAAAGGTTCATTTTCTGTCCGGGATTTGCAGCCTTTTTTTGCGAAAGGAAGATGAGGTGCACTATATTGGAGGTGCAGAGATTTTGCCGCCACCGTTGGAGGGAGAGCGGGAAGCATACTGTATCCGGATGCTCGATGGTGTGCATGCAGAGCGGGCGAGAAAGGAGCTGATCGAACACAACCTGCGGCTGGTTGTATACATAGCAAAAAAGTTTGATAACACAGGGGTCGGAGTGGAGGATCTTATCTCCATAGGAACGATCGGTCTCATCAAAGGGATCAATACCTTTAATCCGGACAAAAATATTAAATTGGCCACTTACGCATCGCGCTGCATTGAAAATGAGATTTTAATGTATCTGAGGAGAAACAGCAAGACAAAACTGGAGGTGTCCATCGATGAACCGTTAAATGTGGACTGGGATGGAAATGAACTGCTCTTATCGGATATTCTGGGGACGGATGAGGATGTCGTGGGGAAAGACATGGAAACGGATGTAGAGCGGAAACTGTTAAAGACTGCGATCGAAAAGCTGTCCGGAAGGGAACGGATGATCATCGAACTGAGGTTCGGACTGAATACTTCTGATGGGGAGGAGAAGACACAGAAAGAGGTGGCAGATATGCTTGGAATCTCCCAGTCCTATATCTCAAGACTTGAGAAAAAAATTATGGGAAGATTGAAAAAAGAAATTGTACGATTTGAATAACAGGAGTATAATTGTGTTATAAATTAAAGGAGAAGTCGAACTATTTGACAATGGGAACAGACAGTGGACAGATGAGACAACATGCAGCAGATGACTGCATGGGGATCAGATGAAAACGGACTGGAATTTACAGACAGGGGGAAGGACAGATGCAGATAGAATTTTTGGGTGCAGCGCATGAGGTGACAGGAAGCTGTCATTATGTAACATTCGGGGATAAACATGTACTGGTGGATTGTGGTATGGAGCAGGGACCGGATCTGTATGTGAATCAGGAGATTCCGGTGAATGCAGCAGCGGTGGATTATGTGTTCGTGACACACGCACACATTGATCATTCCGGTCTGCTGCCGCTATTGTATAATCATGGATTCCGGGGACAGATTTTTGCGACAGAGGCAACAACGCAGCTCTGTAATATCATGTTAAAAGACAGCGCACATATCCAGATGTTTGAGGCAGAATGGAGAAACCGGAAAGCAAAACGGGCCGGAAAACCGGAAGTGGTACCAATGTACGATATGAATGACGCAATGGGGGTGCTGACACACTTTGTGCCGTGTGAATATAACAGCATTGTGGAGATCTGTGACGGATTAAAGGTACGGTTTGTGGATGCAGGACATCTGCTCGGCTCATCAAGCATTGAGATGTGGATCAGAGAGGATGATGAAGAAGTCAAAGTTGTATTTTCGGGGGATATCGGAAATGGTAATCGTCCACTGATCAAAGATCCACAGTATATCAAAGACGCGGATTATGTTGTAATGGAGTCCACGTACGGTGACAAAGAGCATGAGACACCGCCGGACTATGCAGTCGCACTTGCAGGGGTATTGAAGGATACCTTTACAAGAGGTGGAAATCTTGTGATCCCTGCATTTTCCGTAGGAAGAACGCAGGAGATGCTTTACTTTATCCGAAGGATCAAGACGGAACATCTGTTGCCGGAGTTTGAAAATTTCCCGGTGTTTGTCGATAGTCCGCTGGCAGTGGAGGCAACTACGATCTTTAATAAGAACGTGGAGGACTGTTTCAGCGAGGAAGCGTTGGATCTTGTGCATCAGGGAATTAACCCAATCGGTTTTCCAGGACTGCGCATGGCGATCACGAGTGATGAATCCAAGATGATCAATTTCGACGAGCAGCCGAAAGTTATTATTTCCGCATCCGGTATGTGTGAGGCAGGACGTATCCGTCACCATTTAAAACACAACCTCTGGCGAAAGGATTCCACGATTTTATTTGTTGGTTATCAGGTTCCCGGAACACTTGGAAATTCTCTTTTAAATGGGGCAAAGCAGGTAAAGCTTTTTGGTGAGACCATCGAGGTACATGCGAAGATTGAGAATCTTCCGGGAATCAGCGGTCACGCAGACCGGAATAATCTGACAAAGTGGATTGGGGCATTTGAGACACCACCGAAAAAAGTGTTTATTGTACATGGGGACGACAAAGTGACGGAGAATTTTGCGGCGCATGTGCATGAAGTATATGGGTATGACACGTATGCACCATATAGCGGCGATACGTTTGATCTTGTGACGGGAGAGCAGATTGCGGACGGAAGCAGAGAGATGATTGAGAAGAAGAAAAATGGATCATCAAAAGCTTCCAGCAACGTATTTGCAAGACTTCTTGCGGCAGGACAGAGGCTGCTTGAGGTTATTAATAAGTGCGAGGGTCTGCCGAACAAGGAACTTGCAAAATTTGCAGATCAGATTAATGCATTATGTGATAAATGGTCGAGATAATATTATAGGGTAAGATATTGGCGGATGGTTTTCAATGCAGACTTTTCCAGACGGCTGACCTGTGCCTGGGAAATATGGATCTCATCCGCCACTTCCATCTGTGTTTTTCCTTCAAAAAAGCGGAGGTTGATAATGAAGTTTTCGCGTTCTGACAGGTGGTTCATGGCATCACTTAGAGAGAGCTTTTCCACCCAGTTTTCTTCTTTATTTTTCTTATCACTGATCTGATCCATGACATAGAGGGTATCGCCCCCATCGGTGTAGACCGGATCATAGAGGCTTACCGGACTCTGAATCGCATCCAGTGCGTATAAAATGTCTTCTGCGGCAACCCCGGATTCCGCTGCGATCTCCTGCAGGGTAGGTTCCTTAAATGAATTTCTGGACAGAACTTCCTTGGCATGGATCGCTTTGTAGGCGGTGTCGCGGAGGGAGCGGCTCACACGGATACTGTTGTTGTCACGCAGATATCTGCGGATCTCCCCGATGATCATCGGTACCGCATAAGTGGAAAATTTTACCTGTAGATCAGGATTAAAGTTGTCAATGGATTTGATCAGTCCGATACAGCCGATCTGGAACAGATCATCAAGATTTTCATGGCTGCCGGAGAACCGCTTGATCACACTTAACACAAGGCGCAGGTTGCCTTTGATATACATCTCTCTGGCTTCCTGATCGCCCTGCCGGATTCGTGCAAACAGAGCTTCTTTTTCGGTTTCTTTTAAAATTGGGAGTTTGGCGGTATTGACGCCACAGATTTCTACTTTATATGCAGGCATGTTGCTATCCTCCGGTCTTTTCTAAAATCAGGATCAGCTCCGAGGTCTGTCGATGTCGGATGCTATTAATGAGGATGTGGAATTTAAGAAAAAATTATACAGAAAGAAACTTTTTTTTATTGGAAAAAAATGCTATACTATACACAGTAAGAAAATCGTTTCAGTAGAGACGGATTGCTTAAAAAAAGCAGAATCAAATGGGATACGAAAAATACAACAAGAAGCTGGTGCATATATGAAAGATTTGATCGATGAGAAGAACAGACAGGAAAAAATGAAAAGAAGTATCATAAAATACTGGAATGTTTCCTATGGTTCCCCGGAAGCAATTGGTGGCGAAGAGGAAGAAAAAGAGCGGGAACATGCCGCCGGCATATATCCACAGGAAAATCATGTCTATGACGAAGAGTCAGAGTTAAAACAGGCAGAGATCGAGGCGATCGATGAAGTGTCACAGACAAAAATCCAACAGATCCTGCATGAGAAAGATGACAGATTACAGAACCTGATCGAACATGAGCAGCATGAGGGATAGGAATCCTGAAGCTGTTTTGGCAGGGTTGCGGGCAGATGCACATTTTGTAGTCTGCCACATAATGTAATAGTAAGAACAGGCGATGGTGGGATCGTTTTGGTTACATTAAAAAAGTATCACGGCCTTGGGAATGATTATCTGATCTATGATCCGAATCAGAACCGTGAATTATTACAGGAACGGCAGATACAGCTGTTGTGCAGGCGCAATACCGGAGTGGGAGCAGACGGTATTTTATCTGGGCCTGTGTTTGAAAATGAAAAAATAAAAGTACGTATTTTTAATCCGGATGGAAGTGAAGCTGAGAGAAGCGGCAACGGCATCCGGATTTTTTCGGATAATCAAAGTTGTTGAGGGTTTGCCAAAGTTGTTGAGGGTCTTTCGTGAGGG
>ENA-UOJC01002630-UOJC01002630.1-human-gut-metagenome-genome-assembly--contig:-C104-NODE-2630-length-18914-cov-5.256853_pt1 | contig 18914 bp, 19 predicted proteins | sample MGYA00242339_ERZ723886 | MGnify/ENA metagenome assembly ERZ723886 | reverse complement strand
CTGTATACGAACGGCGCCAACGCGTTGGCGGGGACGGGAACGATTGCAATGGCCGGGAATGCCGGAACAGTTTTCAACACGGCGCTTAATTTTGACGGCACTCTGACCATGAATGCCGGAACCGCGCGATTCAACACGTCCGGCTTTGTCAATACCGTCAATATCAATTCCGGAGGCACGCTGGATGCCGACGTGTCGCGCGTGCGGGCGAACACCGTCAACCTGAACGAAGGGTCGACGTTGGCTCTGCGACTTCGGAATACGGCGACGGACACGTCGGGCAACGTCCGGGATGGGCATTTCGGGGTACTGGAAGCCAATACCGTGAATGTCAACGGCGCTTCCAACCTGAAAGTCACAATTGATTACGGCACCGTAACGAAGGAAGAAGGCACCGAATTCAAGCTTATCGAGGGGACGGTCAACAACGCGTCGAACTTTACACTCCGGAACAACCGCTATTCGTTTGAAAGCGTTTCGTGCGCGGACGGTCTGTGCTACAACATCATTCAGACCTCAAACGCCGGAGAAGCGGCGGGAGAAGCCGGCGGGACTCAGAATAACGTCAATACCGCGCACGGTTTCCTGGATGGCGAGTTCTTTGCGCCGGGATCCGAGATCGCCAGGGTCGCCGAGCATCTGGATTATCTGTCCCAGCACTCGCCGCGCGAATATACAAACGCTCTGACGGCGCTGGCTCCTGACGTGACCGGCGCGACGACACAGCTGCCGTTGAATGTCCAGAACAAAATCATCGGCACGCTGTCATCACGTCTGTACAACCTTCAGAATTCAATGGGCCGTGTTCCGGCCGCGAACTATAACATAAGAGGGCGTTCGGGCGGTTCTCCGTATGAGTACCGCTGGATGCCGTCCGGCGACTATTACCGCAAAGCCGGATATACGGACGAAGTGATTGAACCGTCTTTGTCGCGGCAGAAGTACCAGAAAGCTTCTCCGTCAGACGCCGATTATCCTTACGCGTCTTCGGAACAGAGGATGAAGCGCCGGATCATGGAGCGCCGCCAGAAACATTTCGGTCTGTGGGCTCAGGGATTCTTCAATACGACGGAACATATCTCCTCTTCGGATCCGAAGGGTTTTTCCGGCGACACCACGGGTGTTGCGCTTGGTTTCGATGCGGAAGTCTGGGACGGATGGGTCGTCGGTCTGGGATATGCGCACACGAAAACGGATACGGACGCCTTACAGCGTTCAATCGACATGACCGCGAATTCCGGTTTCCTGTATTCCATGTACAAGTCGAACCGGTGGTTCTTCAGCGGCGTTCTGAGCTACAGCCAGGGATCGTCGGACGAGGACAAGAATCTGTCCGGAATGACAATTACCGACAGCTATGACACGACGTCCTACGCGCTTCAGATGATGGCCGGGTATGATTACGGCGGGTGGCGTCCGGCTTTCGGTTTCCGCTATGCCTCGATTTCGCAGGACGCCCATCAGGACAGCATCGGCCAGCAGGTCGGCGAAGTTTCAAACACGGTGCTGAGCGGCGTTCTGGAAGCCCGCTTCACAAAGGATATTCTTTCGAAAGGAAACCGTTACTGGCGTCCCGAACTGTCGCTGGGCATTACGTATGACTTTACGTCCGACGACAACGCGGCCATGGTAACACTGCCGAACGGATCGTTCTATTCGGTCTCGGGCGAAAGCCTGGATAAGCTGGCCGGAGAAATCGGACTGAGCGTCGCTTATCTGATCGGCGGGCATACGGATATCTCGCTGGGTTATTTCGGCGAGTTCCGCAAGGACTACAACAGCCATACCGGTATGTTGAGTCTGCGGTACAATTTCTGAAGCCGGAGATATAAAAAAGCCGCGGGAATTTTTCACCGCGGCTTTTTTTGTTTTTCAAGGAAATCAGTCGTCCTTGCGGGCGCCCAACTGCTGATCGAAAACCATCAGGCCGGCCATCGAATCGCCGATCATCCGGCTCTTTTCAAACAGTTCAAGAGACTGCGCCTCTTCCTCAACCTGTTCGTTGATATACCACTGCAGGAAGGAAATCGAAGCATAATCCTTGGTTTCCGTCGCAATATCGACCAGATTGTAAATCATTTCGGTGACTTTGCATTCGTGCTGGTAGGCCTGCTCAAGAACAGGGGTGACGCCGGTCCAGTCGGTTTCCGGAGCGTCAACGGATTCCAGAGTCGGTGCTTCGTCGCGTTCCAGCAGGTAATCATGGATTTTCATCGCATGTTCCTGTTCTTCCTTCGCCTGGACGCGGAACCAGTGGGCGATGCCCGTAAAATTCTTCAGATGAAAATAATTCGCCATCGCCAGATACAGGTAGCCCGAATCCAGTTCGGCTTTGATTTGATCGTTTAATGCTTTGACAAGTTTTGTCGGAATACGCATTGTTTTTACCTCCTTCATGTTATGGAGGCATTGTAGCACTTTTGAATAATTTTAAAATAGAGCTTTTGTATAAAGCGCGTTTTTTAAAAGCTTGAGGTATTCCTTCTGGGGAATTTCCACGGCTCCGAACCGGGAAAGGTGAGAGGTGATGAACTGCGTGTCCAGAAGCATGAAGCCCTGACGGTTCAGGTGTTCGACAAGGGCGCACAGAGCGACTTTTGACGCGTTCGTTTCCCGGGAAAACATGCTTTCACCGAAAAAGGCGGCGCGCAGGGAAATACCGTACAGTCCGCCGGCAAGACGTCCGTTCCGGTAACATTCAACGCTGTGGGCGAACCCCATTTCATGCAACCGCATACAGGCGTCCAAAATCTGTCCGTTGATCCAGGTCTCGGGTCGGTCGGCACAGCCTTCGATCACGGCGCGGAAATCCCGGTCGAAAGAAACCTCAAATGTCCCTTTGCGCAGGACACGCCGGAGCGAATGCGGGACGTGAAAGGCGTCCAACGGCAGAATGCCCCTGTTTTCCGGTTCAACCCAGAAAACAGAGGCATCCTCCTTACTGTCCGCCATCGGAAAAACACCCGAAGCGTACGCCTGCAGAAGCAGAGCCGCAGAGAGAGGCCCTTCGGTCATTCCGCCGGCTTGTTTTCAAATTTTTTCAGGAATTTTTCCAGCCAGTGAATGTTGTAATTCCCGTCAATGAAGTCGGGGCTGGAAATGATTTCCTTGTGTAGCGGCAAAGTCGTCTTCACGCCTTCAATGACGAATTCGTCAATCGCGCGGTGCAGACGCATCAGGCAGCCGTTGCGCGTTTTTCCGAACACAATCAGCTTGGCAATCATGCTGTCGTAGTGCGGGGGGACCCTGTATCCCGTATACATGCCGGAATCCACGCGAACCCACAGGCCGCCGGGAGCATGCCACCATTTGATTTTGCCCGGGGAGGGCGCAAACGTGAACGGGTCTTCGGCGTTAATGCGGCATTCAATCGCGCATCCGTCGAAATGGACGTCATCCTGGGTGTAGTTCAGGTGGGCGCCGCTGGCGACGCGGATCTGTTCGCGAACCAGGTCAATGCCTGTCACCATTTCGGTAATGGGATGTTCGACCTGAAGACGCGTATTCATTTCAATGAAATAGAACTCGCCGTTTTCATACAGGAATTCAATGGTGCCGACATTGCTGTAGCCCAGATTTTTCATCGCCGTGGTGACGATATTCCCGATTTTCCTGCGCTGTTCGGTATTAAGAGCCGGACAGGGCGTTTCCTCCAGAACCTTCTGGTTGCGGCGCTGCATCGAGCAGTCACGTTCGCCCAGATGGACGACGTTGCCGTAATTGTCCGCCAGAATCTGCATTTCGACGTGACGCGGGTTCTGCAGGTATTTTTCAATGTACACTTCGTCATTGGTGAAGGCCGCTTTGGCTTCGGCGCGCGCCAGACGGTACGCTTCGGGCAGTTCTTCGGCGTTGTGGGCGATTTTCATGCCTTTTCCGCCGCCGCCCGCCGTCGCCTTGATCAGGACGGGATATCCCATCTTTTCCGAGGCGGCCAGAGCGTCTTCCACGGTCGGGACGCCGCCGTCCGAACCCGGAACGACGGGAAGGCCGGCTTCCATGGCGGCGCGTTTTGCGGTGATTTTATCCCCCATGGTGCGCATCATTTCCGGGGTCGGGCCGATGAAGGTCAGGCCGTGTTCGCGCACCATTTCGGCGAAATCGGCATTTTCCGACAGGAAGCCGTATCCCGGATGGATGGCGTCCGCGCCGGAAATCAAAGCCGCGGTGATGATCGCCGCTTTGTTGAGGTAGGAATCCTTTGCCGGAGCCGGGCCGATACAGATGGCTTCGTCGGCCATGCGGACGTGCATTGCATCGGCGTCGGCTGTCGAATGGACAGCGACCGTCTTGATGCCCATTTCACGGCAGGCTCTGTGAATTCGCAGGGCGATTTCCCCGCGGTTGGCAATCAGAACTTTTTCAAACATTGTTTATTCCAAAATCAGCAGGGGTTCGTCGTATTCGACGGGAGACCGGTCGGAAACCAGAATTTTAACGACTTTGCCGGCCTTGGGCGCCTTAACGGGGTTGAATGTTTTCATGGCTTCGACCAGGAAAAGGGTCTGATCGGCGGAAACCATGTCACCGACGTTGACATAGGGCGCGGCGTTGGGTTCCGGAGAGGCGTAAATCACACCGACCATCGGCGATTTGACGACGCCCGGATGGTTTGAATAATCGTCGCTGTCCGCGGCGAAGGGCGAAGCGGCCGGGGCGGCCGGAGCGGCGGCCGGGGCGGCGGCAGCCACCGGAACCGGAGCGGCCGCGACAACGGCCGGCGCAGCGATTGTGCGCGTCAGGCGCAGGCGCAGTCCGTCCGTATCGTATTCAATTTCGGCCAAATTGTGTTCATTGATCAATTTCGCCAGATCTTCGACCAAAGTCGTTTCATAAGAAGTCTTTGCAGTAGACATGGGTGATTATTCCTTACTCAAGATAAAGGACACGGCTTCAAGAGCCAGAAGATATCCCTGTTTTCCCAAACCGCAGATAACGCCGTCGGCGGCTTCGGAAACATAAGAATGGTGACGGAATTTCTCCCGCCGGTGAATGTTGGACAGGTGGACTTCGATGACCGGCAGCCCGCACGCCAGCAGAGCATCCAGAATCGCGACGGACGTATGCGAATACGCCGCCGGGTTGATGATGATTCCGGCATGAGTTTTGCGGGCGTCCTGGATCCACGTGACGATGTCGCCTTCGGAATTGCTCTGACGGAAATCGACGGTCAGACCCAGCCGGACAGCAAGCACCCTGCAGGCCGCTTCAATGTCCGTCAGCGTTTCCGAACCGTAAATTTCCGGTTCGCGCGTTCCAAGCATGTTCAGGTTGGGACCGTTGATAATCAGAATATCGGAAGTCATTCCCACTTTTTCTCCGAGGCAATACTTTTTGCTTTATAGCATTAAATTTTACCGGATGCATCAAAATGATGAGGTGAAACGTATTTCTTTGTTCATTTTGTGGCACGGAATTTGCATGACTTATGTCGGAATTTTAAACGGAAAGGAGCCGTGCCATGACTCTGGGAAATTTTGTGACAAGCCGGATGGGGATGCTGTCCCAAAGCCATGCCCTGGAACAGATCAGCTCGAACGTCGCGAATGTAAACACGGTCGGCTATAAAAAAGTCGAAACACTGTTCGCAACGCAGATGACAAAATACAGGGGAACAGGGAACGATAACAGCCTGTTTTCCGCCGGAACGGTTGATCGCCGCATGGTTGATATCTCCGGGATGCCCACCACGACAAACAGCATTTACGACGTGGCCATCAGCGGCAAGGGCTTCTTTGTCGTCGAAAAGGACGGGCAGCAGCTGTATTCCCGAGCCGGTGATTTCCTGGGCACTGCGGTGCCTCCGCCGGGGTATGCGGCGCCGGAAATCAATTTCTACCAGCCGACCGGGCCGGGCGTCACGACGCAGGACGCGTCGGCGCATTATCTGATCAACGCTTCGGGTCTGTATGTCATGGGATGGAACGCCAATCCCGAGACGGGGGAATTTTCTTCCTCTCTCCAGCCGGTAAATATTGCCCCCCCGAACTATTATCCGGGGCATGCGACGTCGAAAATGGAACTGAAAGGAAACGTGCCTGCCGACGCCTCCGACACTCAGAAGATGTCGTTTCCCGTGTACGACGGCAAATATGAATCCCATTCCATGACAATGCACTGGGAACCGCAGAGCAACGCAAACACGTGGAACCTGAATTTCAATATCGAAGGCGCGACAGTCACTTCGTCACCGGCGGAAATCCGTTTCAATGACAGCGCTCAGCTTGTCGAGCCGTACCCCAGCGTGACGTTGCAGGTTCAGTGGAACGACGGCGGGAGCAGTACGATCGAGGTGGATATTTCCAAAATCACTCAGTATTCGACGGCGCTTATCGGTGATGTGACGACGCAGGACGGCAAGCCGTTCGGTGAACTGGTCAGCCGGAAGTGGGATTCAAACGGCGTGCTGACGGCCTATTACGGCAACGGATCGACGCTGAACGTCTGTAAGCTGGCCGTTGCCCAGGTGCAGGTGCCGAACATGATGGAAGCCGTTTCCGGCAACATGTTTGCCTACAATGCCCGGGCGGGCGAGTTGGACATCGTCGATCTGGAAAATTCCCCGAACCAGCGTATGACTGAAATCCTGGGGGGGACTCTGGAAGGCTCAAACGTACGGCTGGAAGACGAATTCACGCGCATGATCATTACGCAGAGAGCCTATTCCGGTTCGGCCAATGCCTTTACAACGGGCAACGAAATGTTGCAGGAAGCCATCGGTATTCTGGGCTGATTTTTGTCGTCCCATAAAGAAATCCCCCGCAAGCGGCCGGGGGATTTTTTTTCAGCGATTGTTTTTTTTGTTCCGGAACAGGAGGAAATAAAACAGCTGACGGCGGCTTTACCGGCGATCAGGAACAAAACGCCGCCGAAACAGAGGAGATGTAAGGATGGATGACGAATCGCGAAAGCTTGACCTTTACATTGACTCCATCAAGGCGAAGGTCAAAACGAATCTGGAAAGCGATCGTTCCCCGATTGAATACGCGCGTATAGCTCGAAGCTGTGGTCTGCGCGGGTTCATGAAGGGAAGCGTGCCGGATGCCGAGGATATGATTGTGCACGCGATTACAGCGACTTTTTTAAGCCGTAAGATCACGTCCCTTTAAAAGCACCAGCCCCCCCCCATTTCTCCCCGGGGGGCTGTTGATTGTTTGGGAAATCCATGGGAAATTTATTCCGTAAATGTTCTTGGAGATGAAAAAATCCCCTCTCTGCGCGATATCCGCTGTCACCGATCTGAACCATTCCGGTGACGTTTTTTTGTGAGGCTTTGTGCAAAATCCGATTTTTCAAGTCACCGATAAAAGGAGGGGAAACAGGGGGTTTTACCGTGAACAAACGGGAAATAAGACTGTGCAAAAATATATGTTTTTTGAGGCAAAATCGGCAATTCGGGATAAATTATCACGCGAAAATAAGGCATAAAAAAGCCTCGAATCCGAAGGGAAACAAGGCTTTGGAATGGTGGGCGCAGCAGGGTTCGAACCTGCGGCCCCTACCGTGTGAAGGTAATGCTCTACCACTGAGCTATGCGCCCGACAAGTTCGTACCGTTTATATGATGTTGCGGGCCCCGCGTCAAGAGATGAATTTAAAAAAAGGGGATAAAGAACTTCTGGCGGGAACCCCTCTTCCCGGAAAAAGTCTTTATCCCCGTAAGTTGTCCTTCTATGCAGGAGAGCTGAATAAAAGGAGCCACAAGAAAACAAATCCCCTAAGCTGTCAGTCGAATGATCTTTTCTGTCCCGGAGGTATTCTTTTTTCCGGCGCGCGCTGCCGCAAGAGCCCAGCGCACCTGCCGGAACATCCAGAATTCTGCCGTCGTATGAAACGCTTCTCCCAATTTCAGCGCCAGGCCGGCGTCAATGTCACGTTCCCCATGCAACAGATCCTGGGCGTCCTTTTCCGAAACCTTCAACGCTTTCGCCAGTCTAACCGCCGGAGCCTTCTCTGATTTCAGAAAATAGTCATGCAAGAACAGACCCGGATGAACATTCAATTCAACTTTCTCTGCCATCATTGTCTTTCTCCTTAATCTGTTCTTAACTCTTTCACTATAGCAAAAAAGGACGCCTCAAAGTGTGACGGCAGTCAACCCCATGAAACTTTATCCCTTTCGCGGGGGTCGGAACCTTTCCGGGACGCGGCGGAAAGCAAGGAAAAAATATGGTCGGCAATTCTTTTTATCTGGCCGTCATCGGCGCGGGGGCGTCGGGTTTGACGGCGGCGGCGGAGGCGGCAAGAGCCGGAAAATCGGTCGTCGTTCTGGATCACCGGGCGGATCCGGGCGCGAAAGTCCTGATTTCCGGCGGCGGTCGCTGTAATTTCACGAATAGAAAAATCACGCCGGATTTTTATTTTTCAAAAAATCCGCATTTCTGCAAGTCAGCTCTGGCTCGTTTCGGGACGCAGGAGATCCTTGATCGTTTTTCCAAGGCGGGAATTGATTGGACGGAAGAAGAAAACGGCAAGATTTTTGCCGGTTCCGCCGCGGCAGTCCGCGATTTCCTTCTTAAAGATGCGGCAGAAGGAGGCGCCCTGTTCCGTTTCGGAGAACGGATTGAAGAAATTGAAAAAAACGATGGCCGCTTCTTTCTGAAAACGGACAAAGGCACTCTTTGCGCCGAGTCTGTCCTGATCGCAACGGGAGGGCTTTCGTGTCCGGCGCTTGGGGCGTCGGATTTCGGTTTCCGGGCGGCGCGGCGCTTCGGTCTGAAAATCATTGAGCCGTCCCCCGCTCTTGTGCCGTTCCGTTTTGATTCCGCAAGCCTTCCGGATCTGCGGGATCTGTCGGGCGTTTCCCTGCCGGTTTCTGTCAGGGTCGAACGGAAGGAAATTGCCGACAACCTGCTTTTGACTCATAAGGGGTTCAGCGGGCCGGCGGCGCTTCGTGCTTCGCTGTACTGGGAACCGGGTCGGCCGGTGCGGATTGATTTCCTGCCCGGCGAAGACGTGCTCTGCGGGATGAAGGCTTTAAAGGAAAAGAAGGAGAGGCGTTTCGCGGTGAATGTGCTGGCGGAAAAGATTCCTTTGCGGCTGGCGCAGCGGTTTTCATCGCTTTTGCCGGAAAAACGCAGAAATGTACCTCTGGCACAGGTGGGGGATCGTGATCTGGCACTTCTGGCGGAGGGGATTAAGCGGTACTCCTTCCTGCCGGCGGGAACGGATGGTTATGACAAGGCCGAAGTCACAAAGGGCGGTGTGGATACGGACGCCCTGTCATCGTCAACAATGGAAGCACGGACAGTCAAAGGGCTGTATTTCGCGGGCGAGGTGATGGACGTTACCGGCGAATTGGGCGGATATAATCTGCATTGGGCCTGGGCATCGGGAGAGGCTGTCGGGCGCAACGTGTGAATCAATCAGTCAAGGAATTTGGCGTTTTTGTTTTCTTCGTGAAGACCGCGCGAGGAAATCGAATAGCTGTTGACCATGAAATCCAGCGGGTTTTTGATCCGTTCATCTATGCTGGGGTAGGGGCGGCGCTGGAATCCGGCCTGCATCAGGGCTCGCCAGCGTTTGATTGTCGGCTTTTCGTCTTCGGGCATATGCTCGATTGTATCAAATTCGGCCAGCCAGAGGCTGGGAGAAACACGATTGACGAAACGGATGCGGACTTCGGTCGTCAGGCCCTCCATCATCTGGGCCATGCGGACTTCCTTTTCCTGCAGGAAAAGGCCGAAAACGTCCTTGGACGAGTACCAGTACAGATAGCTCCGGTCGCCCCACCGGCTACGCATTTCGTCAATGTCGGGGACAATCGTGTGGCGCAAGTAGATGTAGTCGCGGATCAGGTTTTCCATCAGCAGGAGATTCGACGGCGTGCGCACGATCGAACGTTCAACGGGTTCCAGCCGGTAAAAACGCTTGTCAATGGACAGAAGTATCGGTTCCGCCCGCAACATCGGCGCCAGAAGATAGATAATGAACCCCAAGACAATCGTCCCGCACAACAGAGCCGCCGCCAGAAGTGTCATGACGCGCGACGTTTTCAGGTAGCGCCGTTCGGGCATCGCGCGGACATGAACCTTTTCGGGATACGCCCCGAGCTTGTCGTTCGTATTGTCATCGTCTTTGCTGAACAGAAACTTGAACAGGTTCATGGATATCCTCGATATGCTTTTTTTCAGAATATCATCTTTACTTTAAAAAGAGATTAAGATATTTCCTGCTTATCGGTTTTTCCGGTTGGAACTGTTTGATCCGTGACGCATATGCCTAAAATCCGCTACATACGAAAACACATCTTTCCGCTGTTATCCGTCCTGACGATCGGGTTTCCGTTCGTTGGGTACAAGATTCTCGGCGTAATCGTGGTCAGCCGGCTGTATGATAATTTTGTCGGCCATCTCCTGGCGGCGGCTTTCATCATATGGGGGCTGATTGATTTCATCCTCAACGCCGTCAGCTTTCATGCCCTGTGCTGGCGCGGGCACGACCGGTATCCGGTGTGTCTGCTGTCAATTGCGGCGCGCCGGCACCCGACGCTCGGTAAATGGGAGGACGCCGGCGAGGCGCTGGACATCATGCTGTCCTTCTGCATTGTCGCATGGGTTGTCGGTTCCGAACTTTTCCCGTTCATGGATCGGGCGCAGGTGAAGCTGTGGAACATATGCACGGTGGTCAACGTTCTGGGGGCCGGCATTGCGCGGCTGGGCGGAGTCATTACTGCGCGGCAGAACGATGAAGAGGCGACTTCAGATACCCCCGTTCCTTGAACGAAACATACCCCGACTTTGCAACAATCAGATGATCCAGAAGGGTAACGTTGATTGTCCGCAGAGCATCCTCTACGGCTTTTGTCATGATAACGTCGTTTTTCGACGGCTTCAGATCTCCGGCGGGATGGTTGTGAACCATAATCAGTGAAACGGCGGAAAGTTCCAGCGCACGTTTCGCAATTTCCCGCGGATAGATCATGGTCTGGTTGACGGTGCCTTCCTGCAGGACTTCGTCCCGGATAAGGCGGTTTTTGGAATCCAGAAACAAAACCCGGAACACTTCAATCTTTCTGCGTCCCATGGCCGCGCGGCAGTAGGAAACGATGGCCTCCCAGTTGTTGATGACGGGCGCTTCGCTTGCCTGATTTTTCAGCATGCGGACGGCGGCTTCCCGGATAACGGCGAACAGGGCGATGGTCGCGTCCTTGACGCCGTTGACTTTCCTCAATTCTTCGGGTTCAGCGGTGAGTGCGCCCGCAAACGATCCGAAAACGCGGATGATTTCCTTGGCCAGGGGCTTGACGTCCTTTCGCGGAATGGCCTGCATCAGCACCAGCTCCATCAGTTCATAATCCGGCAGGGCTTCACCGCCCAGAGCCAGCAGTTTCTGGCGCAGACGTTCCCGGTGTCCCAGATAATGCGGTTCGCAGGCGCCGCTTTCATTTTTGTCGTCATCCGTACCGCCGACAAGCATATCCAGCAGGGCGCCTTCTTCCTTCAGGGGGCGTTGTTTCTTTGTCATCCGGAAATCCTATTCATAAGGCGGATAATGCCAGCCCTTCGGCGAATAAGTGAAAATTTCATATCCGTCGGACGTCACGGCCAGCGAATGTTCAAACTGAGCGGACAGGGACATGTCCCGGGTCACTGTCGTCCATCCGTCGGACAGAACCTTCAGCGCGTCGCCACCCAGGTTGACCATCGGTTCAACGGTGAAGAACATCCCTTCCTCCAGGACCAGTCCTTCATGCGGGCGGCCGAAATTCAGGACGTTCGGCGCACAGTGGAACGTGCGCCCCAACCCGTGTCCGCAGAAATCCTTGACGACCGAACAGCGTTTCGATTCGGCGAACGTCTGCATCGCGTGCCCCACATCGCCGAGCGTTGCCCCGGGCTTGACAGCTTCAATGCCGCGCATCATTGTTTCATACGTGATGTCAATCAGGCGTTTGGCCTTGACCGGGATTTTTCCGACGCCGAACATGCGGCTGGTGTCGCCGTACCAGCCGTCAAGGATGACGGTGACGTCAATGTTCAGGATGTCGCCGCTGACAAGTTTCCGATCGCCGGGAATACCGTGGCATATCACGTGATTCAGGGAAATGCAGACCGATTTCGGAAAGCCCCGGTACCCCAGGCAGGCGGGGACGGCGCCGTGTTCAACAATGAAATCATGGCAGAGCCGGTCCAGCTCTCCCGTGGTGATGCCGGGTTCGACATAAGGCGTGATCATGTCCAGCGTTTCAGCCGCCAGTTTTCCGGCGCGGCGCATGGATTCATAGTCCTCCGCGGGATGTATGATGATATCGTTTTTTGTCATTGTTTTCCGTCCGTTCAAAACATAAAAGGCAGGCGAGCCGTCACCCAGATTCCCTGTGCCGATACACTACAGCCGTAACACAGAATTTCCAAGCCCTTATCGCATAAATCTTTAAGCCCTGCAACATACTCCGCATCCGCCGCCCAGTCCGCGCGAACGCCCAGGACGTCAATCCGCTGAGCCAGCAGAAGCAGAACAACGCGTTCACCGTTTTCCAGTGCCGAAGCCATTTGCGGCAGGATGCGCCGGTTTGAAACGTAAACGCCGTCGGGATAAAGCAGGTCGGCGCCTTTTTTGAGGTAAACCGAGCCAATCGCTGCCTTGCACACCGGATAATGTTCATCCACGGGCGTCAGGCGCAGGTCAAACAGAGACGTTCCCCGTGACGGCATGATACGTTCGCATGTTCCGTATCCGGCCAGCTCGCGCAGGACGCCGTTTTGAATGCCTTCAACGATCAGATCGAAATTGCGCCCTTCGTTGACACCGACCAGCGTGCCGCTGACAGCCGCGGTTTCCCATGTATACAGCAGACGCCGTCCCGGTTTGCGGTTAAAGGACAGGAATATCTCGGTTCCCGGTTCGGTCAGGGTTTTCATCCGCGAAACGTTCGAGCAGTACGCCGTGACAATATCTCCGTTTTCCAGGCAGGCGTCCGCCAGAACAAGAGATACCCTTTCAATAAAGGAGGCGCGGAAAAGAGGCGACTGAAAGTCCATCGGGCATTATAATCCGTTTTAGCGCGTTTATTTGAACGAAAAGCGTGCTATAATTTTGATACGAATAAGACGAAATATCAAAGGTTAAAAACGATGAAAAGTATTGCCGCGCCGTTTTTTCTGTTTGTCGCCCTGTCCGCTGCTCCGGCTCTGTCGGCCGAAGACCCCGCGTCTGCTCCTGTTGCCCCGGCGCTTCCCGCCGCTCCGGCGGCAGAAGCTCCCCGGACGACGATAACGATTCCGCATTCGTCCCGGACAAAGGACAATTTCGCGGATATCGCTCTGGATTTTCTGCTGACCGGATGGTTTTCAAATTTTGAAAACGTAACCGTCAAATACGAGTTCATGGAAACCTCTTTGCGGCAGAGCTTCATCACGTTCAAGGACTTTTCTATTGTATGGAACCGTCCGGATATCAAAGGGACGGTCTCTTTCGGAACGTTCCATATCGGGCTGAAGGATCTTCTGAATTTTTTAAAGACACAGGTCTTTTATGTCCAGAACGTCACCGTTGAAAAACTGAAGGTGGACCTGACGCCGGTGAAGGAGAACGGGGAAAAAGCGCGCCGTGTCCGCGCGTCGGCCGCAAAAATCGTCCTGCAGAACGCAAATCTGTACGCTCAGGGCAAAGGCCCGACGGGCAGTGCGCAGGGGGACTTCACCGTGCAGAGCGTCGTTGTGGAAAAGGGGACGCTGAACCTGTCAGATCCGAAGGAACGCTACAACGCTTCGTCGGCAAAGGCCGAAGGGGTGATTCTTCATGCAAAGCCGCCTTACAACGTGCGTTTTACCTCGGCCGCCGTTGACGGAAAGGAATATAAAACTTTCGATGAATTGAAAGCCGCGTTGGAAAAATAAAGGATTGAGTTTATGAAAAAAGGACTTTAAGATTGGGCCTTAAATCTAAAGCGCATACAAGCCCGCTTATGCGGCGGCGTGAGATAAGACAATTCGAATATGGGAAAATAAAGATGCAGGAAACAGAGCTTATTTCTTTAACCTCCGGTGATTTTTCCGCGGCTGTTTCACCGCAGACCGGCGGTTCTCTCGCGTATTGGCGGAAAACCGGGGCGGACGGAACGGTTGACCTGATGCGTCCGGCAAAACCCGAAGCTTTTGCCGAAAAAGCGGCGGATAAGACGGCCTTGTTTCCGCTGGTTCCCTATTCCAACCGGATTCGCGGCGGATATTTCATTTACTGGGGAATCCGCCGGACGGTTCCGCGGAACCATCCCGTCGTCGAGGATCCTCTTCACGGCGAAGGATGGCAGAAGGCATGGGACGTAACGGATACGGCGGCGAACAGGCTTTCCCTGCGTTTTGAACATGGCGGCAAAAGCGGCTTTCCCTTCGCCTACAGCGCGGAGGAAACCTTCCTCCTGAAGGACAGCGGCGAACTGGAAGTGACTCTGAAGCTGACGAACAACGGCGGCATTCCGATGCCGTGCGGGCTGGGGCTTCATCCTTTTTTTCCCAGGGATGAAGACACAACCGTCCGCTTTAAAACAAAAACCGTATGGGCGCATGAAAGTGCGCCGCCGCGGGAACGCCCGATCAAAACGCCGCCCGAATGGCAGTTCGACAAGGGGCTGAAGATTTCAGAGCTTGAACTGGACACGTGTTTCGGCGGCTTTGACGGAAACATCGAAATCGCGTGGCCTTCGCGCGGATACAGAATGAACATTACGGCGCGCAGCGATTTTAATCATGTCGTCGTGTGGTCGCCGGCGGGCGAGGATTTCTTCTGCGTTGAACCGGTAACGAATGCGAACGACGCGTTCAATCTGGCTTCACGGGGGATCGCGGGAACCGGCATCAAAACGCTGGATCCCCGGGAGAGCCTGACGGAAACGGTCGTTTTTGCCGTTTCGCCGCTTTGATTGAGGTTTATATCATGAAGCATGCCAGTTTTACGAAAATCGTTTCAACGCTCGGTCCTTCTTCAAATACGATAGAAACCATCCGCGCTCTGGCCATTGCCGGCGTGGATGTTTTCCGTCTGAACTTCAGTCATGGGACGCATGACGATCACCGTCAGAATGTTGAGTTTATCCGCCAGGTGGAACGCGAAATCGACCGTCCCATCGGCATCCTGTGTGATATGCAGGGGCCGAAACTCCGTATCGGGTCTTTCGTTAATGACGAGGCGATTGAGCTGAATGCCGGGAACAAGTTCCGGCTGGACATGTCGCCCGAACTGGGGGATCAGGAACGGGTCTGTTTGCCGCATCCCGAAATTTTTCAGGCGATGGTGCCGGGGATGGATTTGCTTTTGAATGACGGCACGGTTCGTCTGCGCGTTGATGATTTCGGCTCGGATTATGCCAACACGACCGTGATAAACGGCGGGCGCCTGTCGAATAAAAAGGGCGTCAATATTCCGGGGGTTCCTCTGCCGATTGAGGCTCTGACCGAAAAAGATAAGCGTGATCTGGAAGCGGCTTTGGGCATGGGCGCGGACATGATCGGCCTTTCGTTTGTCCAGCGTCCGGAAGACCTGTTGCATGCCCGTTCTCTGATTCAGAATCGGGCTTGGATCATCTCGAAAATCGAAAAGCCGGCGGCGTTGGAGCATCTGGATGAAATCATCCGCCTGTCCGACGGCATCATGGTTGCCCGCGGCGATCTGGGGGTGGAAACGCCGCCGGAAAAAGTGCCTGTCCTGCAGAAAAAAATCGTGCGGGCCTGCCGTAAAGCGAACAAACCGGTCATCGTCGCGACGCAGATGCTGGAATCGATGGTGGTGAACCCGACGCCTACCCGAGCCGAAGCTTCGGATGTGGCGACGGCTGTTTTTGACGCCGTGGACGCGGTCATGCTGTCGGCGGAAACGGCGGCGGGCAAATATCCCGTTGAAGCCGTCACACTGATGGATAAGATCATTTCAGAAACCGAAGCGGACGACCTGTACATCAAATATCTGGACGCCTCACGTCTGCCGCCCGAACAGACGGCGGAAAGCGCGATTACGGTTTCTGCCCGCATTACCGCAGAAACACTGCAGAACGCGCGTGCTATTGTTTCCTATACAATGTCCGGCGCGACCGCTTCCCGTGTCTCTCGGGAACGGCCGTATCTGCCGATTTTGTGCATGACCCCGGAAATACGGGTCGCCCGGCGGATGAGCCTGCTGTGGGGGGTTGAAAGCGTTGTGTCGGCTCCGGCGGAAAATCTGAACGCGGTCAGCCGAAAGGCCAACTGTTTCTGCCAGCGTCTTTACGGCGCGGAGCCGGGTGAGAAAATCATTATCACGGCGGGGCTTCCGTTCAACGTGGCGGGCAATACAAACCTGTTGCACATCGTGACGGTGACTCCTTCGGAAGACGAAGACTGGACCGTCTGCGATTTAAAGTGATTCTGCTGAAAACAAAAAACGTCGCCGGTTTAAATGGCGGCGTTTTTTTTCAGCACGGAAACAGGAACATTCCGGACAGCTTGGAAAAGCCCCGGAAGATACCAAAGACACACGCCGCAGACGGCCATTGTAAATACAGCGCCGCCTTGGTTCCAAACCCGCCGCGAAAAAAAGCAGAAAAATGTCCGTCTGTTGAGCGGGATACTGCCGTGAAAGGGGCTTTTGAAAGAAAGGCGGGGATATGAACGTTGGGGTGCGTTTACTTTACCGTGTCGGCACACCGAATTGTATTTGCCGGATGCCTTGGGGCAGATGCTTCGGCGGGGGCGGAAATCTCCGAATAGGCCGGACTTGACCGGGCGGGTTTCATGCGCTATATCCGCTTAACGCGGGCTGTTGCGCCGGTATATGAAAAAAGACTTTTTTGAAAAGCCTCTTTTGGGCGGAAACGCCGTATCTTAAGGAAAAGAGATTAAAAGAGAGCACGGCGCGTCCTGTTTTCCGTAATATCCGCCCATCCGTTTAATGTCCTGTTCCTTTCCGGCCGATTGTTTTCAGGGGCTTTGCGGCGGCGGAAAAATTCTTCGCTTCGGGCTATTTACACCGGCCGCGACATATGTATATGATAATGTTTCTTTTTTATTTTTATGTGGAGACAATATAATGAAGGTAGTCATTGCGCTGGGCGGAAACGCTCTGCTGCGCCGCGGCGAACGGGCCGATGCCGATGTCCAGATGGCAAACGTGAAAATTGCCGCCGCCGCCGTTGCCGCCGTTGCGAAGGAACATGACGTGGTTTTGACGCACGGCAACGGGCCTCAGGTCGGTCTTCTGGCTTTGCAGGCGGACGCCTATAAGGATGTCAAACCCTATCCTCTGGATATTCTGGGCGCGGAATCGCAGGGCATGATCGGCTATATGCTGGCTCAGTGCGTCGCGAACGACATTCCCGGCCGTCAGGTCGTTAATGTCATTACCCAGACCGAAGTCGATCCGAAGGATCCGGCCTATTCCAATCCGACGAAATTCATCGGGCCTGTTTATGACAAGGAAACCGCCGAAAAGCTGGCGGCCGAACGCGGATGGTCGATTGCGGCCGACGGCAAATATTTCCGTCGCGTCGTTCCGTCGCCGATACCGCAGACGATTGTCGAAATCAACACAATCCGTCAGCTGGTTGATTCGGGGGCAATGGTTATTTCTTCGGGCGGCGGCGGCATTCCCGTCATCCGCGACGAAAACGGGAAGCTGACCGGCAGTGAAGCGGTGATTGACAAGGATATGTCCGCGTCGATCATGGCCGATGAGCTTGACGCGGATGCTCTGCTGATTTTGACGGATGCTCCGTCGGTCGCGCTGAACTGGGGAACGCCGGATCAGCAGGAAATCAGGGAAGTGTCTCCGGAAAAGCTGAGCGAATTCGGATTTGCCAAGGGCTCGATGGGGCCGAAGGTTGACGCCGTCTGCCGTTTTGCCAAAACAGGCAAGGGGTTTGGCGCAATCGGCCGGCTGGAAGACGCTGTCGCTATCCTGAACGGAAAGGCCGGAACCATTATCCGCAAGGATGCCGAATTCAAGCTGTATTAAACCAAAATATCTTTTTTTCAAAGACCCGCCCGAAAAGTGCGGGTCTTTTGTTTCTGGATATATTTCGACTTGACAGGACGGATTTCCGGAACAAAAGTGAACGTCAATGACAAACCTTGTTTGAAGGAGCGGATAATATGAGTGCGTCATGCAATCATGATTGTGCAAACTGCAGCGCCGAGTGCGGCGAAAGAAAAGTGATCGAACCGGAAAAACCCAATGAACTGAGCCGGATTAAAAAAGTCATTGCCGTCGTCAGCGGCAAAGGCGGCGTCGGGAAATCGACCGTGACATCTCTTCTGGCCTGTGCGATGAAGCGGCGCGGGAAAAACGTCGCGGTTCTGGATGCCGATATTACGGGGCCGTCAATTCCCAAGGCTTTCGGCATTCATGAAAAAGCCATGGGCAACGAAACGGGTATTTTTCCGGCCATGAGCAAAAGCGGTATTGAAGTCATGTCGGTGAACCTGCTTTTGGACAATGATACGGATCCTGTTTTATGGCGCGGCCCCATTTTGGGCGGTACGGTGAAACAGTTCTGGACGGATGTGATCTGGAACGACGTTGATTTCATGTTCATTGACATGCCGCCGGGAACCGGAGATGTCCCGCTGACGGTTTTCCAATCGATTCCCGTTGACGGCATTGTAATTGTCACGACACCGCAGGAGCTTGTTTCCATGATTGTCGGCAAGGCGGTGAAGATGGCGAAAATGATGAATGTTCCGATTGTCGGGCTGGTGGAAAACATGGCCTGCTTCAAATGCCCGGACTGTGGCAAAGAGCATTTTATTTTCGGTAAAAGCCGCCTGGAAGCCGCGGCAAAGGAATACGGCATTGAAAACACCGCCCGTATGCCGGTTGATTCAGCGGCGGCCGAAGCATGCGATGCCGGAAAGATTGAAACAGTCGGATGCGGCGCTTTGGAAAAGCTGACGGATGCTCTTGAACAGATATGAGCCTCTGAAGAACGGAAACGGCCCGGCCTCC
>ENA-UOJC01002628-UOJC01002628.1-human-gut-metagenome-genome-assembly--contig:-C104-NODE-2628-length-18921-cov-5.234761_pt1 | contig 18921 bp, 15 predicted proteins | sample MGYA00242339_ERZ723886 | MGnify/ENA metagenome assembly ERZ723886 | reverse complement strand
TGTCCGGAATCCGCTACGGCAATTAATTCCTCCATACGTGTCGGATACATTGAAAATGCAACGGCTGCTTTTCCTTGGTCAACACGCTGTTCCAGTTCCTTTAACCCGCGAATGCCGCCGACAAAGTCAATCCGTTTGTCCGTCCGCGGATCCTGAATGCCCAGAAGCGGTGATAAAACAAGGTCGGAAAGCAGGCTGACGTCCAGAAGTTTCACCGGATCATCTGTTTCGGGAAGCTCTTTCAGGCCAAGCTTGTACCATTGACCGTCAACGTACATCCCGAAAGTATGAGGCCGATCCGGTGACACGGGCGATTTATCCGTCGGCAGAATGACAAAGCGTTCGGCCAGTGCCTGAATGAGATCGTCTGCATCCATGCCGTTCAGGTCTTTAACAAGCCGGTTATAATCAAAGATTTTCATTTCTTCAACCGGGAAGGCGACAGCCAGAAAAGAATTATACTCTTCATCGCCCGATGCATTCGGATTTCGGGCGGCACGGGATTTCGCCACTCGTGACGCGGCGGCCGACCGGTGATGACCGTCTGCAATATAAACGGCCTGCTGCCGGTCAAAAGCTTCGGTAAGAGCCATAATATCCCTGTCCTCATCAACAACCCAAAGCGCATGACGGATATCATTGTCTCCGGCAACGTCATAGGCCGGTGCTTTTTCAACAGTCCTGCGGATAACGGCATCAACTTCGGGAATCTGATGGTAGGCGAGCAGAACAGGTCCTGTTTGCGCACTCAGGGCATCAATCTGGCGGACGCGGTCGTCTTCCTTGTCAATGCGTGTGAACTCGTGGCGGCGGATACGGTTTTCATCATACGCCGCCACCGAAGCCGCAACAGCCAGTCCTGTCTGCACATGATCGCCCATAACGGCCCGGTAAACGTAATAGCAGGGCTTTTGATCCTGTTTGAGAATGCCGTTCTCCAGCATTTTCCGGTAATTTTCGGCGGATTTTTCATAAACGGCGGGGGCATAGGGATCCGTTCCTTCGGGCAGATCGATTTCCGCTTTGGAAATGTGCAGAAAGGAATAAGGTTTTCCGCTTGCCTTTTTCCGGGCTTCACGTGTATCAAGAACATCATAAGGCGGCGCGATGACTTCGGCGGCGCGGGACGGCACGGGGCGGACGCCCCTGAACGGACGGAACAAAGAAATGGCTGACACGGAAATCTCCCTGAACGAAAAAAGAAGTTCTTTCCTTTGTACTTCAAAACCGGACGGAAAGGCAATAGTCCTTGTCGGGCCGACGGCTTCGGGGAAGTCAGGACTGGCACTTGAGCTGGCAGAACAAACGGGGGGCATCATCATTAATGCCGACAGCATGCAGGTCTACGCCGACGTTCCGACACTGACGGCGCGCCCTGGCGGGAAAGAGCTTGAACGGGCGGAGCACCGCCTGTACGGTTTTCTGAACGACTGGGAAAACTGTTCGGCGGCAAAATGGGCCGATCTGGCGGCCGAAGAAATGCGCCGGGCGTGGAAAGCGGGAAAACTTCCCATCCTGACGGGGGGAACCGGCCTGTATATACGGGCACTGCAGGAGGGGTTCTCTTCTGTGCCGGAAGTGCCGGAAGATGTGCGCCGAAGTGTCCGCCGCCGGTTTGATGAAATCGGTGCCGAGGCATTCCGGGCCGAAATGCGGCAAAAGGACTCAACAATCCGTCTGACCGATCCGCAAAGGCTTCTGCGTGCCGCGGAGATCCTGGAAGCAACGGGAAAACCTCTGTCCTTCTGGCAGTCCGGAGAAAGCGTAAAAGTGATCGATGCCTCGTGGTTCAATATTTTCGTCAATCCGGAACGGGAGAGTCTTTACAGCCGGTGCAATCACCGCTTTGAGGTAATGATGCGCCGCGGTGCCGTAGAGGAAGTGGAAATCCTTCTGGCCAAAAATCCTCCGCCGGACAGCCTGATTCTGAAAGCGATCGGTGTTCGGGAAATCGGGGCTTATCTGGCGGGGCAATCGAGCCGGGACGAGGCGGTTTCCAAGGCACAGCAGGCGACGCGGAACTATGCAAAGCGGCAGGTGACCTGGTTCCGTCACCGCTTCAGAGCCGATTTGGAAACAGCCGAACCGAATTCCGCCGAAATTTTAACCAAGGTTTTACACTTCTTAGCGTAGAGTGTAGGAATAAAAGCGGTATATCTGCTTGTGATGCAGGCAGGTGTGTTGTATTACTGACATAACGTTCATTTTGAAATTTTTTGAGAGGGCACATGCTTTCAAAGCTGACCGGTTGGCTGTCCGCAGATATGGCCATTGACCTTGGAACCGCAAACACACTGGTATACGTCAAAGGACGCGGCATTGTTCTGAACGAACCTTCCGTTGTCGCGATTGCTGAATCAAAGGGTAAAAAACAAGTTTTGGCCGTCGGGGACGAGGCAAAACAGATGCTGGGTCGCACGCCGGGAACGATTCAGGCGATCCGCCCTCTGCGCGACGGTGTTATTGCGGATTTTGAAGTCGCCGAGGAAATGATCAAGCACTTCATCTATAAGGCTCATAACCGCCGCAATTTTGTTTCGCCGATGATCGTGATCTGTGTTCCGTCGGGTTCCACCGCCGTTGAACGCCGCGCGATTCAGGAATCGGCCGAAGCTGCGGGCGCCCGCCGCGTTTTCCTGATTCAGGAACCGATGGCCGCCGCAATCGGTGCCGGATTGCCGGTCACTGAACCGACGGGAAGCATGGTCGTTGATATTGGCGGCGGCACGACCGAAGTGGCTGTTCTGGCTTTGGGCGATATTGTTTTTGCCCGCTCTGTCCGTATCGGCGGCGACAAAATGGACGAGGCGATCATCGCTTACATCCGCCGCAATCACAACCTGCTGGTTGGCGAAGGATCTGCCGAGCGCATTAAAAAAGCCATCGGTTCCGCCTGTCCCCCGGAACAGGGCGAAGGCCGCACAATGGAAATCAAGGGTCGCGACCTGATGAACGGCGTGCCCAAGGAACTGACGATTTCCGAACGCCAGATTTCCGAAAGCTTGGCCGAACCCATCAGCCAGATTGTCGAAGCGGTCAAGGTCGCTTTGGAACATACGGCGCCGGAACTGGCCGCCGATATCGTGGACAAGGGGATTGTTCTGACGGGTGGTGGCGCACTTCTGACCAATCTGGATCGCGTCCTGCGCAAATCAACGGGGTTGCCGGTGTCAATCGCCGAAGACCCTCTGACATGCGTTGCCATGGGAACGGGACGTTCTCTGGAAGACATCAAGAAACTGCGCAACGTCCTGTCGACGATGTACTGATTTTTTCATAGTGGTCGGTTTTTTGTGCGTGATTGCCGGAAGCCCCCTCTGCATCGGGTGAGACGGTCATGGGAAAACAGCATTCGGGAAGCCCGGCTTCCCTTCACGGACTGAAATCAAAGCTTCAGCGCTTCGGGTTGCTGGCGCTGGTAATGGCTGCTTTCGGCCTGATGCTTCTGGGAAAAGCCGACACCATACTTGTTGAAAAAGGGCGCATTCTGTTCAACGACATTATGACGCCCGTTCTGTCTCTGCTGTCCAAACCGGCCGAAGTGCTGTCGGCTGTGGTTGAAAATGTGCACGAGCTGGCCTCCATCCGTCGGGAAAATACGCGTCTGCGGCAGGAAAACAAAGACCTGAATCTGGTCAAGCTGGAAGCCGAACGTCTGCGGAAGGAAAATGTATATCTGGCGGATCTTCTGAGGTATGTGCCGCCGCCGGAGGCCGTTTCAATCTCGTCCCGCGTCATTGCCGACACGGGAAATTCCTTTGCCCAGTCGCTGATCGCCTTTGTGGGACAGAAACAGGAAATCGAAAAGGGAAATGTTGTTCTGACCGGCGACGGTCTGGTCGGCCGTATTGCTTCCGTCGGAGTCAATGCGGCGCGGATTCTGCTGATCACGGACATCAACTCGCGCGTTCCGGTTCAGGTTGAACCCATTGACGTGCCGGCTATCCTGAGCGGGGATAATACCGAATTCCCGCAGCTGATCTCTCTGCCGAACAATGTGAAGGTTTCGGTCGGCGACCGCGTCGTCACGTCAGGCATGGCCGGAGTCTATCCGGCCGGGTTGCCCGTCGGCGTGATTACGTCCGTTTCGGACGGCGTTGTCAAAGTCCGTCCCTTTATGAACAGAAACCGTCTGGAAATCGTCCGCATCGTTGACTACGGGCTTTCCGGCCTGCTCCCGGATCCGAAATGCGAAGTTTCCCCTTAAACCGTCCGCCGCTTTATACCCGTCTGTTGCTCCGGTTCCGGCGATATGCGCCGAAACTGCTGACGTTGTTGATTCTTTTGTTTTCCATTGCGCCGACGTACATTCCGGGCTATTCGTCCGTCCGGCCGAATCTTGTCATGATTCCCGTTTTTTATTGGGCAGTTTACCGGCCGTATTCCTTTTCGGTCATCAGCGCTTTTTTTACGGGAATGGCTCTGGATCTTCTGGAGAGTTCTCCGCTGGGCGTAAACACGCTTGTTTTCACGCTTTTGTATCTGGCGGCGGACTCGCAGCGGCGGTTTCTGATGAATAAAACGTTTCTGTTTGTCTGGTTCGGGTTTGCGGTTTTGTCTTTTGCCGCTTATTTTTTCAAATGGCTGTTTGTTTCGATTAACTTCGCGGCATTTACACCGGCCGGCGCGGCGCTTATCAGCTATTTCCTGCTGGTGGCGGCCTATCCGCTGGTCGTGTGGCCATGCGCGAAACTTCACCTTTATCTGCTGGACAGGGAAAAATGATTACGCGGGACGGTGACAGAGGGAAAATGCTTACCCGGCGGGCGGCGATGCTGGCCGGCGGTCAGCTTTTTCTGTCGTCAATCCTTCTGGGGCGCATGTATTACCTGCAGGTTCTGGAATCCGACCGGTACAAGACGCTGGCCGAGGAAAACCGAATCAGTACGCGTCTTCTGGCGCCTCCGCGCGGTTTGATTTTTGACCGATTCGGAGAGCCCCTGGCTGAAAACAATCAGAATTTCCGCGTGCTGGTCATTTCGGAACAGACGGAAGGCAATCTGAACGCAACGCTTGAGGCGCTGAATAAAATTCTGCCGCTGACGGACGGTGAAATCCAGCGTATCCGGAAAGACGTCCGCCGTTCCCGTGACTTCATGCCGGTGACGATCCGGGAAAACCTGACATGGGAACAGATGGCCTCAATCCAGCTGAACGCGCCGGATCTGCCGGGCATTATCATTGACGAAGGGCTCAGCCGTTATTATCCGCATAAGGAAACGGCATCGCACGCTGTCGGATATGTCGGCGTCGTTTCGGAAGCGGAAATCGCGTCGGGGAACCCTCTGTTGCGGTTGCCCGGGTTCCGTGTCGGCAAATCGGGCATAGAACTGCAGTACAATTCGGCCCTGTGCGGCAAGGAAGGCGCCCAGCGGGTTGAAGTCAACGCGGTCGGCCGGATCATCCGTGAAATCGAACGTGACGAAGGGACGCCCGGAATAACGCTTCCGTTGACGATTGATATGCATCTGCAGAAGATCGCTTATGAAAAAATGAAAAAGGAAAGCGCGTCAGCGGTTCTTCTGGACATTCAGACGGGCGAAGTCCTGGTCATGGTGTCAACGCCGGCGTTTGATCCCAATTCCTTCAACCGCGGGCTTCCGGTCAGTGAATGGAACAAGCTGTACAGCAATCCGCGTGCGCCGTTGATGAACAAGGCGATCAGCGGTCTTTATTCGCCGGGCTCAACGTTTAAGATGATTGTGGCTCTTGCGGCTTTGGAGGCCGGAGTCATCACGCCCGAGACCAAAATATTCTGCGGCGGTCATACGATGATGGGCAACCACCGCTTTCACTGTTGGAAAGGAACGGGACACGGAAATCTGAACCTGCGCGAAGCCATCATGCACTCGTGTGACATTTATTTTTACGAAATTGCGCGGCGAACGGGGATTGACCGGATATCGGCCATGGCTGAACGGTTCGGTTTCGGTTCGGAAACCGGAATCAACCTTCCCGGCGAAAAGGCCGGCCTGGTTCCGACACGCCGGTGGAAGGAACGGACGCACGGCGAACAATGGCTGCAGGGCGATACATACAACGCCGGCATCGGTCAGGGATACATTCTGACAACGCCGTTGCAGCTGGCGGTCATGGCGGCGATACTGGCGAACGACGGCCGTAAGATAAAACCGACCCTGCGGATGCCGGAAAACCGGGATACACTGATCCGCCACGGCGAGATTCTGAATATTTCAAAAGCGCACCTGCGTCTGATGCGCGAAGCGATGTTTGATGTCGTCAACGACCGTCAGGGCACGGCACGGGGCGCGCGCGTGAATGTTGACGGAAAAAAGATCGCCGGAAAAACCGGCACCACACAGGTGAAACGGATTACCCTCCGTGAGCGCGAGGAAGGTCTGAAGGATCAGGAGGACCTGCCCTGGGAAGACCGGAACCACGCTCTGTTCGTCAGTTTCGGCCCGACAGAGGATCCGCGTTACGCGCTGGCCGTTGTGGTTGAACACGGCGGCGGCGGAGCGAAAACCGCGGCGCCGATTGCCCGGGCGATTATGGAGGCCGTCCTGAAATCCGATCCGGCTTCGCGGGAACCGTTCCGTCCCAGAAATGCGCCGCCACAGGGCAAAGGAGGTAAAACATGACGCTTCTTCCACCGCCTTCTTCCGGTTTTCGTCTCCGTAACGCGGACATGACGCTGAAAGAACGCTTCATGCAGATCAGCTGGTTTTATATTTTCCTGATCTTCATGGTTGCGGCGTCGGGGCTGGTCGTGCTTTATGCGGCGGCGAACGGCCACTGGACGCCGTGGGCATCGAAGCAGTTCGTGCGTTTCTGGCTGGGGATGGCGGTTTTAATGGTCACCGCAATGATCGACATCCGGATCTGGCTGAAATACGCGTATGCTTTTTACGCCGTCGTTCTGGTGATGCTGGTGTATGTCGAATTTCACGGCCATGATGCGATGGGTGCCCAGCGGTGGATCAATCTGGGTTTTATTCAGATTCAGCCGTCCGAACTGATGAAAATCGCGTTGATTCTGGCGCTGTCCCGTTATTTCCACGGTGCGTCGCTTCAGGAAACAATGTCGTTTTCCTATATGGTCATTCCGTCGCTGCTGGTTCTGCTGCCTGTCGCGCTGGTTCTGCGGCAGCCGGATCTGGGGACGGCCACCCTGATGGCGGTGGCGTCCATGGCGATTTTCTTTCTGGTCGGTGTCCAGATGTGGAAGTTTGTTGTTTCAGGAATCATCGGTCTGTCGGCGATTCCGATCGCGTGGCGATTCCTGCACGATTATCAGAAAGAACGTGTTTGGACATTTCTGGATCCCGAACGGGATCCTCTGGGCAAGGGATATCATATTCTTCAGTCTAAAATCACGCTTGGTTCCGGCGGTATTTTCGGCAAGGGGTTCCTGCAGGGGACACAAAGCCGGCTGAATTTTCTGCCCGAAAAGCAGACGGACTTTATTTTCACGGTTTTGGCCGAGGAATTCGGGCTGATCGGTTCGGTTTCCCTGCTTCTGCTGTATCTGATGCTGATTTTTTACGGGTACGTGATCGCCTTCCGTTCCTCCAGTTATTTCGGACGCCTGCTGGCATTGGGATTAAGCACGAATTTATTCCTGTATGTTTTCATTAATATCGCGATGGTCATGGGGCTTGTCCCCGTGGTCGGCGTACCGCTGCCCATGATTTCATATGGCGGGACGGTTATGTTGACGCTGATGTTTTCCTTTGGTCTTATTGAATGCGTTAATGTGAATCGTGACGTCCAGATCGGGCGGCGCGGCGCTTATGATGATTAAACGGACGGAGGAAGAACATGGCGGAAATAAGATATACGAAAACGCATCAGTGGATACGCCGGGACGGCGATGCATATACGGTCGGCATTACCGACTATGCACAGGAACAGCTTGGAAACGTGATTTACGTGTCCCTGCCGGCCGTCGGGCGGCGCTACAAACAGCAGGATGAAGCGGCGGTTGTCGAATCAATGAAAGTGGCGAGCGACGTTTACATGCCGGTTGCGGGCGAAATTACGGAAATCAACATGGAACTGAACACAGAGCCGTCTCTGGTGAACGCGGATCCGGAAGGCCGGGGATGGTTTTTTAAAGTGAAGCCGTCGTCTCCGGAACAGTTTGACGATTTAATGGACGAAGCGGCCTATAAAGCGTCGCTGGCCTGATTCCGAAAAAACAGGCGCCCCCGGATGATGCAGGGGGCGCTTTTTTATTCACGGCCGGATCAGGGCATCAGCGGCGGTTCCTGTACCGGGGCCGGCGGCAGAGAAAACAGGGATTTGCGGCGCAGAACAGCTTCACTTTCCTGCGGCGCTGTCATGTCCGGTTCCTGTCCCGGGTTGAACATGGAAGGACCCTGGTTCTGCGGTGTTTTCTGCTGGGCTTCCTTTTGAAGCTGTGCCTGAATCAGCGCTTCGATGAGCGGATTTTCCACCTTGGTTTCGCGGGCTTCGTCCGGCGTTTCAAAATCCGAAAGGCGGATGCCGAACAATTCCTGATACCTGTTGGCCAGTTCCTTTTCCTTCTTTTCCAACTCGTCTTCGCGGCGTTTGTTGTACTGATCCAGAAGGTCAAGCGTGTTCTGAATCATCGGCAGAGCCAGGGTGATGTCCTCAATGGACATTTTGTTTTCCAGACGGTTGCGCAGGTTGACAGCGGACTTGCTGCCCAGAAGGACGGCGGTCTGGTACCATTTGTAGGCAAAGATGTCGCTGTGAGAAACGCCCAGGCCGTTTTCATAAAGCTTGCCGAGTTCAATCTGTGACGGCGTATGGTTGCGCATGGCCGCCGACATGAAACAGTCGGCCGCGGCCAGATAAGCTTCGTCATTTTCGTCGCTGATCAGAAGCATCCCGCGTTCATGCAGAGCGACCGGATCGGTCATGCGGGCACAGATGGCGCGGGCGTTCGTGTATTTTGAAAGCAGGTTTTCCTGGCTGGTCTCTTCATCCATCAGCACGCTTTGCTGCGCGAGTGCGGGAAACGTTCCGGCAAAAAAGCACAAAAAAGTAAGAAATACCTTGAACACGTGACCTTATCCTTAAATAATAAACGACGGGCTGACGTCTGAAAGCGCCAAACCTTTCCAGAAATTTTATTCTAAATAGGCTGAAAATGAAACGGCTTTTATTCCTTTTTTCTTTTTTCTTTCTGGCGGCGGGTTCCGCCGGGGCTTTTGAAGCGCCTGTACGGGCATCTCTGACGGCGGAAAAGGAGGGAATTTTTCCCGGCGACGAGATTTTCATCGCTCTGCAGCTTGATATGCCGCCGGGATGGCACGTCTACTGGAAAAATTCGGGAGATTCGGGCGAACCGACGGAACTGAAGCTTTCCCTGCCCGAAGGGTTCCGGGAAATAGAGCGTCTCTGGCCGGCGCCCGAACGATTCACCGTCGGCGAAATGGCCGAATACGGTTACCGGAACACGGCCGTTCTGCCTGTCCGGATCAAAGCGCCGGATGATTTGAAGCTGAATGAAAAAGTCAAAATCAAAGGACAGGCGGTCTGGCTGTCCTGCAAGGACGAATGCGTCCCTTCCGAAGCCGAGGTCAGCCTGTTCCTGACAACGGGAATGGAATCGTCCGGAACTCCGCCCGTGCTGACACAGGCGTTATCGGAAGTCCCGGACAGAGCGCCGGCATCGTTCTGGGACACAAAAGAGAATTTCATTATAGCGGCCGCACTGCCGGACGGCGCCGTTCGTGCTTATTTCTTTCCCGAAAAAGCCGGAATCGTCCTTCACGCCGGGGAACAGAGCATGAAAGTGCGGGACGGCCGCGCATATGTTTTTGTTCCGAAAGCATCCAGAGCGCGGGATGTCAAAGAGCTTTCCGGCGTTCTGGCTTTTTACGGCCCGGACGGACACCGTATCCGCGCGGTGGAAATAAAAGCCCTCCCGTCGGAAGAGGAACTTCCGGATTTTCCCCGTCCTTTTGATTTTGCAGATTTTGCCGGAGCACTGATTCTGGCTTTTGCCGGGGGCGTCCTGCTGAATCTGATGCCGTGTGTTTTTCCGGTTCTGTCTCTGAAGGCGGTCGCCCTGATGTCGTCCCGCTCGACCTCTTCGCCGGCGGCTTTGAAACGGGAAGGGCTGGCGTATACGGCCGGAGTGATGGTTTCGTTTCTGGTCGTCGGGGGCGTGCTTCTGATCCTCCGCGCCGCCGGGACGGGGTTGGGCTGGGGGTTCCAGCTTCAGTACCCGCCGTTTGTCCTGCTGCTGTGCCTTTTCATGTTTTTCCTGGGTCTGGTTTTCTCCGGCGTTATTTCGGTCGGGCATGGGTTTGCCGGGCTGGGCCAGAATCGGCGGTGGGGAAACTTCGGCACGGGCGTGCTGGCGGTCTTTGTGGCAACGCCCTGCGCCGCGCCGTTCATGGGAGCGGCTCTGGGGTACGGGTTGACCAGTCCCGCGCCTGTCACAATGGCGGTTTTCGCGGTTATGGGACTGGGACTTTCGCTACCGTTCCTGCTTCTGGGGCTTCGGCCGAAACTGTCGCGTTTTCTGCCAAAGCCGGGAGCGTGGATGGAGCTGTTCAGAAATTTTCTGGCGTTTCCCTTGTACGGGACGGCCGGATGGCTCTTGTGGGTGCTGTCGGCTCAGGAAGGAAGCCTGGCGCTGGCGGCAGGTGTTTTCTGCCTGATCATGACGGCTTTGGGAGCATGGCTGTGGGAAGCCGCCCGGTGCCATCCGCGCCTGAAAAGGACAGCGCAGAGCACGGCGGTGCTGGTTCTCCTGCTGATTGCAGGAGCGGCCTATGACATTGCGCCGGATGTGCACCGTAAAAATCAGGAACAGAGTATTCCGTGGCAGCCGTATCAGGCCGAAGTCGTACAGGCTTACCGCAAGCAGGGCGTTCCGGTGTTCCTGAAGTTTTCGGCGTCGTGGTGCCTGACCTGTCTGGTCAATGAAAAGGTTGCCTTCGATTCACCGGAAATTGCCGAATTGTTCCGGAGCAAAGGTGTCGCCGCGTTTTTCGGGGACTGGACAACACGGGACGACCGGATTACGAAAGCTTTGGAGGAATACGGCCGCGGAGGTGTTCCCCTGTACGTTTATTATGCACCGTTCGCGGTGAAACCCGTTATCCTGCCGCAGATCATAACGGAAGGCGCCGTCCGGGAGGCTTTGTCGGGTTTATAGCTTTATTTCGGTTTCGGGCCTTCCGAAACAACGACCAGAAGCATGTGCGGAAAAGCCGCTTCCTCTTCACCGTTTCCGGTGCGCGGTTTGAATCGCACAATGGCTTTTCCCGGCCGTCCGGCACGGAATGTGGCGCTCAGCCAGGCTTCGGATTCTCTGGTTTCGTTTGTGACGGGGAAGAGTTCGCTGTCTCCGGTCTGGTTCAGGGCGCCGTACTCGGAATCCGTGACAATCCGGTAGGCTGTGTTCATAAGGCCTTTGCGGGCGCCTTTCCGTGTCGCTTTTGTTTCATGCAGGGGGGTATGGACATAAAGGGTCACAATATCGCCGGGCATCAGGGGCAGAGCGCTTTCCTCGCCGGTCAGAGTCATTCGGATCTGCCGCGGATCGGAAGGGCGGTAGTAAAGAGCGCTGAGCATTTCCGGGCTGTCCGCCGCCGGGGCGGGAAGGTTCCGCCCGGTCAGGACGGGATTGCGCGGCGGTTCGGACGGGAAAGGCACCCATGCGGGAAGAAAAGGCTGAAATTTTTTATATTTATCCGCCTCGGGCGGCCGGATTCTTTTCATGAAGGCGGTTTCTTCAATCATCTTGCCGCTGCCGGGCGGTATCGGAAGCTTTTTCGGGTAGGTGCGCCCTTTCAGGTAGCCTTCGGGAAGGGAGGACGAAAGCGAAAACGGCACAAATCTTTTCAGATACGCCTGCTGAAGCGGCGTCAGTTCCTGGAGGGTTTTCCGCTGAATATAGGAAGCGCGGGCGATCTGTTTCTTTTCGGTCTGCGGGTTCAGCTTCAGAACGGCCAGATCGGATAAAAGGTACGCCTGAAGAGCATCTCGCGGGACACCGTCGCCTTCATCAATCATTTCCGCCAGGTTGAACAAAGCGTACGTACTGCCGGCCGTAATGGCTTTGGTCAGACAGGCTCGAGCCTGGCGCGCATCTTTGGGGACGCCGATGCCATAGCGGTAATAAACCCCCAGCGAATTCATGGCCGAAGCGTTTCCGCCGTCGGCGGCTTTCCGGAAATGTTCGGCCGCCGCTTTGAAATCCCGGGGCACGCCGATACCTTCCTGATAAAACAGCGCCATCCGGAACACGGCGGCCGGATCGCCCTCCCGGGCGTTCAGAATCAGGTCGTTCAGCCCGACGGCTCCCGAAATGCCGGAGACCTTTCCGGAACCCCGGGCGACCATGCCCAGCCTGTCCAGCATGGCGCCGTCGCCTTTGTAAAGCTCGCGCAGGAAAATGTCCTTGCTGTTTTTCCGGACTTTTGCGTCTTTGTTCAGGACGTCGATCATGCGCAACAGGTATGCGGCGCTCGGCTGTTCCTTTTCAATCGGCCGCAGGATTTTTTCGGCTTTTTCGTAATCTCCTACGGAAAAGGCGTTCATCCCGTCCTGCAGGGGCGACGCCGGAAGCGTCCCCGGAAACAGGCACGACAGCAGCACGGCCGAAAACAGCGTTTTTCTTCTCATTCCGGCAGGGTTCCGTTGAGGTTGACCGGCGTCATAAAGGGTTCATTGACGGTCGGAAGAGGAGGTTTCCCGGCCAGGATATTTTCAAACTGCTTTTGGTTTTCAAGGCTTTTGTACCATCTTTTCGCCGTGTAAATATTGGCCGGGATACCCTTCCGCCCATGGTGGTAAATCAGAGCCAGCGCCATTTTCGCGTCGGCGCTTCCGTTCAGAGCCGCCATTTTGTACCAGCGGACGGCCTGTTCCATGTTCGTTTCGCCCAGAAAGCCCTTTTCATTCCACGCGGCCAAAAGCAACTGGGCTTCCAGATCTCCTGCCATGGCAGCGTTTTGGGCGTATTCCGCGGCTTTTTCCTTGTCCTGCGGAATGATTTGTCCCTCCGCGTAAAAAATAGCCAGCGTCAGTTCCGCCGGAGGATAGCCGAAACCGGCCGATTTCTGATACAGTTCCAGCGCCCGCTCGGTGTTTTTTTCGACGCCGTATCCGGCCATGTACATCGCGCCGAGGGAAAACGACGCTTCGGGATTGTCTTCGCGGTCGCCCTGAAGGAAGAAAAACAGAGCTTTGTCGTAATCCTTTTCATTATAAGCGGCGAGACCCGCTTCCATATAGTCGACGAACGGCTTTTCCGGTCCCTGCAACCGGACGACAAAAACGGCGGCAAACGCAAAAGCAACGGCCAAAACGATCCAGTAAAGCAAAATCCGGGCTCTGTCCGGCAGTTTCATATCCATGGCGGCATCCCTTCGTCAGTTTGTCCTATTTTAGTTTTTCCCGAGAGGAAAAGCCACCGTTTTTTAAGCGGCAAAAGGATTGATGCCGGCCGTGATTCCTGCTATTTTTCAATCGGAATTTCAAAAGGGATGAAAACCGTGTCTTTTCCGCATCGCTCCCATGTCCGGACGTTCCGTTTCCTGGACTTTGATTTTTATGAATCGACGGCTTTCCTGCGCTACGGGGTGGATGATGCCGTGACGTTCGAGGAACGGATTCAGTTTCATGACGCACCGCCGCCGGACGCAGAGCGCATGAACGTGCTGACGGCCTGCCTGCGCCGGCTTCATCTGGCGGCAGGGGTCAGCTATTACAAGGCTTATATCCCGCCGGAAATACGCGTTGAAGGTCACGCTCTGAGCCGAAAGGAAGCTGATTTTTTCAATCTTTTTTACCGTTCGGGTCTTGGCGAGTTCAGCTTCCGCAACGGCGTCACGCCTGATATTTCCTTTCCTTTTGACGAAGATGTTCTTCCGGATCCGTCCGGGATGAGGCTTCCGCACCGCATTATTGTGCCCGTCGGCGGCGGCAAGGATTCGATTGTTACGCTGGAAATGCTGAAAAAGGCGGGACGTTCTCCCGTGCCGTTTTCCGTCGGATTGCCCCGGCCGATACGGGAAACCATTGAGCTTTCCGGCCTGCCGTCCCTTCGGGTTACGCGGACGATTGCGCCCGGGCTGATGGAGCTGAACCGACGGGCGGACGAATTCGGAGCACTGAACGGGCATGTCCCGGTGACGGGAATCATCGCCTTCATTCTGGCGGCGGCTTCCGTTCTTTACGGTTTTTCCGACGTCGCCATGTCGAACGAGCGTTCTGCCAACGTCGGCAATACCGAAAAGGACGGCCTGATGGTGAACCATCAGTGGAGCAAGTCCGTCGAATTTGAGCGAGCCTTTGCCGGGTTGATGAAGGATATTTTACCGGACTTCCACTATTTTTCCCTGCTGAGGCCTCTGTCCGAGCTGAGTATTGCGCGGCTGTTTTCCGAAACGGAAACGTATGACCGCGTGTTTACCAGCTGTAACCGTGCCTTCCGTCTGGACGAGACGAAACGGCTGGATCGATGGTGCGGTGAATGCGACAAATGCCGTTTTGTGTTTCTGGCGCTGGCGCCGTTCATGGGGCGGGACAGGCTCCTGTCCATCTTCGGCCGCAACCCGCTGAACGAGGCGGAACAGGCCGAAGGATTCCGCCGCCTGTTGGGTCTGTCGTCGTTCAAGCCGTTCGAATGTGTCGGGGAAATCGAAGAATCCGTCCTGGCTTTTTCCCTTCTGGCCGCGCGTCCCGAATGGCGGAACGACGCCGTGATTCGAATGCTGGACGGTGATGTTGCGGCGAAATACCGGGCGCGGCTGACGGAATATTCGGATCGGATTTTCGCCCTGTCGGACGATCACTGCATACCCAAGGAGTACGCCGATGTTATTGAACTCTTTAAACGGTAAGCCTGTCACTCTGTGGGGCGGGGGCCGTGAAGGACAGGCGGCGAAGGCTTTTCTGGAAAAATACTTTCCGTCCTGCCCTGTCCGCATTGTTGAAGACCCGCTGACCGAACCGCTTTCGGGAATCGTGGTCAAATCTCCGGGAATCAGCCTTTACCGCCCTGAAATCCGGGAGGCGGACGCCGTATTCACGTCGGGGACAAATCTGTTCCTGGAAATGTGTTATGCCTCGGCGAAGCGGCCTTTCCTGATCGGCGTGACAGGAACGAAAGGTAAAAGTACAACCTCTTCTCTGATTGCGCATTTGCTGAAGGCGCAGGGAAAACGTGTCGCGTTGGGCGGTAATATCGGCTTTCCCGTCATCCGGTATGCGGACGAAAGAGAAACGTTGGATGCCGTTGTGGATGAAATTTCCAGCTATCAGGCGGCGGACCTGCAGTTTTCGTTTGATGTTTCCGTTGTCCTGAACCTGTATCCGGAACATATTGACTGGCACGGGACGCATGACCGGTATTACCGGGACAAGCTGAATATCCTGACGCACCGGCGGCCAGGGCAGAAGGCTGTTCTGAATGCCGAAGATCCCCGGACGGGGGAATATCTTCCCGCGCCGGAGGAAGCCGTTTATTTCAACGCGCCGGACGGGATTCACGAGGCCGGCGGATGGTTTTGGGACGGAACGCGGCGGCTGTTTGAAACGGCGGTTGTCCCTTTGACGGGCGAGCATAATTTAAAGAATGTCTGCGCGGCTCTGACGGCGGTTCGGCTGGCGGGCGGCGACCCGGCAGAGTGCGCCGAAGGGCTGAAAACCTTCCGGCCTCTGCCCCACAGGCTTCAGCCGGCAGGCGTGAAAAACGGCGTTCGTTTTATCAATGACAGCATTTCGACGACGCCGGAAACGGCCGTCGCGGCTCTGAAGGCTTTTGCGCCGTCGCGGATTATCCTGATTGCGGGCGGTTATGACCGCCAGCAGGATTACCGTGCGCTGGCGGCCTTTGTCGCACAGGGTGGCGCCACGGCCGTCGTGACTCTGCCGCCGACGGGTACGCGTCTGGCCGAAGATATTCGCCGTGCGGGCGGGACGGCCCATGAAACGGCGGATATGGCAGAAGCGGTGCGGACGGCGTTCAGTCTGGCCCGGGAAGGGGATGTTGTTCTCCTGTCGCCGGCGTCGCCCAGTTACGGCATTTACAGGAATTTTGAACAGCGCGGCGACATCTTTACGGCGTGTGTCGAGAATCTTTGAAGTTGTTTTATATTATGGGTTAATGTAAGATTAAGGGTGTTTTTTAGGTAAGGAAAACGCCATGTCCGAAGATTTGTACCGTTCCGATAATTTATTCTGCCTGAGCCTGGAGCAGCAGGCGGCTCTGTCGATTGCTCTGAATGTCGCTCTGCGCCGCTGCGGGTAACAATATGACTCGGACATTGATATCTGCGGGCGGGATGTCTTTCTGAAACGTTACGGCGGGGCGTGCAAAAATCAGGAGGAGCGTAAGAAACAGCTTGTTTTTATTAATGAAATCAAAGGCTTTTTAAAAACTATTCGCAATTATTTTTCCCATTACCTGCATACAAAGAAAAAAGTCGAAAGCCTGCTGGAAGAGAAAAAATTTCAGGATTTTGTATCTTTTTTGCGCCTGAAGGCTCTGGAAATCTGGAATAAGCGTTTTGGAAAAAGCTCGTTACATTCACAGATGCAGGCTTTTTCGCAGAACGGCTGGGAAGAGATGGAGCGTGAACTGAAAGAAAGAGGCCCGTTTCTGACGGATGTGCTGCTGTTTGTTTCGGTTTTTGTGCCGCGCGGAGAAATGATGCGCCTTCTGGATGCGTTCCGTCTGTCGCCGGACCGGAAAAAAAGAGAATGCCGGCGCGAGATTCTGTCGGCGCTCTGCCTGCCGGAATCATATGATTTCTGGTCGATTGATAAAAAAGCCGGGATTGCCCTGACCATTCTTGATCATTTTGCCCGCATCATGGGAAAACGGACGGACAAGGCCGGGAAGCTTATCATGTCTGCGCCGCGCAAACCGGAAAAACGAAAGGAGATGCCGGAAATCTGCCGTTGTTTCCGACCGTCGTTTTTTATCAAGATGCTGGTCGGCTTTATTGAGGAAGAGAATGTTCTGGAAGGATTTGAATTTGCCCGGTCATATAATGGCCGTCCCGTTTACGACGAATCAAAAAAGGAATTGTATATCTGCCGCAATAATACGCGGGTTCGCTTTCCGGATAACGAGGGAAAGCTTTCAGAGTCTGAGCTCGGCGCCGAAGCGTTGAAACAGATTGTTCTGCTTTACCTGAAAAGGAAGCAGGGGGCTTTCAAAGGAAATGACCTTGCTCCTCTGGTCCGCGGGAAAATCAAAGCCATTCAAAAAACGCTGCCGCAAAGAAAGAACGGAACGAACGCGGCGTTGCTTCAAAGAGTGAAGAGCCGCCGGGATGAGCTTTCAAACCGTTTCTTTCGCAAGGGCCTGTCCGATCACCAAAAGGCGGTCGCTGTTCTTGACTGGATGAACCTGATTTTTCCTGCGGATAAAAAATTCGGGAAACAGGCGTATCAGGAAGCTCTCCGGGCTTTGACGGGGAGGTATGATGAAGAAGCCTTCCTTGCTGTTTTGCCGGATATAAAGTGTTCCGAAACACCGTTTCCCAAAAGGAAAAAGCCGCAGGCATGGGCGCGGGGCGCGGGGTCTTTGGAAACGCTTCACAAGCGGGCGGAGGCTCTGTTTCGGGAGAAGGCCGGGAGCCTTTGCGAAGAAACAGCGGAAGAAATCGGGCGTTTATTTCATGTGCGTGCCCTGAAGGAAAAAACAGGGGAACCGTTTGAGCGGTTTAAAAAACTCCTGACACCGCCGCCCCGGGCGTTTACCGGCAACGGTTTCGGACTGACGAAAGAAGAGCTTTTAAAGGATATTCCGCTGGAGGCGGAGCTTTATGCGCCGGGCGGCGGGCCCATGGCTTCCGCGGTGAAGAAAATTTACGACAATGACCGTCTGCTGTTAAAGCTGGCCCGGTTCATTTTGGAGCAGATTCGCGGAACGGACAAGGTGCAGGTTCAAATTACGGAAAAGCCGGATTACGATTACGAAGCTCTGGTAACGGTCGGGGAAAAGTTTCAGGTGATCATCGATTCCGCTCAGGCCCGGCGGAGTCATGTGAGCTTGAACACCGAGCGTTTGAAAAACGTGATTCAGAATTACTGGAAGCGGGAAGAAACGCCGGTTCCGTTCGTTGTTCCCGATATGCGGAAAAGAGAAAAAAATGCCCCGCCGCGCTGCTGGACAGAAGCGGAGCAGGATATGGAACGGGAACGCCGGACGATGGTTGAAGCGCTTTTGAAGTGGGAAAAATATCTGGCAAACGAATTTGCGAAGGAAAAGAAAACAGCGACGGGAAATATTGACGCCATCATTAAGCTTATGAAGCCGGAAAAAGGAGAATATGTTGATTTTCCGTTACTGTCGGCGCGGATGAAGATTCCGAAAGCTTCTGAATACAATGATTTTCGTAAGTGGGCATATCATCAGGCTCCCAAGAAAGCTTTCAGAGATGCGCCGGGTGAATTGAAAGAGCGCTTTCTGAAAAGGCAGGCCGAGAAGGACAGAAAACGGCGGGAGCAGAAAAAAAACAGCATAAAAAAAGTTCAAAAGAAATGAATTTATTTGTCGGTAAAAATTCTTTTTGCTATACTGAATCTGTTGTTCTTCCTTTTAAAACAGCGGGTTGGCAGGACTAAGTTTTCGTCACCCTCGTTTTGGAGGGTAAGCACAACTTCTCTCTTGTTACCAATTTTCTTAAATTTGTTTTCGTCACCCTCGTTTTGGAGGGTAAGCACAACTCCATCTTGTTTGAACAGATACGCATCGCTGTTTTCGTCACCCTCGTTTTGGAGGGTAAGCACAACTTCGGGCGGATGCATTCGTCCGTCAGTTCAGTTTTCGTCACCCTCGTTTTGGAGGGTAAGCACAACTTATCATTCAACCATTTGATAACCGTTGCGGTTTTCGTCACCCTCGTTTTGGAGGGTAAGCACAACCCAACCAAGAAGCGTTATACGGAGCAATATGTTTTCGTCACCCTCGTTTTGGAGGGTAAGCACAACGTC
>ENA-UOJC01002618-UOJC01002618.1-human-gut-metagenome-genome-assembly--contig:-C104-NODE-2618-length-18964-cov-4.741710_pt1 | contig 18964 bp, 23 predicted proteins | sample MGYA00242339_ERZ723886 | MGnify/ENA metagenome assembly ERZ723886 | reverse complement strand
AGAAAGACCGCTCAGGGGACTGCGCCGCGAAGTGAGATTCATTATGTCGCCGCCGTGGAAGCGGCGACACAATGAACTCAATGCGGCTCCGCCCCCCGAGACCCCCTGGGGAACGGGCAAGCCGGGAGAGACAAACAACAGAGATATTGTGCACAGCGGAGAAAGTTTCCGTGTTCGGGTAAAAGCCGTTCGTCAGCTGTCCGCGCGGCACGATTTCGCCGCGTTGTTTTTCGGATTTTGCGCCTATCGTAAGGTTATACTGCCAATAAAAAATTTTTTCCAGTACGCTTCTTTGCTACTGTTCTTCAGCAGTAAATCCCTTGCGGGATTAACTGCACAGAAAGAAGACGTTCTCCTATTTTCTCCCCGCCGAGGCGGCTGCATTGCCCTCGTCCTGCGACAGCATGAAAGCCTTCTCGAACCTTGTGGCGACAAACACCATCACGGCATACCCCGCGACAAGCCAGACGACAAGCGTCAGATACGGTGAAAGCAGCGTGAACCACTCGTTTCTGTTGACCGGCGCGCCGTATTCTCTCAGCATCGCAATCGTATCGACCAGCTTTCCCGCTGCGGAAACGGCAAAATAGAGAACATCCGCGACAAGAAGAGTCTTAAGCACCGGATTCCCGTGCGGAAGGATGTTCCCGCCTATCGAAATGTCGGTGTTCCCGCCGCCCTTTCTTATCGCCCTTGTCCGTATGAGGTTCGCAAGCCTTGCTATCACCGTCAGGACAATAAAATCCGTGCCGAGATTGATGAACGCGTAGATGAGATTGACCGTCAGGCTCTCCGCCGAGACGACGGTTGTTGCGAAAAGTATCGCCGTCGCCCCGATATACGGTATCAGACACGACGCGAAAATTATAGTCTGGATCCCACGACAGCCCTTTGTCCATATCAGAAAAACCGTCATGACGACAGCCGCGGCAACAGGTGCTGTCACAATGCCGTAGGTAACGCTTCCGATGAAGCTGATAAGGAAGCTGTTCAGCGCAACCCCCGCGATAAGCGCGACCGTCCATTCCCCTCCTCCGGCAAGCCCGTAGAGAAAGACGAAATAAACGACCGCCGCATATCCGGAGAACACCGCGGCTCCGCCGATGAAGCCGGCGGCGGTGCTGATTACGTTTCCCCAGATCCCGAATGCGGAATTGCCCCTGACGGCGTATTCGTAAACGTAATTCATGACCGCGGCGATTACCTGAAGCGCGGTACAGGAGATCAGAGTTATGGCGGCGGCTCTTTTTCTGAACCGCTGTTCGGTAAAATACTGCATTATTGCTGTTCTCCGCGTCAGCGGAGGCTCCCTGAATGATTTTTCGGATTTTCCCGCCGCAAGACCGCGTCGGGATCAGTAAAACCGCAGGTCGGCAACGACCTTTCCGAGGATATAGACCTCGTCAACGATAATCGGCTTCATCGTCCGGTTTTCCGGCTGGAGCCTGAAATGGCCGTTTTCCCTGTAAAACGTCTTGACGGTCGCGCTGTCCTCGACAAGAGCAACGACGATGTCTCCGTTTTCGGCACAGCTGTCCTTTTTCACGACAATGATATCGCCGTCAAGGATCCCCGCCTCCGTCATGCTGTCGCCGGTGACGCGGAGCGCGAAAAGCTCGTTCGCCGGATATGAGCGGTTCATGAGCGGGTAATCGATGTACCCCTCGTAATTTTCGACCGCAAGGATCGGCATTCCCGCCCTGACGCAGCCGAGGAGCGGCACCCTTGCCGTCCGGTGCGGCGACTGGGAGCGGCTTTCGGTGTGAAGCGTGCGGCTCTTTCCGGTCTCCTTCCGGATAAGCCCCTTTTCGGCAAGCCGGTTGAGGTATGCATGAACCGTTGAGGTGCTTTTAATCCCCACCGCATTCTGGATGTCGCGTACCGACGGAGCGTAGCCTTCACTGCGTATGGTTTCGTTTATGTAGTCGAATATGGCTTTTTCCTTTTCGTTGTACTGAGATGCGCGCATGAGTCCTCCTTCCCGCCGGTCGCGGAATGTATTTTCCTCCGCAGAACGCACATCACCGGCGCCCCGCGTACAGTTATATATATGATATCATATTTTTGCCGGAATTGCAAACGGTTGTTCGGATTGTTTTTGTAAATAATTTGTTAATAAGGCCGCACTTCTCCGGATTTTTGGACACTGCCCCGGCATACGGCGATTTGAATATATAAGTTACCTCTTTTGAGTTGACAAACGAAGGCGGTTGTGCTATAATTTCCTTAAGAATTCAATTTTACGACACAAAACGACTTTTTTCGCGGAAAAAAGCACACTATACCGCGGGGAGAACTGTTTCCGCGGAGAATACACGTGATTCAATGCAGTGCCGTTTCGCAGAAAAAACACATTGTTTATTGAAGTATGTGTTTCGCGGAACAGTGCTTCGGCCATATTTATATATCACAGGAGGAAACATCGTGAAAAAGACAATTGCACTGCTGACGCTGCTGATAACTCTCATATCTGCAGCTGCCTGCGGGGGCGCCGGCGGCAGGAGGGCTCAGACATCCGATCCCTCTGTTGACCTGTCAACGCTCATCCCGGACCCGACGGAAATACTCGGCGGAAAAACGGTAAAGGTTCGGGAGGAATCGGCAGGGATCTATTCGATCAGCATTCACAACTGCTCAAAAGACGAGGCAAAAAAGTATATTGACCTGCTGAAAACCGGAAAATGGACAAAAAATGCCGAGTATACCGACAAACTGATCGCCTCAGCCTTCACCGCCGAAGACGAAAGCGGAAAGCTCGGAGTAAAGGCGGAATTCTCTCCGCTTCAGAAAATACTGAGGGTTACCGTTAAAAAAACCACCCCGGAAACCGGGGCGGTCAGCGGAGGGCAGACAGAATGAGCGAAAAAATCCAACTGTTTTTTCAGGGAACGCGTCTGATAGTGTTGTCAGCAATCGCATTTATACTTGCAGTCGCAACGATATTCATGATCACGCGCTGCTCTGCAGAAAAAAAGCGGGCGGAAAAACAGCCGGTGATAGTTAATACATCGTCGCTGAAAGAGGTGATCGAGGTCAGCAAGCTGTCCACGTTCGAGATGATATACAACGGCGTGGCAGAAGTGCATAACGCAGATAATCCGGATAAAACCGATTTTTACGTCTCATACAAGTCACGCGTAAGGTTCGGCTTTGACTTTTCAAAAATCGGTATCACGTCCGACGATGAAGCAAAAACAATTACAGTGACTTTCCCCGGGATTGATACACCGGAGGTTAACGTCGATATCGAATCGCTTGAATTCATATTCGTGAACAAGAAGTCCGATACACCCACAGTGGCACAGCGTGCCTACGGCGCCTGCATCGATGACGCGGAACACGAAGTGAAAAGCGACACAATCGGCAAAGGCCTCGCAAAAACAAGCGCAGAAAAGGCGGTGCGGGCACTGCTGAAACCTATAATCGAACAGCAGTATCCGGAATACGAAATGGTTATCCGGCAGGGAGGTCAGGCATAATGAAGATCAGGAGAATCGCTTTTGCAGTCCTTGCCGCGGCAATGCTCTTCGGAGCCGTGTCGTGCGGCAGAAAGGATGCGGCACCGGAAGAGCCGAAACCGACCATCAGGGAATCGCAGATGAAGGAAATAGCCGAGCTGTCAACGCTTGAATGCTCGTTCCACAATGTCGCCAAATATACCAAAGAGAATGCTACCGGTATGCTCTGGTGGAAGAAAGACAAAAACTTCTGGATAGAATACACCGGCATAGTCAGGATCGGAATCGACATCTCTCGGGTGAAAATCAAGGTTGACGGAACCGACGTAAACATCGCCATCCCCGAGGCGCAGATACAGGTCTGCAAGGTTGACGAAAGCACCTTCAACGAAGACTGCTTCATTGTCGCAGACGGCACGGCAAAGCCGAGCGCGGACGACACAATACAAGCCCTGAAAGAGGCGCAGAAAAATATGCTTGAAACGGTCAGATCCGATAAAAAACTGCTTGAATCGGCGCGCAGCCGGGCGAAACAGCTGCTTGAGGATTACGTGAAAAACATCGGAAAGCTGTCCGATACCGCTTATACCGTGACCTTCACCGACATCTCCCCGGACGATACCGCCGCGCCCGTAACAAACACCACCGAAACCAAAAAATAAGCCGCGGGCAGACGGCTGAAAAACATCAGAAACGGGCTTCCGCAGTTACTCCGGAAGCCCGATTTATATTTTAAGCAAAAAAGGAGATTTCAAAATGTACAGTATCTTTACCTACTCAGACAGTCAGATCCCGGCAGCAGCCATAATAACGGCACTTTGCCTGTTCGCGGCTATCCTGCTCGCAATAGGAGTTGCAAAGGCATCCGACAATTCAAAGAAGGCACTTTTCGCCATATTCCTCGCGGTTTCTCTGGTCGTCGGCTCGATTGAGCTTCTCAGAACAGTTGAGCTTGTCTTTGAATACAGGCTGACCGTCGGACTTGCATCGGGATATAAGTGGATTCAGGGTCTGACCTGACGCCGCCATGTTCCGGGGCTATTTCAGCTCCTGCTCCAGCCCCCGGAACAGATCGGAATCAAAGAAGTCCTGAATCGTGATATCAAGCCCGTCGCAGACCTTCTTGACGGTCGAAACCGTTGTGCTCCGGTTCCTGCCGCCGATTATATTGTTGAGAGTAGACTGAGTGATGCCGCTCATAGTCGCGAGTTTATTGACTGTAATGCCGCGCTCACGGCAAAGCTCCAGTATTCTCTCCCTCACAGCATTTCCGACGTTCATAGGATTCCTCCGCAATGTTATTATTACATTGTAACGTAAATGAAGAGAAAATATTAACTCTTTTGCGTTGATATCGGCGAAAGTGCGTGTTATAGCGTCGGAGGAAAAGGTCGAATCTACAGTATGCGGCGTGTTTACTGAAATATAATATAAAAACAAATAAAATATGGAGGATTAAATGAAGACCGTGTTACTCAAATGCCCGGATTGCGGAGAATCTTTTGTTTGCGAGGACACAAGACGAATCTTTCCCTGACTGCGGATACTGCCGTGGAATCAGCAGCGACTGCGACTGTGATTGCCATGACGATGATTAATAACAAAAGAAAGGAGTTATTGCCATGTGGGATTTTTTTGTTTTCCTTATAAAAGCATTGCTTTTCCTTGCAGCAGTGTGGCTGATTGCCATTGTGCTGCTCATCCTCGGGATTTTCGCGTAACCTTCCCGAAAAAATAAACCAAGACCGAAGGACTTCCGGAATTCCGGCAAGCCGTAAAACGGGCATACGATCCGATGATCGTGTGTCCGTTTTGTTGTTTCAGAGAAAAATCGGATTTACAGAAAGGAAGATATAAAAATGACTGTCTACAAAACAAAAGAGCTGTGCGGGTACCGGGAGCAGAATTACCGTTGGGTTGAATACCGCCTCGAGCGCGGCAAGGTTGCAAAATACAAATGCCGCCGCCGGGAGATTTCCGACGGAAGCGGGATCAGATTGACGGAGGACGAGACCCGGATCGCATTATGGAGCATTGACGACCCGGAAATCCCCGAATGGCTCCGCAAATACCTGTAAAGCACTGCCCCCACAAATCCAAAAAAACGCACAGCCCGCGCTGTGCGTTTTTTATTTCAGCATTCCCGGACAGACCGACGCTTGTCGCCGCGGTACCGTTTCCGGAGTCATGATCATTGAATTACTTTCTGTTCAGTCTCTCGCCGACAGCTCCTCCGGGGTGAATGACCGCGAACTGCTCGTTTTTGTAACCGGTTTCCTCGATGAGCGCTGCCTGAAGGGAGTGGAAAATGGCGCAGAGAGCCGTTGTTGAGGTCGTGCCCTGCGAATTGTACTTGTCCGTCTCGCGGTTGACGTACATTTTAAGGACTGCGTCGGCGCCCTTTGCAAGCGGGGATTCGGTGTTTTCGGTTATTGAGATGACCTTTACGTTCTTTCTTTTGCAGATGTCAAGTATCGGAAGAAGCTCTCCGGTCTTGCCGCCTCTTGAAGCGAAAACCATAACGTCGCCCTCCTTGAGGAAGCCGGTCGCGCCGTGGACAGCCTCTGCCGGAGAGATGAACCGCGACGGGCGCTCTATGCAGCAGAGCAGGTGCGAAAAGTGCTGGCAGGCAATTCCCGAATGCCCGCAGCCGGAGGTTCCTATGCGCTCGGCGGTTGAGAGCATTCCGACAGCCTTTGAAAACTGTTCTTCGTCAAAAACACCCGCAAGCCCGCGCAGGCACTCTTCCTCGATTCCGTACGCCGCTTTTGCGTACTCAAGAGAGGTTTTTTTCATCTTATGATCATACCTTTCTGTCGTTTATAGTCCGTACATGATTTCCGGATAATTCCGGGTGCGCGGAGAGCGGCAATAACGCGTCCTCCGCCGGTCATGCCTATATTATAATACTTCCGCGGCGTTCCCGTCAATCGGTTAACCGGAAAATTGAGGGGAGACAGAAGAGCCGTTTTTGGTCATATTTGCTGAAAACGCCTTGACGGGATGATAAAATCATGATATAATAACAACGACAGAAGAAGGGGGTGCCGGCTGTGCCGCTATCAGGAACAATTTCCGCGCCGCAGAATTATTCCCGCAGGCGCTACGGAAAAAGCACAAAACTTAAAATAAGCAGTATAAGGGTATGACCTGCCCCGGGGTCGTACCCGTATCGGAAAAGGGGAATTCTTCATTCTGAAAGGGAAATACGTATGAAAAAGCTGATAATACTTATACTTGCGGCAGTGATGCTGCTTGCTTCCTGCGGAGGGCGCGGGGGAAATGCGAAACAGAGCCAAAATTCCGACAGCAAGGTTACGACAGGAACCGATGTTATAACCGGAACTGAGGGTACAACCGGAGCTCAGGCACCAGACATTCCGATTGAGGAGGCGCTTGTTGTGCCGGAAGGGGAACTCAGGGAAGGAATCGAGAGTGCGCTGAAAAAGAAAGATTTTATGCTTAATGAAATTAAGTGGACAAAAGTAACGGAATCGGGCAAAATCGAGGACTGGTTTCGCTGCTACGGAATTTTCAACGGATGCGCAGTGATTTTTTCGGATGGTACGGCTCGCGTGATCGATATAAAAACAGTTGCAGGATACGACTTCGCCAACGGATCGGCATTTGCTCTTTATGGCTACAAAGACGGAACTCTTTATGATCTTGCGGACGCATTTGACAAGGGGTTTATAACCAAAGAAGAAGTCGGGATTGCCGCAGGAAGGCACAAGGCGGTCACGGATTTCCTTCACGGAGACGGGTTTCATGACGGTTTGACAGAATCGGGAAGGTAATATATAATCGGAGTTGCTCCTGAATAGAGAATTCCCCCGCGAGGGGGATTTTTTGTAATCCGGGCACGGCAAGCGCATCATATTTACATCCCGCCTTCAAAAAATCCTCTTCGCCCGCTTGTATATTTTTCATCTTTGTGATATAATAAACCGGTACAGTCCTGTTACGGGGCTGTACCGAAAGGAAACGCATAATTATGAAATATCTTGTTGTAATACCCGACTGCGCGGCGGATTATCCGATAGAAGCCCTCGGCGGGAAAACACCGTTTGAGGCTGCCGAAAAGCCGACTGTTGACCGGCTGGCAGCTGACTCTCTTGTCGGAACGGTTTCGAACGTGCCGTCCGACATGGTGCCGGAGAGCGACACCGCGAACCTTGCAATACTCTCCTATGACCCGAAAATATACTCAAAGGGACGTTCGCCGCTTGAGGCTATGTCGATGGGGCTTGAAATGAAGCCCGGCGACATCGCGTTCCGGTGCAACGTCGTCACCGTCTCCGAGGGGGAGGAGAATTACGACGACAAGATCATGATCGACCACAGCGCCGACGAGATCACGACCGAAGAAGCGGCAGAGCTTATCGCCGCGCTTGAAAAGGAGCTCGGCACAAGCGAGCGCACCTTCTACCCCGGCGTCAGCTACCGCCACTGCATGATATGGCACAACCCGCCGGAGTACGGTGGTTTCAGCCGTCCGCATGACTTCCCCGGAAAGGGTGTCCGCGGCAATCTTCCGGTCGAGCCCTATGCCGAGCTGATAAGAAAAAGCTATGACATCCTCAACCGCCACCCAGTGAACGAGGCGCGCCGCGCACGCGGTCTGCGTCCGGCAAACTCGATATGGCTCTGGAGCCCCGGTGCGAAGCCGGCTCTGTCCTCCTTCTCGGACAAGTGGGGGCTTGACGCGTCTGTCATCTCCGCCGTTGACCTGATAAAGGGCATCGGGATCTGCGCGGGAATGGAGTCCATTGACGTTCCCGGCGCTACCGGAAACTACAAGACCAACTACAAGGGCAAGGCTGACGCGGCGATCGATGCCTTCAGACGTGGCAAGGAGCTTGTCTACGTCCACGTGGAAGCCCCCGACGAGTGCGGACACCGCGCGGAGCTTGAAAACAAAGTTTACTCGATCGGCGCGATAAGCGAAAAGATCCTCCGTCCGGTCGTTGAATACCTCGATTCCTGCGGAGAGGAGTATTCCGTAATGCTTCTGCCCGACCACCCCACGCCGATCTGCCGAAGGACACACACCCTTGACCCGGTGCCGTTCATGATATACCGCTCCGGAAAGAAGGAGGACGGCGTGTCCTGCTTCTGCGAGAAGGAAGCCGGGGCAAAGAAGTATTACATCCCGCACGGCTACACCCTCATGTCACTCTTCACCGGCAAAAATCCGTGATTATCTGATTTCTGAAAGGAAAAAGCAACGATATGGACAACACACCCGAAACAGAGGAGCTGAAAAAGCGCGTACCGAAAAAGGCGCAGAGCACCGCCGCCGATCTTTATGACTGGCTTGAGGTGTTTGCGATGTCGGTCGCCATTGTTTTCGTGATCTTCGCGTTTGTCGCAAGGGTCGCGGTGGTTGACGGGTCATCCATGACCGACACGCTTCACGATAAGGACAAGCTGCTTGTCAGGGAGCTGTTCTACACCCCGAAGCAGGGGGACATTGTCGTCTGCCAGTCGGAATTTTTCGGCTTCAGCGAGCCGATAGTGAAGCGCGTCATCGCGACAGAGGGTCAGACGGTGAAGATCGATTTTGAAAACTGGAAGGTATATGTTGACGGGACCGAGCTTGAAGAGGACTATGTAAAATACATAGCCGGCAGACCCATGAACAGCTGGTCGTACGGCGAAAGCTACACCGTTCCGGAGGGACATATCTTCGTCATGGGCGACAACCGAAACGGCTCGTGGGACTCCCGCGACGAAAAGGTCGGAGCAATCGACGTGAGATATGTCATCGGGAAGGTGATCTTCCGCTTCTCGCCGCTCTCATCGTTCGGAACGGTAAAATAACCGTCCGGGAAAGGACAATCAAGCAATGCCATCAGAACTGATACAGTGGTTTCCCGGTCATATGGCGAAAACCCGCCGGATGATGAAGGAAATGCTGCCGCAGACAGACCTGATAATCGAGCTTCTTGACGCACGCATCCCGGCAAGCTCAAAGAACCCGGAGCTTAACCGTCTGGCGGGGAACAAGCCGGTGCTTACCCTGCTTGCAAAATCGTCGCTTGCCGACCCGGCGGCATCGGAAAGGTGGAAAAAACACTTCGCCGATGAAGGAAGGACCTGCCTGTTCATTGACAGCACGACCGGATACGGCATAAATTCAATAGCTCCCGCCGTCCGGGAGGTCATGGCTGAAAAGCTGAAGCGCTACGAGAGCAAGGGCATGACAGGAAAGAATCTCCGCGTCATGATCGCCGGGATACCGAATGTCGGAAAATCCTCTCTCATCAACCGCCTTTCCGGAGGGAAGCACGCAAAGGTCGAGGACCGTCCCGGCGTGACCCGCGACAAGCAGTGGATAAACACGAGCATCGGGCTTGAGCTTCTCGATACCCCCGGCGTCCTCTGGCCGAAATTCGAGGATCAGACGGTCGGGGAGAACCTTGCCGTCACAGGGGCTATACGCGGGGAGATACTTGACACCGAGCGCATTGCCGTCATCCTCTGCGGGCGCCTGCGGGACAGGTACCCGGAGCTTATCTCGGCAAGATACCGCCTCGGCGACATTTCGCAGCTTGCCGGATGGGAGATATTCGGGCTTGTCGGCAGAAAACGCGGCTTTCTTATATCCGGCGGCGAGATCGATACCGAAAGAACCGCCGTCATGCTCCTTGACGAGTTCCGCGGCGGAAAAATCGGAAGGATCACGCTTGAAGAGCCGGACACGATTTCCGGGGAAAAACCGGATGAGACCGAAAACGGAGAGGGAAGCGCCGATGCCTGATTATACATACGAGGCTCTCTGCCGCAGCGAGGGCTATAATATCGTCTGCGGGACAGACGAGGCGGGGCGAGGTCCCCTTGCCGGGTCGGTTTATGCCGCCGCAGTCATCCTTCCCGACGGGCTTGTGATCGACGGGCTTGACGACTCGAAGAAGCTGACCGAAAAGCGCCGCGAAAAGCTGTTCGACGTTATCACAAAAGAGGCTGTAAGCTATGGAATAGCCTTTTCGACCGCCGCCGAGATCGACGAATACAATATTCTCAACGCCGCGCTCCTTGCAATGCGCCGCGCGATCGGAATGCTCTCTCCGCAGCCGGACTTCGTCCTTAACGACGGAAACATGACAAGAGGCTTCACGCTCCCCTGCCGCGCGATAGTGAAGGGCGACTCGATATCAATGAGCATAGCCGCCGCCTCGGTCCTTGCCAAGGTCTCGCGGGACAGATCCTGCCTTGAGCTTGACAGAAAGTACCCGGAATACGGCTTCGCAAAGCATAAGGGCTACCCGACCGCCGAGCATTACGCCGCAATTGCGGAATACGGAGTGACGGAGGAGCATCGGAAGAGCTTCAGGCTGTATAAGTAAAAAAGCCTTCCCCTTGGGGAAGGTGGCGGGTAGTTCCGCTTGCGGAACTACTACGGATTGAGGTGCAGCGCGCTACGGAGCATAAAGTTACATTCCCGTTAGAAAAAACGGTTTCGCAAGCGAAACCTACACCTCATCACCGCCTGCGGGCGGAGCTGTCTCGCTGCGGCTCGGGCAGGCGCGGGTCTTGGTTCCCACCGGGAACCAATTCAATACCGCGCCCCTGCTTCGCAGCCCTCGAGGGGAAGCCGAAAGGAGTGCCAGACATGACAACCGCATTGAACCGGGCTCTGAAAACAAAAAAGCTCTTCGTCTTCGACATGGACGGCACAGTCTTTCTCGGAGGCAGGGTGTTTGATTTCGCGGTAAGGTTCATCAAAAATCTTCGCGAAAGCGGGCGGCGCGTGCTGTTCTTCACAAACAATGCGTCGCATAACCCGGAATATTACTATGACAAGCTCCGCAGGATGGGTTTCGACCCGCAGGACGGCGAGATCCTGACCTCCGGAGACGTTACGGTCGAATTTCTGAAAAGCCACCGTCCCGGAAAGCCGGTTTATCTTGTCGGGACACCGGAGCTTGAAAGACAGTTCACGGAAAGCGGCATCACGCTCTCCGACAGCGCAGATATCGTCGTCACCAGCTTCGACACGACGCTGACCTATAAAAAGCTCGACACCGCCTGCCGGCTTGTCAGGAACGGTGCGGAGTATCTCTCCACACACCCGGATTTCAACTGTCCGACCGAGGACGGCTTTATCCCCGACAGCGGGGCAATCGCGGCATTCGTCACCGCCTCCGCCGGGGTCACGCCGACGTATTTCGGCAAGCCTTACCGCACCGCGGTCACGATGATGTGCGAGATCACCGGATTCCCGACGGACGATATCTGTATTTTCGGCGACCGGCTGTATACCGACATTGCGCTCGGAAAGAAAAACGGCGTAACGGCGATTCTCGTCCTCACCGGTGAAACGACAGAAAACGACGTGTCAGCCGCCGCAGAAGCCGACCGCCCTGATTTTGTGATAAATTCCCTTGCCGATGCCGACAGGGCAATTTTCGGATAATTATATTTCATTTCTGAAAGGAAAGATACCGCAATGAAAAGATCTGAAGTCAACAGACTTATGAAAGAGGCTCTTGAATTCATAAACGAGAGAAGCTTCAAGCTCCCTCCCTTCGCGCTCTGGACACCGGAGGAATGGGAAACCAAGGGAAGCGAGTACGACGAGATCCGCGACAATATGCTCGGCTGGGATATCACCGACTTCGGCTCCGGCGACTTTCACAAGGTCGGACTGCTCCTCATAACCCTCCGCAACGGCAACCTCTTTGACCCGAAGTATACAAAGCCGTATGCCGAAAAGCTCCTCATCGTCGAGGAAAATCAGGTGACGCCCTATCACTACCACCCCAAAAAGATGGAGGATATCATCAACCGCGGCGGCGGAAATCTTATCTGCAAGCTCTATAACTGCACCCCCGACGGAAACGGCTTTGCCGACACCGATGTCACGGTAAGCTCCGACGGACGCAATTACACCGTTCCCGCCGGCACCGAGATAAGACTCACTCCCGGCGAGAGCATAACCCTCCTCCCCGGTCAGTTCCACTCCTTCTGGGGCGAGCCCGGCTGCGGAAAGGTAATGCTCACCGAGGTCTCAAAGGTCAACGACGACAACGTCGATAACCATTTCTACAAGCCCGCAGGCAGGTTCCCGGCAGTGGAAGAGGACGAAAAGCCGCTTCACCTGCTGGCAACGGACTACAAAAAGTGATCGGCGGTCTGACAGCATGACAAAAAGCGCCTCCCGGTATCACGGGAGACGCGCTTTTGTTTTTCTGTTGCGATTCGACCGGCTTTACTTCCCGAGAATTTCGGCGATCTTATTCCCCACGACCTCCGCCATGCGGTAGAACCCGAGGGCGTTCGGATGGGTGCCGTCGATGGTGCAGAGATATCTGTCGCGCTCTCCGAAGAATGTCTCTCCGTCAAGGAAAAATACCGGCTCCCCGGCGGCAAGGGCATTTTCATACGTTTTCCGGATTATCGCGCGGCGGGTTATGTTGAACTGCTCGTAGCGCTCCCTCGGCATACTCATGAAGAGGACCGGAACATCGGGACGCAGCTCGCGGTAGCGCTTATAGAACTGCTCGTGAGTCGCGGCAAGCATCTCCTCCGAGTCGGCATTGTGGTCGTAATCGTATACGAAAAGCGAGGTGTCAATGCCCGCGAAATAGTCGGCGAGGATAAGATCTCCGCGACAGTTCCCGGAGAAGCCGAAATTGTAGTAATCGATGTTCAGGCGGTTTGAGACGATCGAATTGTAGCTGTTCATCATAGCCGCACAGCCGCCCTCGGTGATGGAGGAGCCGTAGAATATGACCGGCTTGCCGTCGTACGGTGTGGGCGGCTCAACCTCTGCGCCGTCCTCTGTGGTGATCACAATGTCCTTCACCGTCTCGTTGCGCGGCAGGAGGATGAGAACGTCCTCCATGTCCCCGGATTTCGTGAATTCTCCGGAAAATTCCGTCGTGCTGTAGTCCGGCGGACAGCAGAAGCCGCAGTAATACGGACTGCGGCGGTCTCCGACAAGAACCTCTGCCGACTGCGCCTCGAAAACCGACATTCCGATATCAAAATTAACCTGCTCAAGCACGACCTTCACGCCGAATTTCCGGGAATCGGTTCTGAAGCCGATCCTTGCACCGGGACAGCGGCGCCCAAGCCCGGAAAGCGTTTCGCGGACGCTGCTTCTTATTTCCTCCGGAAGCCGGAAAAACGGAGTCTCCGTTCCGGCAAGAGGCGCTCCGAAGAGACGCATCGGATAATCTTTATAGCTGAACTGTTTCATTGGTTTTGCCTTTCGGATATGTATTTCAGTCAATTATAGCATTACTCCGGGGTATTGTCCATAGGTTTGCCCGAAAAACCGTTGACATTTTCTTTTCCCCGGTTTATAATTATTCCGTCGGAAAACACTGCCCGCAGGGTGCAGAATACTTTTTCCGGGAGGTCACAATGCCGGTCAGGGAATGGCAGAGCCGCGAAGCCGCGCTCATCGGTGAAGAAAATATCGAAAAGCTGGCGCGCGCGTCGGTGCTGGTGTTCGGTGCCGGAGGGGTCGGAAGCTATGTTATAGAATCCCTTGCCCGCGCCGGCATAGGCAAGATAACCGTTGTTGACGGTGACAGGGTTGCCGAGTCGAATATCAACCGCCAGCTGATTGCCGACACAACAACCGTCGGAAGATACAAGTCGGAGGTCGCCGCAGAGCGGGTGAAGAGGATAAATCCGGACTGCACCGCCGTCTCTGTCCCGCTGTTTGCCGACGCATCGAATACCGCGGAGATAATAGCCTCCGCCGCGCCGGATTTCATCGCCGACGCGATAGACTGCGTGACAACAAAGCTGCTTGTCGCAGAGTACGCCGCGGAGCACGGCATCCCGCTCATCTCGTCGATGGGCACCGGGAACAAGCTCGACCCGTCGCTCCTTGAGATCTCGGATATTTCAAAAACCGCAGTCTGTCCCCTTGCCCGCGTCATGCGCCGCGAGCTGCGGCAGAGGGGCATAACCCGCCTCCCCGTCCTTTTCAGCACCGAACAGCCGGTCAGAACCGGAATGAGAACCCCGGCGTCGATCTCCTTCGTCCCCTCGGTCGGCGGACTTATGATCGGCGGGTATATAGTCAGAAAGATCATCGGAAAATAAGACGCGGCGCCTGTCCGTTAATTAAGAGAAAAAATCCGCCCCTTCCGGAGCTGACCGGGGGGCGGATTTGTTGTTTGGATTTCTGTCGGGCAGCCGGTGCTCACAGCTCCGTCTTAATAACCTGCCCCAGCCTATCGCTCTCGAACGACAGCTCCATGACCTTCATGACCCTTCTCATCTGGTCGTGGGTAATGAGCTGCTTCTCCTTGCCGTCGATGGCGCGGCAGAAATTGCGGTAGAAGTCGTGGACATCGGACGGCGGCATGGGAACCTCATAGGAATAGGTCGTGTCCGCGTCGCGGGGTGCCATTGTCTTTGTAAGCCCGGATTCTGCCTTTATCGGGGTCGCGTCCTTCTCCGTGCCTGTCTTTCTGACGGTGACCTCCATCGGCATATCCCAGTTCCTGATTATCGCGGTGCCGACAGAGCCGCGCATATAGAACCTCGGCAGGCTGATGAAGTTGCAGGTGCCGACCTCAACGGTGTAATAAACTCCGTTTTCGAACCCGATGACGATGTGACAGCCGTCGTCAACCTCTTTCGTTGTGATATAGTCGAGTCTTGCGTAAACGCTTGTGATCTTCTCCGGTACGATCTGAAGCGCCTGGTCGATGAGGTGAACGCCCCAGTCAAGCACCATTCCGCCTCCGTGAGCCTTCTGCTTTCTCCAGTCGCCGGGAATTCCGCGCGAACCGTGAATGCGCGACTCGATGGAAACGACCTGTCCAAGCTCGCCTTTGTTGTAAAGCGCCTTGATCCTGAGCATATCGGTGTCCCAGCGGCGGTTCTGATGGACAGTGAACAGCTTTCCGGTGCGGTCGGATGCCGCGATCATCTCCTCAAGCTCTTCGCTGTTCAGCGCGACCGGCTTTTCGCAGATGACGTTCTTTCCCGCCTCAAGCGCGCGGATGACAATGTCTTTGTGACAGTCGTTCGGAACGGCGACCGTGACAAGGTCAACGCTCCTGTCCTCAAGCACCGCCTCAAGGGTCGGATATGCCTTTATTCCGTTTGCCTCGGCTTTCGCACGCTTTTCCGGGTCGATATCATATATGCCGGCAAGACTGACAACATCGCTCTTCTGCGCATGAGTGCAGTGAAATCCGCCGCCCATCCCGCCGTAGCCGATGACTACAAGATTTTTCTTTTCTGACATGGTAATTTCCTTCTTTTCATATCGGAGACGGAACAATCGCCCATCCCGCAAACAAATATCTTTTTTCAGTACGCTTCTTCGCTTCCGTTCTTCAGCAGTAGATCCCTGCGGGATCAACTGCGCAGAAGGAAGAACGTTCTTCTCTTGTTCAGACTCCCTCGCTCCAGTCGGCTGCGGCTTTTACCCAGCCCGAAAGAACGGGAGACGAGTACGGCTCAAAGCCTCCGGCGGTGATGTCGTTGCCGAGAGCCATGCCGTGCGGCGCGGAGGGGTAGACGTGAAGCTCGAACCGCTTTCCGGCGGCACTGTATGCCTTCGCCATAAGCAGGGAATTCATCACCGGAACACAGGCGTCGTCGGACGTGTGAACGAGAAACAGCGGGGCAGAGCGCTCGTCAACGTGCTTCTCAAGGCTCATCGGCTCAAGCTCTTCCTGCGTCGGATCGTCGATCCCCGACAGGGCGAGAAAGGAACCGCGGTGCGCATACCTCATGTCCGCAGTCACGACCGGATATATCATCATTATCCCCGCCGGCTTGTTGTAACCGTATGGCATGTCGATCGCGTCGTAAACCTGCGGCAGGTGCCACAGCGTGCCGAGTGAACCGGTCAGATGCCCGCCCGCCGAAAATCCGACGGCAAAGACCTTCTCCGGGTCAAGCCCGTATTTCTCCGCATTGTCCTTTATGTGCTTCATCGCGGCGGATGCCTCGATAAGCTGCGCCGGGAACGTCCGCTTCCTTGCAACGGTATAGTGCAGTACAAAGCAGTTGAACCCGTAAGGCAGGAACGCAAGCGCAATTGGCTCGCCTTCCCTGTCCGAGCAGACGCATTCGTAGCCCCCGCCCGGTATCACAAGCAGACCCTTCCGCGTGTAGTTGGCTGTCGGATCGGCTATGTACGTATCTATGTACGCATCTTCATTTGCTTCTGTCAGATATATTCTCTCGTGTTTCATATTGTCCTTATATTTCCGAGGCTCTGCCTCGGGCTCCGCTTAAGAAACTTTTTGAAAAAAGTTTCTTAAGGATCTTCAAAAACTTTTGTAAAAATTTTTAAAGGTGTCTCAAATACATTCTCACAAAGTTCCCGATAAGGAACCGCTCTGTTGCCTATACCCCTTCAAAAACCCCTTTTACAAAAGTTTTTGAGGGTTCCAAGGGAACTTTTTTCAAAAAGTTCCCTTGGCGGGGTCCGGGGCAGCGCCCCGAAACATCCTCAAGCCCAACCCATTGTTCCGGGCTTGGGGTCGTTTATGATAAGGGGACGGAGGAATTTAACGGCTTTTTCAAGACCCTCGTCAACGGTCATGAGGCTGTCCTCGTGCTCGATGGAGAGAACGCGGTCATAGCCGGCAAGACGGAGCGCGGAGATAAGATCTCTCCAGTAAGCCTCGGAATTGCCGTAGCCGACAGTGCGGAATATCCACGAACGGTTAAGTTCGTCGCTGTAATGCTTGGTGTCAAGAACGCCGTGACGCGCAGTGTTATAGCTGTCAACCTTGGTGTCCTTCGCATGAACGTGATAGATCGCTCCGGCAAGCTCTCTTATCGCGGCAACAGGCTCGATCCCCTGCCAGATAAGGTGCGACGGGTCGAAGTTTGCGCCGAGGGTATCGCCGACAGCCGCGCGGATCTTCAGCATTGTCTCGGGATTGTAAACGCAGAAGCCGGGATGCATTTCAAACGCGATCCTTGTAACACCGTGAGACTTTGCAAACTCCGATGCCTCCTGCCAGTACGGGATAAGCACGTCGTTCCACTGCCACTCAAGGATCTTCGAGTAATCGTCCGGCCACGGGCAGGTCACCCAGTTCGGATATTTCGACCCCTCGCTGTCGCCGGGGCAGCCGGAGAAGGTGATAACGGTGTCGATCTCAAGCTGTTCGGCAAGAAGAACGGCGTTCCTGAAATCCGCGTCGTACATTTTAGCGGTCTCCCTGTCGGGATGGACGGGATTGCCGTGAGCCGAAAGCGCGCAGATGTCGATGTCATATGCGTTGAAGGTCTCTCTGAACTTAAAGAACGCTGTTTTGTCCTTGAGAAGCACGGCGGGGTCGCACTGGGTTTTCCCCGGATACCCGCCCGCGCCTATCTCGACGGTGTCAACGCCGAGAGATTTCATTTTTGCAAGCACCTCTTCAAGGGTCTTGTCGTGATAAAGATTTGCAAGTACGCTGAGTTTCATGTTATCAGGCTCCTTTCGTTTCGGGTTCAGTTGTTATCAAAGCGGTAGATATCGCCGGTCTTTGCGGAGATATAGATACCCTCAAGGATTCTTGTGACGCAGTATGCCTGCTCCGGGTCAACGGAGGGCTTTGTTCCGTTCTTCACGGCGTTGTAGAACAGGCGCGCCTCTCTTGTTTCGGGGTTGTCGCCGGTCAATCCTTCATAGAACGCGGCGCCTCCGGCGGTCATGCAGACGTCCGTGCGGTACTGCCTGTCGTTTTTTACCCCGTTTATCGTAACGCCGCCGCCGAACATATCGCCGCCCGCTTTCGTGCCGCAGACGCTTGTGACGGCTTCTCTTACGTCAAGCGTGTTAAGCGCCCATGAGGAGCGGAGCATGATCGTTGCACCGTTCTCCATAACGATGAAGCCGAAAGCCGAATCCTCGACGGTGAATTTGTCGGGATCCCATTCTCCCCATGCATTTGCCTGTGACCTGTCGCCGTTCAGCTTGTGATAGGTCGTTCCGACGCAGTATTTCGGCTTGTAATTATCCATTATCCAGAGCGTCAGGTCAAGCGCGTGCGTTCCGATGTCGATAAGCGGACCGCCGCCCTGCTCGTATTCGTCAAGGAAAACGCCCCATGTCGGAACAGCCCTGCGGCGTATCGCGATCGCGTTCGCGTAATAAATGTCGCCGAAAGTGCCTTCCTCAGCCTCTTTCTTCATGTAAAGCGAGTCGTCTCTCTGTCTGCTCTGATAGCCGATGGTAAGCACCCTGTTATTGCGCTTTGCCGCGTCAAGCATCTTCTTTGCCTCGACGGAATTTATAGCCATAGGCTTCTCGCAGATGACGTGCTTTCCCGCGTCAAGTGCATCGACGGTTATAAAGCTGTGAGACCGGTTCGGCGTGCAGACGTGAACCGTTTCGACCTCCGGGTCGGCAAGCAGCTCGCGGTAGTCGGTGTATACCCTTGCACCCTCTGCGCCGAACTTTTTCGCCGCCTCCTCCGCGCGCTCCTTTATGATGTCGCAGAACGCGACGACCGAAACGTCGGGAAGAGTCTAAAGCGCCGGAAGATGCTTTCCGTTCGCGATCCCTCCGCATCCGATTA
>ENA-UOJC01002607-UOJC01002607.1-human-gut-metagenome-genome-assembly--contig:-C104-NODE-2607-length-19003-cov-4.114893_pt1 | contig 19003 bp, 15 predicted proteins | sample MGYA00242339_ERZ723886 | MGnify/ENA metagenome assembly ERZ723886 | reverse complement strand
GCGCGTGCGTCTGGACGATGTCATTTATTCCTCTCTGCGCGGCAGTGTCGGTCTGAATCTGGCCATGGGGCTGCCGACAACGGTTTCCGTTGATGTCGGCCTGTACTGGAATCATGAATTTCTGGACGACGAACTCAGTTATCAGGCTCGCTTCGTTGAAGCCGGCGGTGCGGGTGCATTCAAAGCGTCCTACGTCAACGCCGCGGGAAGCGACAGCGCGACCGTTAACGCCCAGATCCGTTTTCCCCTTGACCTCAGCCGGAATATCACGCTCGGTTTTTCCGGCGAATTTTATCAGGATGACCTGACAATCCTGTCCGGAATGCTGTCGTATAATTGGACGTTCTAATCCCGCTCCGCAAAAATGCCGCGGATGGCGATGGTTGTCTCGGCGCCCTTCAGCGTAGACGGCAGAAGCCGTCCCTGCGGTGCGGCCGGACCGAACAGAATATCCGCCGGCAGGATATGAGCGCCGGCGTCCTGCAGCAGGCGGCGAACGAACGGATTGTCATACGTCGCCGTCATGACCAGAAGCTTTCCGTCCCGGATGGCGTAATATCCCCCGTTATGAATCATGGAATAGCGGTTGTACTGGCAGGCCAGGCATCCGCTTTCCGAAACGTTCAGATAAACGGCCTTTCCTTCGGAAACGGCTTTGTGCAGAGCCGCCTCATCAAAAGGAAGCGCGCCGTAGGTGTTGAAGCTGTATTTATTTGGCTGGAACGGCACGAACAGAAGGGCGAACAAGCACAACGCCCCGGAAATACGCAGGAACGTCTTGCGTGTTACGGGCATCTTTTTCCATGCCAGGCCGGCCGCCGCGAAACACACGAGCGTCCCCAGCATAATATACCGCCCGCTTTCCAATCCCAGAAGAACGAAGGTCAGAAGCCCCTGGAAAAAGGCGGGAAGAAACAGGAAAGGTATCCGAAGAGGAACGTTCTTGTGCGGAACGTCCGCAGCTTTCGCCGCGAAAAAGGCAGCCCCCAGAAACGGCGTCGCGATCCCGGCGCAGAAACACAGGAAATATATGACCGGAGACGCTTTCAAAAGAGCAAACAGTTCAAAATAAGACCCGACCATGGGCGAAAACAGCATCAGAACCCCAACCGCCAGAGCGACAAGGAAACCCGCCGTCTGGCGGTTTGTCATGACGTTCAGCCGTTCAAACAGCTTCTGTCCCTTTTCGGCCACGCTGTCGATGAAATCGGCATCAAACGCTTTCATCATCCACAGCGGCGCCGTCCAGAACAGCAGAGTATAGAAAAAGTTCAGAAACGGCGAAGACAGCTGAGCTCCCCAGACGAACGTTCCTTCGGGCAGAACGAAATATCCGGCAAGGAACAGAATGCCGTATGCCGGCAGTACGGCAAAAAGCGCCCCCTTCCCCATTCCTTTCAGGAAATTCAGGGTTCGACGTTCGTTTTTCTCTGCAATGAGCAGCATCTGGTTGACAAACAGCATGAACGCCAGAAGAAGAGGCGTGATGACCACAAATTCAAGGCCGTAGAAATAAGACGAGAATATTCTGGAAAACAAAAATTCCGAACTGCGGTCAAAAGAATCACCGACCGGAACGTCGCGGTGTATTTCCGTCGAACGGTTCAGGTTCAGAAAAGTCAGGTTCAAAGGAACGGACTTCATATCCCCCAGTTTTTCAGGGTTCCGAAGTTTTGAACGGAACAGCGCCTGACGCCCGTCACGGCTGTAGAACGGTTCTTCAAACAGCAACCCGTCTTCATTCGTGATATACAGGCGCGGCGTATCGATATTCATGACCGGAAGCTTTATGGAAACGTAAAGAAAGACTTCCTTGCCGTCTTTTTTCAGAACGGCGTCGTTCATCGTTACGACGGGAGGAGACTTTTTATTGGACGGCAGGTTAAATTCAGCCTGCACCAGAGTCGAGCATACCGGCGTTTCCCAGCGCACCCCCCGCGGGATGTCATAAACGATTTCCGCAGACGTTTCGTCACGGCACACGCCCTCATGACAAACGTTGTACGTCAGACGTGCCCGGATAACGGCCGGCTGTTTCGGATCGGTCACGTTTGCGTCGAACGGAAACAGAGTCTGTCCCCGATATCCCAGAGCCGTTCCGCCGTCCAGCGTGAAAGGATGCGGCAGAGGGTAACGAACCGGCGAAACCGTCACGTTTTCCGACCCTGTTAAATCAAGGGCAATCGGATAAGGAGTCCTGCCCTCTTTTTGCCTTAAAAGAACATATCCGTCCTTCAAGGAAATGATGAAAGCCATCAGGGTCTGTTTGTTTTCCGTCTTGTGGGCGCAGGAAGCGATACGTACCGCGCCGGAATCCGTCTGAAGTGTATCCGAGTAGTAAGATTCCTTCAGGTATGTCGCCTGAAAATCTTTCAGCGTGCGTTCCGTTATCGCCAGATAGCGGATATTTCCCCACGTATCCTTCTTTGACATGTCGATCAGGTAATCGACCTGTCCGGGGTGTTTTTCCAGAATCTGCGCATTGATATCGTCGATAGCGGCCTGCAGTATTGTTTCAAAATCGGCGTATTTTCCCTTGAGCTTATCAAGGGCGAGGACGAAATCGGAATTTTTCCCGTCCGTCATTTTCAATCTCAGCAGTTCGTTGATGATCTGGCCATCGGTTGCGCCGGCATCCTTGTTTTTTTCATAAAAATCAACCAGGAACGAAAATTGTTCTTTGCCGGACAGTTCAGGATATCGGGAAATTTCCTCAGCGCTCAGAGGAATGACGGGAGAAGGCGCCGGTGCGGCCGCGGCGGGTTGAGCCTTTGCGGTGTTTGGTGCGGCATGGAGCCGTGCGGCCGGAAACAGCGTCAGAACGACACAAAGGATAAAAGACAGACACAAATACCGGCGCATGTTTAATTTCCTTTAATTTTTATGATATAATCTTTGAAAAAGAGAATATCATATTAGCAGACAACGGGCATTAATTTTTGCATCGGGGGATAAATGGCTTTTTTCAGCGGTCAATGTTTGGTGGCGATGCCGGGAATGGCGGATGAACGCTTCAGCCAGTCCGTCATCTATGTTTGCGCACATACACAGGAAGGCGCAATGGGCCTGACGATCAACCGCCCGATAAAGGAACTGTCCTTTTCCAATCTGCTGACGCAGCTTCATATGGAACCGAGCATTCTGGATGATCCTCCGATTTTAGCCGGAGGTCCGGTTGATGTCATCCGTGGTTTTGTCCTGCATTCGCCGGAATACGCCAGCGAAGCGACCCTGCCGATGGGTCGTCTGGCGTCTTTGACGGTGACGACCGAAGTCATCCGCGATATTTCCAGGGGAGCCGGCCCGAAAAACTATCTGATTACGCTGGGGTATTCGGCTTGGGCGCCGGGACAGCTTGAAGAGGAAATTAAGGGCAACTCCTGGATTCCCGTGGAACCCAGCGCCGACCTTCTTTTCAGTCAGGAACCGGATCGGAAATGGGAAAATGCCTTGAAAACGCTTGGCATTGATCCGGCGTTGCTGTCAAGCGAACAGGGTAAGGCGTAACGGTATTCCATGCTGCCGGCCGTTTCCCCCCGGAGCATTTCACAGCGACGGATTTCATCAGAGAGGCTTCAAAAAGTTGAGGCTTGTCGGGCGGTTCTGACATTTGGTGTCTTTTCGGCGGATACGGCTTTTTTACGGCCCCTTCCGGGGGATGATTTTTTAGCTGTTTCTTTTTCGGGAACGGCGGCTTTATGCTTTCAATAAAGGCATCTTCGGAGAGCCGTGTGTTCTCCCGCACGGAGTGCAGAGCGTGCGTTTTCCGTAGCAAAAACGGACACGGGAGTGAGACGGAAGGTTCGCCTGCTTTGCAAAAAAAGGGCTTTGGGTCTTTCGAGCCGTTGCGTTTGATGGTGTTTTATCTTTATTGCAAACCCGTTTTTGTTCCTACCGGCCGGTCATCTCTTCGGCCAATCCAAAATACAGAAGCTCCTGTGCTACGTATTCTCCGTCATGTTAAAAATCGGCATACGTCATTCCGCCGGCGGTGGTTTCTCCGGGAACACAGGCCAGGACGGTGCCGTTGTAACGGCGCGACAGCACGCGGTACGCCTCGGCATTGCGGCCCGGGCGCACCCGGATGCCCCTCAGCCGGAAAGGCTGTCCGTTCACTTTGACGATATCTCCTCCTGTTACCGAAGCGGCTCCCCGGATGATGGGGCGTCCGGCATGACGTGCCGGAATGGGGCTTTTTACCGGAGCGGGTTCTTCCGGAAGCGGTGCGGCGGCTTGCTTTTCCGCCAATGCATAATAAGGCATCGGGCGGATTTCGGCCCCATGGCGTTCCAAAGCAGGTTCCGCCGGGTGCAAATCTGTGTTTGCCGGGATTGCCGCCGGACGGATCCGAGCCGGGGCGGCAGAAGCCACCGGCGGTACAGTCGGCGCAGAAGAGGTGCTGTCCGGACGGTTGATTTTGCGACCCCAGACCTGCGGACGTCCCGCAGCGGCGCTTTCAATGAACGCCGGTTCGGCAGGTGCGGACGGTTTTTCCGCCGCTTTGCGGCCTGTTCCAACGGATGGCAGGCTTCCCTGTCCTTCCCCGAAAACATTCCCGATTGAATCAACCATCGGAGCCGTTGTTTTTTGAAACTGTGCCGAAAATTCTTTCCAGCGTCCCGTAATGGCCGGCGATGCGGTTTTCGTCCACCACCCCGGAATTTCCTGCGGTTTGACGCCGCAGAGGTAGAAAATACCGAGAACAACGGCCATAATGCCCAAAAGGTAATGAGGTTTTTTCAAAAGGACAACACACAACCGCAGAAAGTCCTTCAGCAGAGAAAGACTCCCCCGGACATATCCCCCAAAACCGATTCCCATGGACGCCTCCGGATCTTATTCGTTCGGATCGCCGCCGTAGCGCGCACAGAGATCCGCAACATTTTCCGGAAGGATCTTCTTGAAAATCGGCGCGTCCGGAACTGTAAAGGCATGCCCCGCCGGCACGGCGCTCAGTTCCTTTTCGATATCCGAACCGGGCCATTCCAGCTTGTCCGGATCAAGGTTCAGAAGCATCATCATCTGGCGGCTTGCTTCCGGAATGACCGGAGACGACAGAACGGCATACAGACGGATGAGGTTAAGCGCCAGACGCAAAATCATGGCAGCCTGTTCGGGATTTTCCCGGATGACCGTCCAGGGCGCTGCAGCGGTCAGGTAATTGTTCCCCTCCACCCAGATGGCGCGCAGTTCAGCCATGGCCTTTCGGAATTCCAGAGCCTCCATATATTTTGTGTAATCCGCGATGCGGGCGCCGAGTGTACGGGCAAATTCCTTTTCCAGATTACCCCACTCTCCCCCGGCCGGAACTTCGGGACCGATTTTGCCCGCGGTCATTTTCAGGACGCGGTTTACAAAATTCCCCAGAACGTCATTCAGATCCTTGTTCACCATGCCGGAGAACGACGCGAAGGTAAAGCTTGAATCCGCACTTTCCGGCGCGTTCGCCATCAGCCAGTAGCGCCAGTAATCGGCGTCAAATTCATCCAGAGCCTGGTTCGTGAAAATGCCGCGCTTCTGGCTGGTCGAGAACTTTCCGCCATAGAAGGTGAGCCAGTTGAAACCCTTGATATAGTCAACCTTCTTCCACGGTTCGCCGGATCCCAGAAGAGTGGCCGGGAACATGATTGTATGGAAGGGAATGTTGTCTTTGGCCATGAATTCGACATAGCGGACGTCTTCGGGCGCATACCACCATGAACGCCAGTCTCTGTTTTCAGGATCCTTGTCCGCCCATTCGTTTGTCGCGGCGATGTATTCAATCGGCGCGTCGAACCAGACATAGAAGACCTTGCCGTCAAAACCTTCGCGGCCGACCGGGATGCCCCATTTCAGATCGCGGGTGATGCATCGTTCACGCAGACCTTCCTTCAGCCATTTGCGTGCGATCGAAGTCACAACGACCGGCCATTCGGCTTCGTGATCGTCAATAAAGGCCGCCAGCCTTTTTTCCAGCGCCGGAAGCTTCAGGAACAAATGACGGCTGTCGCGTATTTCCAGCCGGGAACTGCCGGAAACAGCGGAACGCGGGTTGATGAGATCCGTCGGATCCAGCACGCGCGTGCAGTTTTCGCACTGATCGCCCCGCGCGGCTTCATAACCGCAGTGAGGACATGTCCCGACAATATAGCGATCCGGCAGAAAACGGCCGTCGTCAACCGAATAAACCTGTTTGATTGTCCGTTCTTCAATAAAACCGTTTTCAGCCAGTTTTTCGCAAAAATGCTGCGTCAGGCGCGTATTCTGATCGGACGATGAACGGCCGAAATGGTCAAAGGACAGATTGAAGCGGCGGTAAATGTCATGCTGGACTTCGTGCTGTTCGGTACAAAAGGTTTCGACATCCTGCCCTTTTTCCAAAGCCGCCAGTTCCGCCGGAGTGCCGTGTTCATCCGTCGCGCAGATGAACAGAACATCTTCTCCCCTCTGCCGCAGGAAGCGGGCATACACATCGGCCGGCAGCATTGAACCGACCAGGTTTCCCAGATGCTTGATGCCGTTGATGTAAGGAAGAGCGCTGGTAATCAGATATCGTGTCATTCGCGTAACCTTTATGCCGGATAAACAGAAAACAATGATGTCCTGTTATCGGATATTCTGGTTAAAATTCAAGCATAAAAAACATATCTGGCAAAATGCTTTGTTTCCCGATATGATTTTTCCCGTCCGCGTTGCCCCTGTCGCGCCGATTCGCAGAAAACGGAGAAAGCCGCCATGACCGTAAGATACAGATCCGCCACCGAAAATGATATCGATGCCATCATGCGCATCGAATATGAAAGCTTTGTTCCCGGCCTTCGGGAAGAACGGGAACTCTACCTGAAACGCATAAAAGCCTTTTCCGAGGGCTTCCTTGTCGCCGAAGAAGACGAAACCGGCGAAATCGGCGGCTATATTTCCAGCGAGATGTGGCATCGGGATCATCCGATCGGCGCGGAAACGCTGGCGCTGGGGCATGACCCCGAGGACGTTCATCATCCCGGGGGGACACATTTCTATATCACGTCTTTCGGCACTCTGGCCTCCTGGCGCGGCAAAGGGATCGGCGTCGCCTTGTTTGAAGAACTGGAAAGAAGGATCGCCGCCCGCTCTCCCGCTGTTGAAAAATCCATTCTGATCGTTTCGGAAAAATGGCGGACGGCTCATCACATTTATCAGAAACGCGGGTTTAAGGAAGTCGGCCGCATCATCGATTTTTTCCTGCCCGAGGAAACGCCGCCCGAAGACGCCATTATCATGATGAAATAAGGCTGTTCATCCGTCGGGATAAAGCCCGGGAAGATCCTCTTTCCTTTTTTTCGGCGGTTTGAACGTTTCCGGGGCGGCCTGTTCAAAGGCGGCCCATATTTCCATGCCCAGCGTTCCGCCCGAACGGCGCTTCATCAAAGCCGGAAGGAATTTCGTGAACCGTCCCATACCGTACAAACGGTCATTCAGCTTGTCCAGACCGGTACGGATCAGGAAATCCTCCTGCTGGAACAGTGTCAGAACATCAAACAGCGTCAGAATCCGCCGATGCGGAACGGTATCCGATGCCCAGGTAATCAGAGCCTTTTCGATTTTCCGGGGGTCGTCTTCCAGACAGGCGCGGTACAGGCGCCGGATGTTTCTGCGCCGCCGGACGTGCGCTCGCAAATGCGGATAAACATAAAGAATGCTCAGCGTCACGATGCACGCCGCCCCAAGCGTCCAGAACAGGAAGGTGTAAAAATCGAAATCCGGCAGCTGCCGCCCGATGAAACGGATTCCCTGAGCGGGCATTTGCAGAATCTGTTTCAGGAACCCTCCCCCGGCCGGATGTTCGGCGCGCAACGTCTGGATTTCTCCGATGATTGAAGACGGCATGACGGTTATTTCATATGCGGGGATGACCGACGTTTCCGTTTGTCCGGTTTCCGTATTGAACCAAGTGACGGCAATTTCCGGCAGAACCAGCTTTCCCGGCTTTTCCGGGATGTAAACGAACGTCCGTCTCAAAAAAGCCGACAGATTCCGCCCCGACACTGAAAGACTGTTTTCCAGACGTCCCGCGTAAATTTTTACGCCCTTGATCGGCGGCGCACTGAAATCCGGAAGATACCCCGGAAGCGTCCCGACGGCCTGCAGAACGACAGAACGCTTGATCGGCGTGCCCGCATAAACATCTTTCCTGTCCGGCACCACACCGGACAGCAACTCGACACGCCGCGCCGGAAACAGAGGGGGCGTATGCGCGGGAAGCGGCAGAACCTCAACGGAAAAAGGATCGGAACACGTCCTGATTTGCTTTGTTTCCGCCGAAAACACGACGTTTTTAAAGGCGTCTTCGGAAGGCGGCTTTAATTCTTCGCCGAAATCGATTTTACCGGACAGGATGCGGTCGGGAACAACGGCCGCCAGACAGAGAGGCGGAAATTTCTGAATCCCCCGGGCTTTCAGAACGGCCCGCAACCGAATTTCCTGCACGCGGTACGACACGCCGTTCTGCTTCAGCGTCCGTTCAACCGGAGCTTCATCCGGATAAACGGCAATGTTTTTCCAGGCCAGCGGCAGGAAACGTGCGTCCAGAAGCCCGATTCTGTCCCACAGGCGGATTTTGATTTCAAATTCCTGCCCGACATAAACCTGTTTCGGAACCGGCAGAATTTCAGCGAAAACTTCGGCGCCGGACGCCGGAGCCGTCCCGCCCCAAAGCAACGCAAGGGCGACAATTGCGGTATAAAACCTTTTTACCATGGCGCGCCTTTGATCGTTTCCTCCGGATACCGTTTACTTTGATATAAAAACATAATTTTTTGTTTTAATAAAGCTGTCGGATCGTCTTGGATTCGAGGAAAATTCTCTGTATTTTCACCTTCGTGCCCTTCCGGCGGCGGCGCACCCGCTTTGCCGCCTTCAGCTGTTTCCGGCGGAACGCTCTCATTCTGGCTCTCGCCGTTGCCTTCACCGCTTCCGTAGGGCGGGGGATTTTTTGTATTGTTTTCTTTATTTTCAGTCTGTTGTTCTGAATTATTATTATTTTGGTTTAAATTATTTTCACCTTTGCTCTCCCCTTCGCCATCGCCGCTTTTATCCGGAGTATCCGGCGCGTCCGGATTCCCGGAAGGCGGATTTTTTTCCGGCGGTTTTCGAGCCAGCCGTCGCGCAATTTCCAGATTGATCGCAGCGTCCTCGTTTCCCGGTTCCAACGCGGCGGCTTCGCTCAGGATTTCGACCGCACGGTCGTAACTTTCGCGCAGAATCAGGCGCGTTCCGATATTGTAAAGCGCCGTAAAACCGCCGTTTTCACGGGCAATCTCAACGGCTTTGTCTTCGTCGCCCGCCTCAAGAGCGGCTTCCGCACGAGCCGGTGCGTTCATGAACAGAACCGGCGTCTCTGCACGAGCCGGAAACACGGTCAGCAGCAGAAACGGCAGGAAAAAACGGCCGCGGGCAAAAGCAAACGGAAAAAACAGAAGCGGCGGGAGCAGAAACCAGAAGCCAATATCCGCCGTCGTTTCCGGACGGATGTCCTTATCCTCTTCATATTCCTGAAAAAAACGGCGGTAAGCCTGTTCCAGAAAGGCGATATCCCGCCCGTCGCCGGCACTGACCGACGCATAGGCGCCCTGCCCTTCAAGCGCCAGTTTCTTAAGAAATGCCTCTTTCAGCGCGTGCCTTACCGGATTTCCCAGCCGATCCGTAATAAAACCGCCGTCCTTGCGAACCAGCGGCGCGCCTTCTGCCGTGCCGACCCCCAGAATGAACAGACGACTGCCGGCGGTGCCGATTTTCCGCGCGGCCTCCAGCGCTTCGTCCTGAAAGGAAATAACGTCATCCCCGCCGTCGGTCAACAGGAAAACATCTCCGTGTGTCGCTCCGGAAGAGTTCAGCATGGCCCGAGCCTCCTCCAGTGCTCGGCCAAGGCGCGATCCCTGTGACGGCATCAGATTGGAGCTGAGAAGCGGCAGAACGTTCTTCAGCACCTCTTCGTCCGTCGTCGTCGGCAACAAAGAGTACGGCTCGTCACTGAAAACAATCAACCCCGCCGGCAGTACCCGTACAACGCTGAGCAGGTCGTGCGCCTTGAAAACGGCTCGGCTCAGCCGGTCGGGCGGGACATCTCCCGTCCGCATGGACATAGACAAATCCATCACAATCACCGCCGGCGACACCGGCCGGTACAGCGTCTGTTCCCGACCCTTCAAAGCGATGCCGGCCATGGCAAGAACGGCAGAGGTTCCGATAAGGAACAGAAAGATGAAAGCCGCCGCTGTCCGTCCGCGCCGGTCTTTTAAAATCAGCGACGGCAACAGGTGGCCGTCCACAACACCGAACCATCCGCGAAAAGACCGCGCTCCGAAGGCCGCAAACAGAAGAACCGGCACCAGAAACCAGAAAGCCCAGGGGCGGAGAAACACAAAATCACTCATGGCCCTTCTCCCGCATATATCGGAGTGTTTCCCGGAAACGGCGCAGAACCGATATCGTGGCCAGACAAAGGAAAGCAAACAGCGGATAAGGATACAGCTCTTTCTGCGGGGTCAGATAAACCGACGCCCGGGAGGACGGCTCCCGCGCCGAAATCAGGCGGTAGGCCTCTTCCAGCCCCGGCGCGTTGTCAACCATGAAAAACAGCCCCCCCGTCCGGGAAGCGATTGTTTCCAGAAGGGGGCGGTCAATTCCCCTCTGCGGATCCGCGTCGGTGCCGACCCCGATTGTATAAACGGTCACCCCGGCGTCTTCGGCTCGTTTGAGAGCATCCGCCGGCATGATGCTGCCCGCATTATTGACACCGTCGGTCAGAAGCACGGCGACCTTCTGTTCTGCGCCGCTTTTTTCCAGATAGGAAACCGCCAGCCCCAACGCGTCGCCGATGGCCGTCTTGCCGCCCAGAAGACCGACTTCCGCTCCGGCAAGCATTGTCCGGAGTGTGGGGAGATCAACCGTCAGCGGAACGTACAGATTCGCCTGTTCGGCAAACAGGATGATTCCGATACGGTCCGAACGACGGCCGGCGATGAAGCGGTCCGCGGCCTCCCTGACCGCATCAAGGCGCTGTGCGGGGTGTCCCTTAAGCAATAAATCCTTCTGCTCCATTGAACCGGAAATGTCCATAATCAGCAGAACGTCGCGGACGGGCACGGCGTAGGACTGCAATCCCGACGGCATCTGCGGCCGCGCCGCCGCCGTGATCAGGCACAGCCATGCCGTTGCCGTAAAAAACGAGGAACGGAAAAGCCGTGCCTTCCGTTCCCGAAGCGACAGGGCTTTGACTTCATAAAAAAAAGGTACTTTGACCGCCGCCGCCGTGTCTCCTCCCGTCCGCGGCCACAGGCGGCGCAACACGTAGGGCACGGGAAGAAGAAGGAAAACAAGCGGCCAGGCGAAATGAATCATGTATGTTCGGCAATCCACTCTTTGGCGGCCACTACCAGCGGACGGACGTCATCATTTATAAAAAGCTCCGCCGGCAGGTAAAGGACATGTTCGACAATGTCTCCCGCCCGGCCTTTGAACACCGGCTTTTTCGAGGTCGATTCCAGAAAAAGGCGCCATTTCCGCCCATACAGTCCGGCCACATTTTCACGCGGGAACTTCAACAACGCAATACGGCGTAGCAGAAGCGATATTTCTGCGGCCAGAGCGTAACTGTCGTTTCGGTACGTCTCGGACAGGCGCGCGATTTCTCCCAAAGCATACTTCCGCGCCGTCAGCCGGGGTTTTCTGAACATCAGAAACCATAAACCGACACAGAAAAACACGGCTCCGGCAATCAGAATCCACCATCCCCATGCCAGCGGCCACGCCGACGGCATGGGCGGCAGATGAATGTCCCGCAATCCGGATAAGTCAATCCCCTGCTGCATGTCGCCTCCTTATTTTCGTTCGGCCGTCAGAACGCCCCGGCGGACGGTCGGAGCCATGTCGTCGTCCGTCCGCAGCGGGATGTAAATCATGCCGCGGCTACGGCAGAATGCCTCCAGCTCCCGGCGCGGTTCCGTGAACATTTTCTCATATTCCTGCCGCCAGACGGGATCGTCCGTATGAATCGTCATCATTTTACGGCCGTCGCTGATGCGGTAACTTCCCGGCGGGGGCGGCGTCTGTTCCAGCGGATCAAAGATCTGGATACACACGACGTCGCAGTGGCGGCCGATATAGGTCAGGTGTTTTCGGGCCTCTTCGTCGAAATCGTGAAAGTCGCTGATGATGTAGACCCGGCCGCCGTTTTTGGACACGCGGCGCAGTTCGGACAGAGCTTCGGCCAGCGTTTTCCCCCGCCCCTCTCCTTCATCGTTGGCGGCGGCGGCAACGGCGTTGAATACCTCCATCAGTCGCCGCATCTGGCGGTGGGGGGCGATTTTGAAATAATGATCCGCCGACATGACGATCGCGCCGATTTTATCGCCGTTTTCACGGGATGCCCAGGCCAGAGCAGCCATAATGCGGGCTGCGGTGACCGACTTGAAGGCCTTCCGGGTTCCGAAACGCATGCGCGGCCGGAAATCTGCTAGGAACAGGACAGGCCGGTCGCGTTCCTCACGATAGAGCTTCGTATGCGTTTTACCTGTCCGTGCCGTCACGCGCCAGTCAATCAGGCGGATATCGTCCCCCGGATGATAAATACGGACTTCGTCGAATTCCATGCCGCGCCCGCGGAACGGGGAACGGTGCTGTCCCGCCCCTTCGTTTTTCGAAAAGCCGGGCGCGTCAAATGACAGCAGCGGCACATGACGGCGCTGTGCCAGAAGTTCGGCCAAAGTCACGTGAACGCCGTCTCCCTCCGGTAAGGCGTTTGCCTCGGAGGACGGGACGGAGGACGGTTTTATCAGCGACTTTAATTTTTTCAACATTACGGCAAAGGCACCCGGCTGAGCAGAACATCCAGGAAGCTGTCGGGCGTGACGCCTTCGGCTTCGGCTTCAAAGGTTAAAATGATACGGTGGCGCAGGACATCGTGCACGACGGCATGGATGTCTTCGGGCAGTACGTAATCCCGTCCCGCCAGCCATGTCCGCGCCCGGGCACAGCGGTCCAGGGCAATCGTGCCGCGCGGGCTGGCTCCGAACGCGACCCAGCGGGCGAATTTTTCGCCGTACGCTTCCGGATGGCGCGTCGCCATGACCAGCTGGACAATGTATTCCTCCAGCGCCGGAGACAGATGAACGTCCAAAGCCTCGCGGCGCGCCTCAAAAACACGGGACTGCGGCATGACTTCAAGAGCTGGAATGACATCCCCGGCCAGCGCTTCGTCACGGACAAGACGCAAAATCCGGCGTTCGGCCTCGGCATCCGGCTGGTCGATTCGGACATACATCAGGAAACGGTCAAGCTGGGCTTCCGGCAAAGGATAGGTTCCTTCCTGTTCGATCGGGTTCTGTGTCGCCATCACCATAAACAGTTTCGGCAACCGGTAGGTTTTACCGCCGACGGTCACCTGGCGTTCGGCCATGGCTTCCAGAAGAGCCGACTGCACTTTCGCGGGGGCGCGGTTGATTTCGTCAGCCAGAATCAGATTATGGAAAATCGGACCGGGCTGGAACTGGAAAACACCTGTTTCGGGCCGGTAGATGTCACTGCCCGTAATGTCCGAAGGCAGCAGATCCGGCGTAAACTGGATACGCTGGTCATCGCCTTCAATGGCTTCGGACAGCTTTTTTATCGCCTTTGTCTTGGCCAGGCCCGGCGCTCCTTCGACCAGAAGATGGCCGTCCGCCAGAAGAGCGATCAGCAGGCGGTCAACCAGTTCCGTCTGGCCGACGATGCATCCGTTCATGTATTCCTTCAGCGCTGTGAAACTGCGGCGCGCTTTTGTCATCCCCGCATCTGTTTCATTTTGAGACAGCATAAAAAAATCTCCTTTTTTGCCTGGAAACCTGTTACAAATATACACATTAACCGATTTAAGCGACATAGGGTATACGATTTATGGTCATATTGCCTCTTTATCAAGCCGTTTATGCGACGGCGGCGGCGAACTTCACGCAAACGGATTACTTCGCTTTGATGAAGGACGGCCGTGTCCGCGCGATGGACATGGCGCTGGGGTTCCCGTCGTACAGCCCGGAAAGGCGGCAGATCTGCGGCATATCGGTTAAGGGAGAGAAAGACTACGTCGGCCGATGCGCCCTGAAAATGACGGAGGAACCGCCGGAACTGGTTTTTACCCTGTCCAATTCCAGGATTTTATATCCCGCGGCATCTCCCGACAACCAGAAAATTGCTTTCATTGAACAGGAAATCGGGGAAGAAAAAGGAACGCTGCGAATCATACAGCGCGAAGAATTCGGATGGTTTCCCGTTCAAATCAGATTTCCGGCGTCTTTGTCGCCTGTTGCCTGGGGCAGCGGGGACACGATTCTTTTTACCGGCGAAGACGGGGCTCTGTATGTAACCCCTCTGGATCGCCGAGGCCGTCCGGTAAAAGTTGACGACGCCGGCCTCATGCCCGCCAGCCATTCCGGGACTAAGCGCCTGGCCTTTGTCCAAGGTCGCGAAATTGTTTTTCTCGGCGACATCCGGATACGCATTGAGGCCGGAGACGTGTCCGCTCTGAGTTTTTCAAATGACGGCGCTTCCCTTCTTTTCGCGGTGACGGACAACGGCCATTATCAGGCGCGGCGGGTCGCTCTTGAAAGCCGGGAAATATCGCCGGTCTGCGAAGCGTCCGCTCGAATCGTCATGGTTTCGGAAATCTAAAGCGAGCGTTTCCAGCACACGCGAAGAAGGCCGCGAGACCGCCAGGCAGAGTGGCACCCCGGTATAGGCAAAGGCAAAAGTTTCCAGAAACGGCGTCACAAAGGCCAGTACAATCCAGAAAAGGTCTTCACGCAGAAAGCCGCGGCGTTCGGAATCGAACAGCAGAAACGCGACAGCCGCGTACATCAGGCCGAAATTTCCCAATCCCCACACCGGAACGAACACCGTTGTTCCCGCACAGACGTAAGCGTTCAGGACAGACGGCGGGCAAAGCGGACGGCGGAAAAGCCGGATGCCGAAATACAACGCCGCCGCGGAAACGGCGATCTGAGCCGCCGCCGCGACCGGCAGGGAAAAACCGGCGCACAGAAAGGCGGCTGCCGCCGAAGCAAAAACGCACGGAATGGATTGAAGTGCATTGGTTGCGGCCCAGAATGCTTCGGCATACGAGGAAAAGCCGTAACGCAGGCCGGCGCCGACCAGAATAAAGCCGCCGAAGCAAAGGGCGATCAGCGCGGCTTTAAAACGTTTTTTCCCGAACTGGGCGACGGTGAGTACCGTAAAAGCCACCGGAGACGCGGCGGTCAGTCCCGCGGTCAGTCCGGCGAAAACCGGATGCGTCCGCCCGAACCGAAGGGCGAAAATGAACAGCGCCGCCAGATAAAGCCCCCACCCTCCATCGGAAACAGCGAAAAGGACAGCCGGCATGGCGAACAGCAGAAACAACGTCCGGCGCAAGGGAAACAGGGTATAAAGTGCCGCCGAAAAAAGAAAAATACCCCACATCAGCCATGTCGAAAAAACGTCTTCATACGACAGAGGCATCAGCGGGACAAGCATAAGGGGAAGTGACGGCGCGGCAAACGAGAAAAAGCGGCCTTTTGTCCCGGCTGTATCGGCCATGTGGCGGGTCTGTTCCGCCGTGTCATAGGCCGTTTCAGCCCCCCGGTTTTCCAGCAGGTGCAGGAGCGCGTAATCGCCGCCGAGGTTTTCTCCGACAATGCGGAAGGAAACGCCCGGAACGCGCGGCAAGCTGTTCATTCCGTAAGACGCCGTCCGGATCACAACCGTATACAGCATCAGGGCGGCGAACAGGAATAAAAGCAGGCGGGAAAGAATTTTCTTTTCAAAAGCGCTCAGCATCCACGGACCTTTCGTTTTTTTTGCGCGAAATCAGATGATTTTGTCCAAAAAAGCTCTCGCTTTTTGCAAAAAAGAATGATAGTCTATTTATATTGAAAAGTAGAGAACTTTTTCGATGAGGCAAAGCATGGCAAAAACAGCGCAGTTAGGTGTTCCCGATAACATTCGTCAATATATGGCGAATGCCTATTCCGGCCAGACGAAACAGCCCGCGTCCAACCCCTCCGCGCTGTCGGCGAAACAGATTGACGCTCTGCTGGCCGACGCTGTTGAAAAAAAGTGGACCAGCATTAAAATCAAGGGAACGGATGATTTCAAGGAAGCCGTCTGGAGCCGTGCTCAGAAGCTCGGGATTGCCGTTGACGGATACACGCCTTCCAAAGAAGCCGTTGCCCGTCACCTGTCCGCGGAAAAACGTCATAAGAAAGGCGCCGGCCTGCTGTCACGCTTTTTCAACAAGCTGGATCCGAAATACAATAAGGATCCCGGGAAACTGAATGTTCATCAGGGGTATGATGGCCCTTCATCCAAATCGAAAAATTTCGACCGCAGAGTTGACCGCGAGGCGGAATACCTGAAATCTCAGAAACCGTCCATGGCGTTGAGAGCACTTCTGCGGGTCAATGATATTGTGAACCATCCTCTGGTACAGGTTCCTCTTCTGGTCGGCGCGTTCTGTACCGGGCCGGGCGGATGCATGGCGTACGGTGCGCTTATGGCGGCCAAGGATGCCGCGATCGGCGTTGCGTTTACACACCAGAAGCGCAAGGAACAGCTGGCAAAAGTTAAATCGTTTACCGAAGCCGGCCTGTACCGTGAAGCCGCACGTGTCAGCGGGACAAGCCGCTTCAACTATCTGAAGCCCGTTTTCCGCATGGGGGCGGCCGTGGCTTTGAGCTATGCCGGCGGTTTTGTTCTGGGGGCTTCTTTCGGCGCCGGAGCACAGCCTCACACGCTGGGCAATGGTTTGGGCATGTTGGCGACAAAGATTGCCGTTGCGGGCGCCTGCTTGACGGCGGCCACGGCCATCAAAGGCGACGATTTCCGTTCAAAACGCCATGTCATGGCGACGGTGGCTTCAATCGGTTTGGGCGCAATCGGCGCGTCGTATGTCGGCGGCGCACATCAGGATTTTATGTGGGGCGGACAGCACAGCGCCTTTTTCGGCGACGCCGCGAAGGGCGATACGATGGCCCGGTTGGCCAGTTGGCGTGCTCATCTGCGTTAAGTCACCAAAAGCCTCGGAAAGCCGGGGCTTTTTTTGCTCCCGTTCCGGATATCTGTTTTAGGGGTATGGCGGTATCGGGCCGTTTCAAAAAGGCTTGGCAAAAGATTAAGGTATGCGTGCCCTTGCCTCCCGGGCCCCTCGGCCGGACGGAGGGTGATGGAATGCAGGAATGGCTCGGCAAAAAAAGAATACTTTGGGACGAAGGGGAGTTTCGAGACGTTTAGGCAAGAGGATGCCGGCCGACAGGAAACGTTTTCTTTGCCGAGCAAATTCCGTAGAGCCCCCGTTTTCCGGCGCAGCATTCTTTCGGCACTCTCCCCTGAAAGCTTGAAGGCTGTGCCGGGAGATGAAAATTAGCCGCCTTTGTCTTTTATTCTGATTTTCCGTTTTCCCTCTTGTGTGTTATGATAAGGCAAAAGAAATATTAAGGAGAATGTACTTATGGGCATTTGTTTAAAAGGCGGTACAGTCGTCAATGCCGATCAATCGTTCAAAGCGGACGTCTATTGTGAAAACGGCGTTATTCAGGCTGTGGGGACGTCTTTGGATCTTCCCGCCGGAACAGAAGTCATTGATGTTTCCGGAACATATATCATGCCGGGGGGGCTGGATCCGCACACACATATGCAGCTTCCGTCCATGGGGACGGTTTCAAGCGATGATTATTTCACCGGAACCGCCGCTGCGGCCGCCGGCGGCACCACCATGATCATTGATTATGTTGTGCCGGACAAGTCTGCGCCAATGACTCCCGCCTACCGAACCTGGCGCGAATGGGCGGAAAAGTCCGCTGTTGATTACTCGTTTCATATCAATGTGACGGCCTGGTCCGATTCCATTGCCGAGGAAATGGCTCGTCTGACCGAAGAAGAAGGCGTCAATACCTACAAGTTCTTTCTGTCAGCCAAGGGCGCTTTGATGCTGCCCGATGAAAAGCTTCTTCCGGCCTTCGTACATTGCCGCAAAATCGGAGCCATGCCCGAAGTTCATGCCGAAAACGGCGATGTTGTTGACTATATGCAGAAAAAACTGCGTGCGGAAGGCGTCACCGCGCCGATCGGACATCCGATGTCCCGGCCGCCGATCGTCGAAGGCGAAGCAACCAACCGTGCCATCATGCTGGCATCAATGGCCGGCTGTCCGATTTATATCGTCCACATGTCCTGCCGCGAAGCCGTCGAGGCGGTTCGGCGCGCCCAGGCGAACGGTATTCGGGTTTACGGTGAAACGGTCCCCGGATATCTGGTGGTTGACGACTCTGTTTACGCCAGTCCGGACTTTACTTTCGCGGCCGCCCATGTCCTGAGCCCTCCGTTCCGCGCCAAAGAAAACCAGGAACCGCTTTGGAATGCGTTGACGGCCAAAACAATATCCGTCGTGGCGACCGACCACTGCCCGTTTAAAAATGAACAGAAACGGGCGGGAAAAGGTGATTTTACAAAAATCCCCAACGGATGCGGAACCGTTGAAAACCGTCTGGACATCCTGTGGCATTTCGGTGTGAATTCAAAACGCCTGACGCCGAACGAATTTGTGGCTCTGACGTCGGCGAATGCCGCGCGTATTTTCAATATTTATCCGAAAAAAGGATACATCGGCGTCGGAGCAGATGCCGATATCGTTGTATGGGATCCCAAAAAGGAAAAAACAATCTCGGCCAAGACGCATCATATGAACGTCGACGCCAATATCTTTGAAGGGATTACCGTCAAAGGATGCGCCGTGAATACGCTTTCCCACGGACGGGTCGTTTATAACAACGGCCGGCTGCAGGCTGAAAAGGGCGCCGGCCGGTATGTCAAACGGCCGAAATACACCGCCTGATCCCTCCCAAAAAAGGACGCCGTTTTTCGCGGCGTCCTTCGTTTTTTGCCGGCACCCCTTCCCTTTTCTTTCAGCGCTCTTTTCCGGGACCGTGTTTTTGCCCGGCTTTTTTTGCATAAAACCTGACGAGAAGATCCAGCATGTCGC
>ENA-UOJC01002598-UOJC01002598.1-human-gut-metagenome-genome-assembly--contig:-C104-NODE-2598-length-19064-cov-5.796728_pt1 | contig 19064 bp, 10 predicted proteins | sample MGYA00242339_ERZ723886 | MGnify/ENA metagenome assembly ERZ723886 | reverse complement strand
GGCTTCCGTCCGAATATCTTTTGAATTCAACCGTCAGATTGTTCCACCAGATGGGGCAGATTTTCCGCGACAACGCCGCGCCGCCCAGCAATCCAATGGGCATCCGTATCGACTCCAAGCGCCGCAAAAAGCTCATGCAGAAGCGGCTGGCGTTGGGGCATAAGCAGGACGATCATTTGCTGGACTATGATGAACAAAGCCTGTAACTTCAAAAGGGCATACCTTGCGTTGCAATCCATGTAGAAAACCGACTATGGAGCGGAAACAAATTTCGGGTCGCAGAAAAAATCTGCGACCCGAAATTTGTTCAATTCATAACATATGAGGCAATATCAGTAGCGTGATTATTGAAATGCAATGCTGTCGATATTGAGCTTACCATTATTGCCGTTGTCGTAGGCTAAAACAATTGAATTTATCCCTTTATAAAACTTTAGTATTTTACTAAATGATATTTCACGCCACGCATTCCAAACAGCACTTGAGACAACTGGGAAATGCAGCGTCTGCACAAATTTCCTATTCACATACAGATTCAGTGTCCGGCCACTTGCCTCGCCATTTGCATAGCGGACAATGAGATCATAATATCCTGTCGCTTCACAATTCGCAGTAAATGATGCTTTTGCACCAGCAGTAGACCACGAATCTGTAAATCCGGTTCCGACATATCCACTATGATTGCAGTTGATTTGAACGCCGCCAGAAAGAACCGCGTTTTCTGCTTGCAGCCATGAAGCACTTTTTGGTACTAATGTTAAAGCATCAATATTGATATTCCCGCTATCTCCAGAATCATATTTCAGCATAACGGAGTTGCTTCCACACACGAGCGGCACCCGATAAGAAACCGTTCCCCAAGTATTCCAATCGGACATCGCTACAACGGGAAATATGACCTGCTGAAGTTTGTGCCCGTTCACATATAGGCTCAATGTTTTCTCATCTCGTTGTGCGTTGGCATAGCGGATCTGGAGCGTGTAATCGGTTTCGCGGCTTGATTCGATCTGAAGCGTGGCAGAGGCGCCAATTTGTGTCCATGTATCTGTGAAGCCGCGACCGTGATAACCTTGCTTATCTGTGTTGCATCGTGCGATGCGCAGTATGCCATCTTCGCATTCGAATGTTCGGCCTTTGCTGAAATCTACGGAGAAGTAATCTACGTTGACTTCACCGGTATCCTGTGCATCACGCGCAAGTACAACTGTATTTTTACCAGCGTCAAGCGGAATATCAAATGCAAGCATTTCCCATTGACTCCAGTCGGCAGGCGCAACAACAGGCAGCGTAAGCTGACGCACATATGTACCGTTCACATAAAGACTTAAGGTTCGGCCATTAGCCTGACCATTAGCATACCGAAGCATGCCCTTATAAATTCCAGCGTCTTTGCTTGCCACGGAAAACGACAGCGATGCGCCTATGGAAGAAAAGCCTCCGGCATATCCGATTCCGCTGAAGCCAGTATGTTCGTACTCAATTGGGAGTGAGATGGAACGGTCTGCATACTCCGCTTCATAGACGGAACCAACCGTTTCAACCTGTCCTGCATATCTGTCGTGTGCAGGCCTGCTCTGCACAGCAGAGGTTGAAACCTGATTGAACTGATATGCGAATCGGCCGTCCGGTGCAGTGTCGCCAATATTATAGAAATCCATAATATTACCGCTTTCACCGAAATTGTCAGCCCACTTGAAACGGAAGTACAGTTCTGCATTGTCCAGTCCTACAGCGCTTCTGGGGATGGCAAGCTGAAGTTCATTTCCGCTTGCATTGAACGGGATAGCTTCAACATCCTCCCACTTCCACGCATTACCGACATTCTTTTGGAGAATGCCCACACTGTCGCTGGATAGTCTCCGATTTAATACGTAGTCATACCCATTCCATCCGGTCTTCGCGTTTTGATCTGCGTCAATAAAGAGTGTCATCCAGTTTTCGGAAGCTGGCGTGGTCAAATTATCTACAGTTTTTACATAAAAGTAAAGATTCTCGGCATCGTAAGCCACTTTAAGGGTGTCAAAGTCATTTCGGCCAGATTGATTTACAAGCGTTGTATAGCCGGCATAGGCAAGCTCATTGCGGTGTGTGACATCGCCTACACTGTCATAAAAAGCAGGTTCTACCGTATCCCACTGTGCAAAACTTTCGTTTATGCTGATCGTATGACTTCCATTGGCAGCACCAACTGCCCGCGCCCCCTTGAACAGGCGGATGTAGTGCGCCAGCTTCATATATGCCTCATCACCAAGAAAGCCATCCGACGGTTCAATATCACGGCTGAATTCCGGATTGTATTCATCAACGAAATAATAGTCATTGGCAGAGAGTTTTCTTCCCAGAAAATCCTGCCCCTCAGCTGCGTAATAGTTGGAAGCAACCCATTCGTTCCATGCCGTTACAAAGATAAATTCTGGATCAAGTGAAAGTGCATGCTCCCACTGCTCACGAAAGTTTATCAGTTCAAGCGTGGTTTCCTCCGATACATTTGCAGGCTCTACGCCGCCCGAATAACTCTTGCCTTTGTTTGTAGTTGCATGTTGCGCCAAACATACACTGGTTGCTTCCGGTTTGTCAGCAGATTCGTTCCAGCCATAGCCTTGCGGCGTATTGTCCAGCCATGGGAATTGATTTTCACCGCTCTGCCACGCCCAGGACCGACGGAATGTAAAGACATTGCGGTATTGCGCGGAAAGCTGTGTGCTGTTTCCCAACATAAGCGGCTTCCCATCCCACATAAACCAAAGTTCTCTGTATTTTCCGGTAGAATAGAGGTTCTTGTAAAGATATGCGGCCAATTTGTTGGTTCCATCTGTCCCATCGCCTGTATGGAATGCAAACTGCGGTGTATTGAGGCCTTCTTCGCGCATTTGATAAAGTGTATCTACAATTGCCATCCAATATGGAGCAAATGGGAAGCCCGCATTTGACGTATCGAAAATAATTACATCAACGCCTGCATTGTATAATAGTTGCGCATGCCGCCGAATGACATAGGTGTCTATATTTCTGTAGTAATCAAAAATCGGTTTCCCCCAGAAATGGTCTGTATTGACAGGCCCATACGCAGGATCAAAATAATTTTCCTCCAGAAGCCTGGAATTATCATACACCTCGCCCTGCTTCCGCGTTAGAAACAGGTGATAGAAGATACCGACATATTTGTTGCTGCGCGGATTTCCTACCATTCTATTGTCTGCAACTGCTTCACCAAGCATATCCGTAGCGACCCATGTATCAGGTCGTGTATCGCGTCCCTGCCAATTGGCTGGAAGCGGTTCATAGCTGTATGTGGGGCGCACTGTTTCCTCGGGGACAGTATGCAGAAACGTAAAATAATTCAAAGAAGCTTTCGCAGGATTGTTTTCAAACTTCAGAAAGACGTCATGCACACCGGATGTCGGCGTAATTGGGCAGGACTGCGTTTCCCAGTCCTGCTGCTTCCCGGTTGATACAATGTGCAGGGTTCCAATTACGGGACCATTGATGCTGTCCAAAATGATTTTCAGATCGGCGTGATCCGAAAAATCCGCAACTCGTGCCGAAAAGCCATAGGCGGCATCCGATCCAAAATCGACGTTGGCATACTTGAAATATGTGTTTCTCTGCCAGTCAAATACATTTTTTCCACCGCCCGCATCCAAGCAGTTCTCAAGATAATGTGTGGAGCCAAGTCCCAACACAGAAGCGCAGGAAGCTTCAGAATAATTCTCCGCTTGAATCGTCTCATAAGCATTTATGAACTGCGCAGCGGATACCGGAATCATCATGGATACGAGGAAAAGGCATACCAGGATAAGAGACAATGCTTTTTTCATTTTTATTCCTCCGATTGCTCATATAAGTAGTTTTTAGGTGAAATGACGGGCAAAGGGGATGGGTATCTGTGGAATACAAAGCTTGTACTCAAAAGGAAAGCACTGTAAAATATGGCCTGTGATCGGAAGCAATGACCGGCAGAATCTCCGCGCTCTGCACGGTCAGATCGCGGCTGAGGAACAGATAGTCAAGCTTTCTGTCCGGGCGGTCAGAGGGAAAGGTGGCGGTAGGGCCCTGAATCAGAGCGGCGGTATCGGTCATGCAGACGCGGATGCTCTGCAGCAGCTCCGCATCCGGCGTCATGTTGAAATCGCCCATTAGAACGCAGCGCTGATCTTCAATCTGCGCAAGAACCGTTTCCTGCGCAAGCACCTGCTCATCCGGGTTCAGCCCGAAATGGGTCACACAGACGGTGAGCGGCTGCGGCGTCCGGACGACGGCCTTTAGCAGACAGCGCGTCTCATAATACCCGGCATATCCGCGTGTCTCCGGATCCGGTATGAGAATGGTCTGCGCCGTCTCGATCGAGTAACGGGACAGCAGCGCATTCCCGTAGGGATTGACACCATCAAACGCGATCGCTTGTGCGAAATAGGCGTGAAATCCCAGCCTTTCGGCCAGAATCTCAGCCTGCGGCAGATAGTCTGCGCCTGCACCCCTGCCGTTGACCTCGTTCAGACCGACGATATCGGCCCCGGACTGCCGGATCACCTGCGCAAACAGATCAAAATCGATCTGCCGCGTCCGGTAATTCAGGCAATGCTGGATGTTGAAGCTCATGACACTGATCTGCATGGCGTTTGCCTCCCTGATCATGTCCGTACAACCACTTCGTGTATCTGTCCGTCGTTCAGAACGGGCAGGAGAGTATCTGCAAGCCGGTTTCCGTCGACTGTGACCTCCGGCTTCCCGCTTCCTGTGTTGGAAATATGAATGTGATACCGGCAGCCGCGAAACGTGCGCGTCAGCGTCAGCTCCTTCCACGCTCCGGGAATGCAGGGCTGTACCCGCAGCCCGCCGTATTCCCGCCGCAGGCCGCAGATGCCCTCATAGAAGCCGCGCAGCGCCCACGCGGATGTGCCGGTAAACCAGCCAAACCAGATCCGCGTGAAGAACGACGGGTGCATGCACCAGCAGTTTACGAACAGATACGGCTCCGCGCCGGTGATGGACACAGGATTGTCCTTACTGTCCGGGATCATCTTGTGGAGCGTGGAAAGCGCCTGCTCCGCCCGGCCAAGCCTGCAGTCAGCCATGATCTTGAATGCGTTACAGTGATTATACACGCCGCCGTTTTCAAACAGCCCCGGAAGCATGCCGGACATTCTGCCGACATGACTGTCATAGTGCGGGTAGGCGGGCTCACAGAGCTGGATGCCGTATTTTTTGTCCATTTTGTCGATTGCAGTCAGAACTGCGTCCAGCCGGTCTTCCGGTACGACGTTGGCCAGGATCGACCAGACCTGCGGGTTGATATAGATGTTGCCGCCCGTCGGACTGGATTTCGAGCCGACGGGGCCAAATTTGCTGAACGCACGCAAATACCATTCTCCGTCCCAGGCCTTGCGGTTGATCGTCTCGACCAGCGCTGCCCGCTGCTCGAGCAGCTGCTGGGCGTATGCGTTATCACCGAGGAAACGGCTGAGCGCGGCAAGCTCTTTACATGCCCACGCCATTGCCATGGCCATAAAGACGGATTCCGCCTCCGGATCGTCGATATTCAGCGCGTCGTTCCAGTCGGCGTAGCGGATGCGGGGAATCCCGTGCGCGCCCGCGTCGTTTATCATATACTGCATCGCGCGCTTCAGATGCTCATAGACACCCGCTTCGCCGCCGTCCTGGAACGGCAGCTTTTTTTGCAGGAACGAGGTGTCGCCCGTTTCCTTTACAAGCTCGCAGCATGCAAGGATCAGCCACATATGCGGGTCAGAGTAGAGATTTGGGTCAAGCGTCGGGCCAAAGCCCAGAACAGCGTGGCCATCCTGATACTGGTGGCACAGGCATTCGCTGATCGTCCGCTCCGCCTGCTCCGGCGCAAAATTCAGCTGCGCCATTGCGACCTGCGCATTATCGCGCACGGCCTTTTTTCCGAGCGAACAGAAATCAACCTGCTTCTGCGTCCAGTAATTGAAGATGGAATTGACGCGCACATCTGGCGTCTGCGCGTGCAGCGTGTCATATTTCTGCCGCATTGCGCGCTGCGCCGCTTCCAGCTGTGACTGCGGATCGCGAAAGCTCTCCTGCGCCGCCGCACGCGCGTCCTCCAGCGAGACAGCAAGCCCCGCCGTATAGCAGATCGTCTGCTTCTGACCCGGCAAAAGCGTTACGGTATTCTGCAAAACCGCGCCAAGGCCAAGCACCGTCGTCAGACTGTTGGTGCAGGCTTCCCCTGCAAGCAGTCGTTCCGGACGTGCAGTGGAGCCCATGATGCCAAGAAACCGTTCCAGACAGCCGTCATACGCAGCCGGCGGCAGACTGCTGGCTAAAAAGCCGCTGTAGCGCGGGTGCGGGTTGTGCGGGTTTTTGTTCCATGCGAAAATGCCTTGCAGCTGCCCGTCAAATATCGTCTCCGTACAGTTGAAGGGCACATAATAGGCGGGCTGCTGAAAGCCACCGAGGTCGAACGAGACGAGCGGGAACGCGCTGATCGTGCGCGGCCGGTCTGTCGTGTTGCGAAGACGCAGCAGCCAAACCTCATGATACCCGTGAACCGGAACAAACAGCGTCCACGCGGCTTCAATTCCGAGATTGTCTGTTTCAATCCGGGAGAAGCCCATGGAATGCTCGCAGAAAAGACGGTCAACCGGCTCCATCAGCGGAAATTTTCCGACACTCCAGCATGCTTTGCTTTCTTCGTCTCGCAGATAGAGAAACCGTTCCTCGCGCTCATTCAGAACGGCATGCGTGGCGGTCTGGTCGATATAACGGCTGGTGCCGTGCCCGACATTCGTGACGCTTGCCGTGTACCCATCTGCGTTGAACAGCTGGTTGTACCAGAAGCGATTGTGGTTCGGCTCAAAAATTTCATAGGAAGCATAGTCTGCGGAAAATTGGTTCTTCATCGTTGAATCCCTCCGAAGCATATTGATTCTTCAAAATAGACCTTCGGCGCGCACAGAAGGCCGGTCGGATACAGGCAGTACCGGGAAGCGTCGTCACAGGTGAAGCTGTCCGGCGCGATATAGGGCTGCTTACGCGGGAAGCGGTGCAGCGGCCCGAATGTGTTTCTTCGATTCAAAATCAGTTCGAGTTCCAGTGTCTGCGCTGCGTCAGAATGCAGGGGAATCGGGTCAGAGCCCCAGAATACAGTCCGTTCCCCGCCGCAAGCTGCTGCGGTGCAGCTGCCGCCGAAAGCGTCAAGCTGAAGCCAGAATTTCTGATCGGCAGGTACGTCAAACAGATATCGCACCTTGCCGCTGTAGAACGGAAGCCCCTGATAAACAAGATTTCCGATTTTCAGCGTCTGCGGCAGACACCCGATTACCGGTGTTCCGGAACGGAACCAGACGCCAACGTCTCCCAGCAAATACGCCGCTTCCAGTCCGCAGACCTCGGAATACGCTGCAGTCCACTCGATCTGATTTTCGCCCAGCTTCCAGCAAGCTGCCGGAAGTGCGTAGAGGGAAAAGCAGGAATCGACCCAGAAGCCTGCCGTCTTGCAAAGCGAAATGGCCATGCCGTTGACAGTCAGCGTCTGCGCAGGCAGATCCTCCAGCGCCAGCAGAAGCGGCGTCTGTGGAAGCTGCTCACACAAAACGGAGAAGCACAGCCGAATCGGATAGGATGTATCCGGCCCTTTTCGTGCCCATGGCTGGAGCATTTCGCCGCTTCGCTGCTCCATGCCCAGCCGCCCGCGCAGCGTGCGGTCGAGCTTCAGAATTTCATCCTGCGCACAGAGCAGTTCTTCGTCCAGCCAGAGCGCCGCCCGATCCAGCGGCAGCACGTTCGGCTCATTGAGACGGAAACCGGCAGGGGAGCGAAGGAAGACCGGCTCGGTCTGCGGCGGAATGGGAAGGGGAGGGAGCGCACGCTGTTCGCGGCAAAGGCGCACTGTGCGCACCGCACCCGGTGCAAGGCTGACCGAAACGCAGTCGTTTCGCACCGGGAGCGCATATACAGCCCCGTCCCGGCAGTCCCACAATTCAGCGTATAAGCCGTCGGGGATGCGAACCGGGACATCGTGCAGCGTCCGGCTCATGCTTTTATTCCACAAAAATGCAAATATACAGTCATCCGTCTGCCGCATCTGCAAATAGATCTCTGCGGCAGCGTTGTCATCCATAATTCTGACCGATTGCGGCTGCGCGCGGAAATAGCGCAGCACATCCGATTTGCGCAGTGGAAGTCTTATGCCTGCTGCCGCAAGCGAAGCGCATTCGGAGAATGCTTCTCCGGCGATATAGCGCGGTGGTGTGCCGATCCAGACAAGCTCGCCGCCCGCTGCGGAGAAGCTCCGCAAAAGCTGCAGTGTCGATGCGCGGATACAGGTACAGCCGCAGATCACGACCCGTCGGTAGCGCATCTGCCCAACGCGGAGCGCAGCGGGCTGCGCGGCATCGACTGCGGCATGTGCGGCCAGAATGCCCTCGTCGCCATAGTCAAAGTCGGTCTGCGTCTGCATCAGCCAATGGAACAACTGCCGGAACTGCCGTTCCAGCCTTTTCATGGCCGGTTCGGCGGCGTTCAGACCATTTACCCAGCCGGGATGGATCTGGTACCAGAGGCTTTCGACCGGATGCAGCACCAGCGTCCGGCAGACCGGCATTCCCTGCGAGATAAGCAGGCCGAGCCGCGAGAGCTTCGCTTCCAGTGCAGCATGCTCCCGGTACCACGTCGCCTGATGCAGGAACGACCCCGGATAATCCCGTTTTGCCTGCCCCTGCATGGTATACCACGCCAGATGCGGGCAGCGCACATTGATGCCCAGAAGCGTCTGCCAGTTTGCAATGTACTTGTAATCCCGGAACGTCATCTGCCAGCCCGTCGCGCCGAACAACTCCGAAAGCTTTTTCGTCTTCCCAAACTGCCTCGCAGCAGACTCCAGCTGCTTGACGGCCCACGGCGTAAAATTGAACGCCGTCAGATTGTCGATCCCCGGCTCGTCCAGGTATTCATAGCACCGCATCAGCGAGCCGGTCGGGACGGCCTGCGCGCTCAGACTGTCCTCATGCAGAAAATGTCCCGTCGTCTTTAAGCCGTTTTCCTGCGCCCAGCGCCGGACAGGCTGCAAAAAACGCGTCATAAACAGCGTCTGCAGCAGCTCCATGTACTGCCACTTCAGCCTTGAAACCGGCTTCCCGCGCAGAAGCAGAAACAACTCCGGCAGACGCGGCAGCAGCGGCTCGCCATAGGCCGCCTCAAACGCCTCCGGCAGATTGTCCGTCCACGGGAGCGACCAACGGCGTTCTTCACCGGGGTCGGAAAAATCGGAAAACACCATCCCCCGGTGCGGCTCGTCGGTAAAAACGCCGCGGATGGAGGAAAACTCCGTGCAGCGTGCGGCATACTGCCGGTGCGTTACGTCCAGAAAGCGCTCCGTCGCGGCAAGGCTCAGCCGGTCAGAGTCCGTAAAGCCGTTATAAACACTCTGCGGCTGCATGGTGTGGACGCGGAAGACCAGCTTCGTTTCGCCGGGCTGCAGCCGGTCAAAGCTGCGGTAGCCCGGCGAAAGGGAAAGCCCATCGATCCGCGCGGCAAACACCGCAAGCGGCGGCTCCGAAGAATCCGCCGCTTCATTCAGCGTCAGGGTCAGATATTTGCGTCGGAACGGCGGCTCCTTTGTCACAAGACCGCCCGCGCAGCCGCTGGGCCAGCGATCCTCGTCGTAGATCCATGGCTCCATGCCGAGTTCCTGCGCCCTTTTTATGCAGGCATCCGTCAGTCGGAACCAGTCTTCGCCCAGATACTCCGTCTGCAGGCCGGTGCGCGAGTGCATGAAAAAGCCGCCGAAGCCCATTTCATGCAGCACGTCGATCTGCCGCAGGAGCTCCTGCTCCTCCAGCTTTCCGTTCCACGCCCAAAAGGGCTTGCCGCGATAGGCGGCGGAGGGATTATGAAATTCCTGTTCCAGCGTTTTCATAGACAAGTTCAATCTCAGGCGGAGCCTGCACGGCGGTCCGGATGCTGCCGTCCGGCAGGCGCTTGTGTTCCAGTTTGATCACGCCGAACGGCGTCGGATAGCTGCCCTTTGCCCAATCCAGTCCGTCCAGATGCGGGCAAACGCGGATCTTCTTACAGCCGGGCTCCAGGATCTCCACGCCCAGCACGAACCGCGTCAGCCATGCGGTCGGCCCGCTTGCCCAGCCGTGACAGAGACTGTGGCGGAAGCCGCGGTAGCAGTGCTTTCCATAGGTCGCGTGAACGTCAATCTCGCCCGCGCGGGGAAGCCGGTCGATGGGTGCAGCGTTTTCCATCCACCGAAGATCAAAGTCCTCCCAGAAGGTCGTTGCGCCGAGCCGGAGCATGCCGCCCCAGTATGCGCGGAGCATGTCGAGCGCGCCCGCATAGTCCTGTGCCGCAGCCTGCGCCAGCAGCACATAATAGCCCATGAAGCAGCACAGTCCGGCGGCGCCGCCCTTTTTCAGAATGGTCTCGTTTGCGTCAGCTGCATCGAGAAGCCCTGCCAGCGCGGCCAGTGCTGCGGCCTGTTTGGATGCACAATGCTCCGGGCGGTATTGCAGCAGACGGGTACAGTCGGACTCTGCCTGCTGGGCAAGTGCTTCCTCGCCAAGCGCACGGAAGATCCGGCTGCTTGCCCGCGCCGCAAGAATGTGCAGCGCCTGGATCCCCATGTCGACTGCTGCGGGATCGCCCTTCGTCGGCCAGTCCAGAAACCGGTTTTCCGGCGTACAGTCCTTTCCGTCCGGACCGATATGCGCGGACAGATTTTCCGTCAGCTTTTTGAGATAGGGCAGTTGCCGGGCCAGATACGCCCGGTCGCCGAACTGCATATAGTAATCATGCTGAATGACGATCCACCACATGGAATAGGTCGGGATATCGTTCATCCACTGATCGGCAGGTGTCTGCGACGTTACCAGATCCAGACTGTCACGGATGACCTGCTGGTCGCCGAAGACGGCCTGGAGGGTAGAGAGTTCTGGGTGCAGATCTCCGATCCATACCAGCCGGTCGCGCTTGACGCCGTCCCAGATATACTGCTGCATATTAAGATGGACGGTATAAGCGCCGGTCTCCCAGATCCGGTTCAAAAGCGGGTCGCTGCAGGAGAAGCTTCCGAGATACGGAATATCGCGGTATAGAAGGATCGCCTTTGCTGCACAGAACTGCATACCGGCACCCTCTGTCAGCAGATCAATGCGGACAAAGCGGAAGCCGGTCTCGCCGACGGGTGTCATGCTGAGCTGCCGGACAGAAATCGTCCAGTCGCGGCAGGCGTGGTCGTTCGTTGCGCCGCCGGGGCCACCCGGCTCGCTCATTGCTTCTGTCGCGGATTCGCCGAACCGGATGCGCAGCCGCACTTCTTCCGCGCCGCACAGCGTACCGACACTGAGCATCAGCCCGCCTGCGAGCTCCTTTCCATAGTCCAGCAGAATGGAGGCGGCAGCGCCGTCGTTTGTGAGCGTGCAGCAGTCGGAATTGTGAAGCCCGACCTGTACCGAGCGGTTTTCCAGCAGCGCTTTACTGCCGGAAACGCGCCCGGCTTCCCATATCACCGCCGTGGGCGTCAGATAGACGCGGCGGCGCTCGTCCGCTTCCGCGCGGGACTCCAGCCCCTGTTTCTGCAAAAGGGTGTTTTCCTCTTTTTGAATCATATCGTTCTCCTGTGTTATCCTTTGACGGCTCCGGCGACCATGCCCTCCAGATAGTATTTCAGGCAACTGCATGTGATGAGCATGAGCGGAATGGTACCGAGAATAAACGAGGCTGCAACAAGGCCAAGATCTGTCCGGGCAATGCCGGAGGCCGCGTTGAATACGATCTGGCAGAACGTCTTCATATCGTCACCGCCGGTCAGCGCGATCGTCGGCCAGATGTAGTCGTTGTACATGGCGACGACGACAGTAATGCCGACCGTGACCAGCGTCGGCTTGAGCAGCGGCAGACCGATGCGCAGAAAGCTGGAAAATTCATTTGCGCCGTCGATTTTTGCCGCCTCGAAAATATCGTTCGGCATCTGCTCAAACGCGGCCTTTGCCAGCATAATGCCAAAAACCTGCTGGCTTGCAATGTATGGCAGAATCAGCGCCCAGTATTTGTTGATGAGCCTAAGTTTCTGCATGATGAGATACTGCGGCACGATCGTGATCGTAGTCGGCACCATCATGACGGCGACCAGCATCCCGAACAAAAAGCGCTTACCCTTGAACCGAAGCCGCGCAAAGGCATAGCCGCTCAGAGAAACGTGCAGCAGAATGAAACCGAGCGACGCGCCGCAGATCAGGAACGAATTCAGGATAGGACGGCCGACAAAGCTGAGCGCTTTGCTGAAATTCTGCCAGTACGGCTCCTTCGGCAGTCCGAGAAAGTCGGTCGTGATGAGAACCGTCGGCTTGAGCGACATGTTTATAAGCATCACGAACGGGAAAAACGTCGTTACGATAAGAAAGACCAGAACGATTCGACTGACCCAATAGGAGGCAGTGCGCGGGGCATTTTTATTCATGCGGATTTCTCCCCCTTTCCGGACAGCACCTTATTGGTAATGAGCGTCAGAATGACGATCACAAAGAACAGCACCACACCGAGCGCGGACGCATAGCCATGCCGCCCGTCGCCGAACGCGACCTTATACATCTGTAGTGCCGGGATCATGGTGCTGTAGCCGGGGCCGCCGGCAGTCATGGCTGCGACCTGCCCGAAGCCGGACAGACTTCCGATCAGGCTCAGCGTCGCGACGATCTTGACATACGGCCATACTCCGGGGATCTGCACATACCGGACGACATCCATGCTGGTTGCGCCGTCCACGCGGGCCGCGTCATAGAGCTCCGGGCTGATACTGTTGATCCCGGTATGGAACAGCAGAAAGTACATACCGGAGACGAACGGAAATCCGACCAGAATGATGCACATCAGCGCGGTGTCGGCGTTGTTCAGCCAGTTCTGCGTCAGACTGCCGAGATGCAGCAGCTTCAGAATGCTGTTGAAACCGAAATTCGGATTATAAAGGTATTTCCAGATCAAAATCACAACGATGCTCGGCACCAGCATCGGGATGACAAACAGCGTCTTGATGATGCGGGAGAGCTTCTTATGCCGGACGTGATACAGAATCAGCGCGGCCAGTAGCGGGAAGAAAACGCTGTTGAACACGGCAAACAGGCTCAGAACCGCCTGATTCCGGAACGACATGCGGAACATATCGTCAGAGAGCAGAGCCTTGTAGTTTTCCAGCCCGATGAAATGCGTTTCGCGTCCCGGCATTTTGTCGGTCAGCGAGGTATAGAACGCCAGACCGACCGAAAAATACATGAATACGATCAGCATCAGAAACGTTCCGGCAACGAACAGATACGGAACGCACCGTTCCGCAAAGCTTTTTTTCATATCCAGCAGCCTCCTGTCTTTTATAACTGTCCATCCAAACGGTGTGCTTCTCTTAAGCTGCGCTGCGCTGCGCTTGGATCGACAGTTATTGAGAATAGCCGGGGAAAAGCGCGGAGCTTTTCCCCGGCCGGCGGAATCCAATTTTATTTCGCGGTGTCAGCGGTGGTCGGGTCAAGATCGTAGCCGCCGGATTCGATCTTGGCGTCGGTATCATTGCCCTGCACGGTGGCCAGACCATCGAGGAAGGTATCGATGTCGATCTCACCCGCTGTCAGCTTGTTGATCAGGTCGTTGTGAATCGGGCGGTCAGCCTCCTGCGTCTGATACAGGCCGCACAGCTCGGAGGAATACGCCTTGACAGCGCCCTCGACCACAAAGCCGGTCAGCTTTTCCATCAGCTCGTCCTTGAGGACGACGCCGTTGATCATGCACGGACCCTGCACAAAGTTGCCGTTGGAGAGCGTCTCCTCATAGCACATCTGTGCGCCTGCCTGCGAGTACCAGTACAGATAGAAGTCCAGAACACGCGCGTCGTGGTCGGCGTCGTTCTTCGGAACAATGCCCATGACGTTGCCGAGCACGTACAGGCCGCGCATCTTCGTGCCGAAACCCTCGGGAGCGTTGGCGAAGTCGGGGATGTTGAAGGTCGCCCAGTCAAACTGCGCACTCTCCGGCATGTTATTGATGTCGTCCAGAATCAGGCCGACATTCCACGCGCCGTTGAGCAGGATGGGGGAGACCTGCGTTTCAAACTCGGTGATGTTGTCAGCGCCGCCGCCGATCCAGTTTGCGGGGAAATATGCCGCGAGCTTCGCAAACTCAATCCAGGAGGTACGGCTGATATTGGAATGGATGATATCGTTCTTTCTGGCAGCAAGCATACGCTCGGTGCTGGTCACGGTGAAGGCGTCGCAGGAGAGGTTGTTGTCGTCAAAGACAAACCCGTCGTTTGCGGACATGGTCTCGGCATCATAGATCGCGTCGCCGGGCTGCACAAGGAATTCGCTTTCTTCATAGCGGAAGCCTGCGTCTGCAAGAGAGGCAAGGATCCAGGAAGCCTCCTGACCGACAGTGATCGGGTTTTCGTATCCGTTGTCGCGCAGCGTCTGGCAGGTTTCCAGCAGTTCTTCCCAGGTCTGCGGCGCTTCAAGTCCAAGCGCTTCAAACGCGGTCTTATTATAGTAGAAGGAAATACCGGTCTTGTCAAACGGCAGCGCACCGATGCCAAGACCGCCGAAGGCGTTCCAGGCCTCGGTCAGAATGGTGTCGTTGTACATGTCGCGGACAAGGCCATCCTGATACGGGTGCTGCATATCCAGAACGTCGCTCAGCTCACGCAGATAGTTCTTCTGGAAGCAGACCTCGTTGCCGCCCAGCGCATTTGTGAGGAAGTTTGCATGGACGATATCGGAGGTGCCGGTCATGTCGCCGGAGAACAGGGACTGCATCTTGGCCATGTAAGCGTCGTTGTCAGAAACAACGTCGACCGTGACCTTGGTTTCCGGGTGCAGCTTGGTGTATTCCTCGGCGAGCTTCTTCTCGCCTGCGGTATAGTAGCCGTTGATGACCGTGACGATGATCTCGTCATTTTTGCTGGTGTCCCATGCTGCGTCAGAGCCCTCCTGCGGCTGCGGGGCGGGCTGATCGGCAGTTTCCGTGCCCTGTGTGTCCGTCTCCGTCTGCTGGGTGTCGCCCTGTTCCGGTGTGGTCGTCGGTTTTGCGCAGCCCGCAAAAATCGCCGAAAGCATCAGCACGGCAAGCAGGAGCGCGATCCACTTTTGCATCTTTTTCATTGTTTGCTTCCTTTCATGTTAAAATTATAATGTATCCTGAAGCCGCTGCCAGCTCTGCATGCCTGAGCGGGCTGCGGGCGCTTCATTCAAATATGCTACACGGGTAACTTTTGAGCCTGAAAGAAATTCTACGTTTTGATCCGTAGAATTTCCAAAGTGATTACCGGCCGGGAGGCGCAGTCGATGCACGCTGGATCAGCTCCAGCTGATTCAGATAATATCCGGTCGTGCCCTGCGGGATGTTGGTATAGAGCAATTCAAACGCCTTTTTGCCGAATTCCGCCTTTGAAACTGCCATTGTCGTGATGGAGGGCCGCCACGCCTGCGAAAAGAGAATGTCGTCAAAGCCCATGACAGAAACATCCTCCGGCACGCGCAGTCCCGCCTCCTGAAGCGCGGAGATCGCGCCCATTGCCATCAGATCGTTCAGGCAGATGACGGCTGTGAACCGGCGTTCCGACTTTAGCAGTTCCTGCGCCAGCGCATAGCCCTCTGCGATTTCCGTGTGATACGGCGGTTTGCCGTCGAACAGCAGATCCGAGCCGTAGGGGAGACGGTACCGCTCGATTGCGGCGAGATAACCGTCAATGCGGTGGTCAAACTGGAATTTCCGGCTGAGGCCGCTCAGATATGAGATCTCCCGGTGCCCGAGGCCGTACAGGTAGCTGACCGCCTTATCCATTGCAGTGACATAATCGCTTTCAATCGAGCTGACACGCTTGAGGTCGACATCGGTGTTGCCGGAAACGACGACGCGGATGCCATTGTCAATCAGGCTGTAGAGCTTGGCCATGTCGAACTTGTAGGGAATGGCGGCGATGAAAACGCCGTCCACGCGGCGGGCGATATAGTTGTCGAAATAGTCGTTGATATTCTTGTTGCCGGTGCAGATGTTGACGAAATATCCGCGCTCCATCGCAGCGTTTTCAAAGCCGACGATGATTTCACCGTAAAACGGGTTCGTCGCGTCGTTGACCATGAAGGAAAGCTGACGGGTCTCGTTTTTTGTCATGCTGCGCGCGATCATATCCGGCTTGTAGTTGAGCTGCTCAACGGCGTCCAGCACCAGCTTCCGCGTCTTTTCAGACATGCTGCGCGAGCCGTTCAGGACATAGGAGACCGTCGCGGTGGAAACGCCTGCAAGCTTTGCTACATCTGTGCGCGTGACCTTCATGGGCGTTTCCTCCTTCCATTTTGCTACCCGGATCAATGCAAAAAAGCATCAAAATATCAGATAATTCCGGATGATCCAATCCTTTTACGATTGCAGTATATCTTTTCTAAACAGGAAAAGCAAGTATAATTTTACCCGTATAGCAAAATTTGTTGACTTCTCATAATCGCCGGTCTATAATCTATGCAGAATCCACAAAACATTTTGCTGACGCAAAGGAGCAACGCCTATGCGAGTTTCGGGACAAAGCACGGACTACCTGCGCATCTCTCCTTCGCGCGCGCTTTGGAGTGTCTGCGCACCGCTGATCCTCGTCAACCTTGTGCTTGCCGTCACAACGACGCTGACGAACCGGCTCTATAGTCAATACGCGGGGCAGACCTATTTCACCGTGACCGGCTATCTGAGTGTCGCCACGACGCTGTTCGTGAACGTCGTTTCCAGCGTCTATACTGCTGCATGGATCAAAATTGCGCACCAGTTCGCCCTGCACGACCATCCGACCGTGACACGCGCGATGAAAAACGCGGGATTTACGGTTCTGCTTGCCGGCGCGGCCTGCGCGGGACTGATGCTGCTGCTCACGGAGCCGGTTCTGCATGCGCTGAACGTTCCACCGGTGCTCGGCGCTGACGCGAGACTTTATTATATTCTGTATCTGATCGCGTATCTGCCTTCCGCGCTTGCGGCGCTCTTTTTAACGATCGTCAACGGGATCGGCAGCTCACGGCGGATCTTTTGGATCAACATTATCGTGATCTGCGCGAATCTGCTTGCCGCCGTTCTTCTGCTTGCGGTTTTCCGCATGAAGCTGATCGGTGCAGCCCTGAGCAGCGCGTTGGGCGCGGCGCTGCATCTGCTGGTTTATTGGTTCCTGTTCCGCAGGGAAGGCTATTTCCGCGCGGGAGAACGTTTCCGACCGGACTGGATGCAGACCGCCGCGATCCTGCGCGACAGTGTGCCGATCGCGCTGCAAAACCTTTTCTGCACCGCCGGATACCTGATCGTGACGCTTCAGGCAAACCGCTTGCTTCCGTCTGATTATATTACGGTTTTGAGTGTCAGCCTGCCCCTGACCGGCATCATGAGCGCTATCACCTCGGCGGGACTTGCGTTTGTGCCGCCCAATTTCGCTGCCGGCAATGCCGCACGTATCAGGGCGTTTCTGCGGTTATCGCTTGTGTGCTGCGTTCTGTATGGCGCGCTGTGCTGCCTGCTGTATTGGACGCTCGGGGCGTGGTATTTCGGCATGCTGTTTCAGAACCGGCAGATCATCGCTTACGGCGTGGAATACTGGCGCTGGTATGGGCTGGGGCATCTGGCGCTTGGCGTTGTGTACCCACTGCGCACGTTTTTTGTCAGCGTCGGACGCGGAAAGCTGTCGATGCTGTCCGGCACCGGCGAGTTCATCTGGAATGCGTTCTGCGCCGCCGTCCTGATCCCGCGCTGCGGCGCGCTGGGCCGCTCTTTATCCTATCCGCTCGGCTGGCTTGCTGCCGCGGTTTTTCTGCTTGCGGCATATTGGAGTGCCGGGAGGCGATGCGCGAAAATAGACACACGAGCGAACTGATATATTTTGTGACACAGGAGGATTGATCACATGAAATACAAGAGTTTTCATCCGGGGCAGCCGTGGCTGGACACCAATGGGAAGCGGATCCATGCGCACGGCGGCTCTATTTTCTATGAAAACGGCCGCTACTACTGGTATGGGGAAAACAAGGAAAAAACGACTGGCCTTGATTCGATCTGGCACTGGGGAATCCGCTGCTATGTCTCAGGCGATCTTTACAACTGGGACGATCTTGGCCTGATCATTCCGCCGGAGCCGGACGATCCTGCGTCTACGCTGCACCCAAGTAAATGCGTTGATCGTCCGCACATCCTATACAATCGGAAAACCGGAAAATACGTTTGCTGGCTGAAGGTCATGTCCGTGGGCTGCACAGTTCTGACTGCGGATGCGCTGCTGGGGCCATACACCGTCGTACACGAGGGACTCTGGCCGCTTGGCATGGAGCCGGGCGACTTTGACCTTGCGGTCGCGCCCGATGGGAAAGCCTACTATTTCTTTGAACGAGTCCACTCTGAGCTGATCTGTGCTGATCTGACGGATGACTACACCAACGTGACCGGCTATTACAGCACGCATTTTCCGCGCCTCGGTCCACCCTATACGCGCGAAGCACCTGCGCATTTTATCCGGAAAGGGAAGCATTATCTTCTTACCTCCGGTACGACCGGGTACTTCCCGAACCCCTCGGAACTTGCAATTGCCGATACCTGGCACGGTCCGTACCGCGTTCTGGGCGATCCGCATCCGGCGGATGATACGCGCACGTCATTTCATTCACAGATTTCCTCCGTGTTCCGGGTCCCGGGCAAAAAAGACCTCTATATTGCACTCGCCGATCGCTGGCTGCCGCAGAGAATGTCGCTTTCCTATGAAAAATACCGTATTCTCTTTGAACGCGGGTTCGGCAGTAACCCGAATGCCGTTTATACGCCGCAGCAGCAGAAAGAAACGCTGGATATCGGCATCAAAAACACCGTACTTGCCGACTACATCTGGCTGCCGCTTCGATTTGACGGAGAGATGGCCTATATTGACTGGCTGGACGAGTGGAAACTTGAAGACTATGAATAGACTGCATTCGTTACATTTCTAGTTTCAAAAGCAGGAGGACAATATGAGAATTCTATTTCAAGGTGATTCCATAACGGATTGCCTGCGCAGCAGCTATGACAGCGGCGCTTTTGTGGGCAGC